>Ga0098052_1002311_pt1 | contig 11562 bp, 8 predicted proteins | sample 15_taG_FD_81591 | JGI IMG/M metagenome (GOLD analysis project Ga0098052, IMG submission 81591) | Marine viral communities from the Subarctic Pacific Ocean - 15_ETSP_OMZ_AT15312 metaG | ecosystem: Environmental > Aquatic > Marine > Oceanic | place: Pacific Ocean | collected 2015-01-18 | reverse complement strand
GCCTGGGTCTGCCCATGGTTTGAGGAGGTGCCACGATATCTTCAATCTGTGCCCAGCCGTTATCAGAGATCTCGTAACGGTAACGTCCGACCATTTTTTTACCTATGCTGCTTTTGCATAGGTAAAGTTAGCAGATAAGGCTTTTCGTACAAAACCTAGTACTGGCCGCCGGGACACGGAGGAACATCGAGCGCTGTTTCCAGGAGGGCAAATCACAACTGGGGCCATGTTGCTCTGCGATTATTTACGACTATAGTAGTAGATTGGTGTCCATGATTGCTGGGTAAGATCACTCATCTCGACGCGGACAGAGCCATTGCAAGGAGATGTCCAAGTGACTAGGCTCTAGCCTATGGTGAGTAATCCTTTTGAAATATTTCTGTCAGGAACACCTTAACTTTAGAAGAGAAAACCCTGTGCCATTTTGTCCTCAGAGCATCCCCCCCGGGTGAATTACGCGGGTAAAGTTTAGGTGGCTTGTCAGGTGTCACAGGCGATGGGTCCCACATCATATTTTATAAGTGACAAAATAATATGACGAACAGAAACATAGACTTGAGGGCCATGAGGTATTTTGTGGCAGTGGCTGAAGAGCTTCATTTTAGCCGAGCTGCAGATAGGTTATGTATATCACAACCATCGCTTAGCATTCAGATAAAAAAGCTGGAGAGCAGCTTAGGTGTAGCTCTATTTGAAAGAACAAAGCGCAGCGCGAATCTTACAAAACCTGGAAAGGTTTTTTATCAGGAATGTATTTCGATTTTATCAGCCGCAGACCGAGCAATATCATTAACGCTAGCTTCATCAGAGGAAGCCGGAGCTAAAATAGCTGTTGGTTTTCAAGCGAACGCTGCTGCAGAACTTACACCTAAGATACTAAAGCATTTCAGCACTCTTTTCCCTCACGCCGAGATCCAGATGGAATCTTTTGATTTCAGTGATCCTACGGCCGGACTAAATGATAAAAAAACAGATGTTGCTTTTGTAAGGCCACCAATACCTACATCCTTAGATATACAGTTTGAAACTCTTTTTATTGAGAAAAGGCTGCTGGTAACACCTGACGAGTCTTACCTGTCAAAGCATGATAGCATCAGCATTGATGAACTTTTTCAAGAGCCCTTTGTTGCAAGGCAGTCTCCTGAGGTATGGAGAAATTTTTGGCTGGCTATAAAAGATCGAAAAGGTTGTCCTGTGCGCATCGGCGCAGAAGTAAAAACAGTTGATGAATGTTTTGAAGCTATATTGAGTGGCTACGGTGTAGCCTTCACCCCAGAATCAACCCAACGCTACTATAACAGGCCAGGGCTTTCATTCATTCCTGTGTTCGGCATCTCCCCGTCATGCCTTTCAGTAGCTTGGAGACAGGATAACAACAACCTTCTTGTTCCTGAATTTATAAATGCATGCAGAGAAATAACAAAAGAAAATCCGATTACATGCATGTCACATGAAGAACAAGGTGGGCACCTGACTGAAAAAACCACATCTAACAGCTGAGGAAAAGTTCTGGTCGCCTAGCCTACCACGTCGCCAGAGCCTACTTGAATTACCACCTCTCTGAGCTGCTCAGGCTAAGTGACTATTCAAAATTAATCGCGTGATCAGCTCCATAGCCACCGAGCAGCCGGTGTACCTCATCACAGAGGTGCTCAAACGAGAGGTACGCACTCAGCGGCAGCCATGCATACTTCATCTGCCGCCACAGGTTCTCAATCAGGTTCAGCTCCGGCGAATAAGCCGATAGGTAGACCAAGTGCACACGATGCGACATCCACTCGATTATCTTTCGCCTGAAGGCCTTGGAGCGATGCATGCTGGCCTTGTCGAGCACCACCACGGCGAAGGTGTCGGGGTCTTTCTGGGCTACAAAATGGTCAAACGCGTCGATGACCGTATCGGAAGCTACGTGCCATCGGCATTGCTCGCAAGGATCCGTATTTCCGGCGTGAGAGCCTGCTTCGTAATGCCCGAAGACTTCGCTTCTTCTGCCGACTTATAACCTCTAGGAATTAATCTCGACCTTCAAAGCAGCCGTGATCGCCGACCGCCCCTGCGGCCGCACGCTTTCTGGTGCTGTGGTGGTCTCGTTGGAGCGTCAACTCAACGCGGTCAGCTTTGGCAACCCCTTCAGCAGCGCCGGCCACCACTTGTCGGCGGCGGCGCCGAGGTGAACCGTGATGCGCCGAGCGTGCAGCGACAAGGTGGCGGCGGTCTTGAGCACTTGCTCACGAAGCCGGCTCAGACTCCAGCCTTGCCGAGTCTGCCGTTCCAACAGGCAGCGCAGGCCGTGCAAGACCTGGTAGGCGTAGAGGCTCAGCAGCAGGCTCACCTCGTTGCGCGCCATCACGTCCTGAACGGTGGAGGCGCCGCGATCGGTCGACGAGAGGTGCACGTCGAGCGCCGACTTCACTTCGCCCATGTGTGCCTCGGCGCTGCCGCGCTTGCGATAGAGTGCCAGGATCTTCTCTGGCGGCCAGTCGAACTTGCTGAGGTTGGTGACCAGGAAGAAGGTATGCAGCAGCAGATCATCGGGGCGCTCTTGCACCACCAACACCACGCGACGCGGTGCCGGCCAGGAGCCGGCTTGGTACTCCAGATCGTGGCACCACTCGCGAGGCTGCTCGGGTGGCCGGCCGGGTGGCCGCTTCAAGAGCGGTGCCGCCAGCTTCTGTAGACCGGTGTGACTGCGCAACCGGCCCAGGTTGCTGCTGGATACCCTTAGGCTACCTGTTTGAGGGCCGCGCAGGGCTGTTTGACGGGTTATATATTCACGATAGGCAGCAGCGCCACCCGGTGGTGCGCTTAAGCTTTGGCAATGGGGTGGCGACTGACCGAGAGGATCTAGAGACGCTAACATTCGATATCAGTTGCAGCAGCGGACGACTTTGCTAGTTTGATCGAGCATGCGTTCACGGCAGCCAACGCGTGGTAGGGCTGGCTCGACGAGTACGATAAACCCATCCTGGACAATATCCTCAATGGCGATAGGGCACGCGAACTGTGTGAGGGTCTGAAAAACCTCTATAGCGTGCTGAAAGACGCCGATCCCCCCTACACTTTGTGCTACTGACCGGCATTTCCAAGTTCAGCAAAGTCAGTCTGTTTTCAGGGCTAAATAATCTCAACGACATTACGTTAGATGTCCCTTACGCCACCATTTGCGGCTACACCGACCACGATGTGGATACGGTGTTTGCGCCAGAGCTGCCAGTGCTTGACTGTAACGAGATTCGCCGCTGGTACAACGGCTACCGCTGGGGCGGGCAAGACGCACCGGCTATAACTGTCCCTGTATGTAACTTCTGCTTAGAGTTCAGCACATGACCAAATAGTCATGCGCTGACGCTATTAAGCCTTAGAAATTACTAGGAAGGGAATGAGAACTGGGCGCCTTCGCGAACCCCCGCCGATGGCCAGCGCTGAGTAATCGTCTTGCGTCGAGTATAAAAGCGCACTGCATCCGGGCCATAAGCGGAAAGGTCGCCAAACAACGAGCGTTTCCACCCACCGAAACTATGATAAGAGACTGGCACCGGAAGCGGCACGTTAATACCTACCATCCCCACCTTAATACGGTCACTGAAATATCGTGCTGCTTCCCCATCACGAGTATATATACACGTGCCGTTACCGTATTCGTGATCATTGATCAGCTTCATAGCTTCATCCATGGAGCTAACGCGCATAACTAACAGTACCGGTCCGAAAATTTCCTCCTGGTAGCAAGTCATATCGGGGCTCACCTGATCAATCAGTGTTCCCCCCACATAGAAGCCGTTCTCATAGCTAGGCACTTGAACACCACGCCCATCAACGACGATCTTTGCACCTTGCTGCTCAGCACTGTCGATATAGCCACAGACTTTCTCTTGATGTGCTTTGGTGATAACTGGGCCAAAGTCATTGCTCTTATCAGAGAATGGACCTACCTTGAGCGACTGCATTTGCTCTTGCATCTTGGCGATCAGGTTATCAGCGGCCTCATCACCTACAGCCACTGCCACAGAGAGAGCCATGCAGCGCTCACCGGAAGAACCGAAGGCTGCACCGTTTAATGAGCTGACAACGTTGTCCATATCAGCATCGGGCATCACAATAGCGTGATTCTTTGCACCGCCTAGTGCCTGGCACCGCTTCCCATTCGCGCTTGCTCTAGAATAGATATACTCAGCGATCGGAGTGGAGCCCACAAAGCTAATTGCTTGCACGCGCGGGTCATCAAGCAGTGCATCGACAGCCTCTTTGTCACCATTAACCACATTGAGCACACCAGCTGGCAGCCCTGCTTCATGCGCTAGCTCGGCAATATAGAGAGCCGAAGTGGGGTCGCGCTCAGAAGGTTTGAGAACAAAGGTATTACCGCAGGCTATCGCCATGGGATACATCCACAGCGGCACCATGGCGGGAAAATTGAACGGCGTAATGCCAGCCACTACGCCTAGAGGCTGGAACTCGCTCCAGGAGTCGATGCTCGGCCCAGTATTTTTGCTGTGTTCTCCCTTAAGCAATTCTGGAGCGTAACAGGCATATTCCACATTCTCGATACCACGAGCGAGTTCACCTTGGGCATCATGTACAATCTTGCCATGTTCTTGTCCGATCAGACGACCAATCTCATCAGCATTATCTTCCAAAAGCTGTTTAAAGCGGAACATAATCCGGGCGCGCTTGGCGGGTGGAGTATCACGCCAAGCTGGGTAGGCGGCCTCAGCAGCGGCAACTGCTTCCTCAACAGTCGTTTTGCTTGCCAAACCAACCTGACCGGCGACTTCACCGACGGAAGGGTTGTAAATATCCTGAGTACGCTCTTCACGGTCAATACGTATGCCGTTAATCAGATGGCCAAGTTTTGTCATTAGTTGCCTCTCTTGAATCTCTTAATAGTCAGTTTTAACTCAGTTCACCGATAGCATCACCGATAACACTAACAACGCGCTCAATCTCATCACGTTCAACGATGAATGGAAGGCCAAGCTGAATAGTGTCGCCGCCGTAGCGCACATAGAAGCCTTTTTCCCAACACTTCATCGCGATCTCGTAGGGCCGACGTGCTGGCTCTCCGGGGTAGGACTCAATCGTCAAAGCTCCAGCAAGACCATAGTTCCGGATATCGCTGATATAACGTGTGCCTTTAAGCCCATGCAACGTGTCCTCAAACACGGGGCTCATCTCCCTCACCCGCTCGATGAGCTTTTCCTGCTCCAGTATATCCAGAGAGGCTAACGCAGCTGCACAGGCAACAGGGTGCCCAGAGTAGGTATACCCATGAGGCAGTTCGAGCATATAGTCAGGCCCACCGTGCTCCATGAAAGTCTGATAGATATCACTTTTCACCATCACGCCACCCATGGGCACAGCACCATTGGTAAGCTGCTTGGCAAAGTTCATCATGTCAGGTGTCACACCAAACGCCTCAGCACCGGTCATAGCACCCATTCGCCCGAAGGCGGTGATCACCTCATCAAAAATCAGCAGGATTTCATGCTGGTCACAAATTTCACGCAGCCGCTTTAGATAGCCAACTGGTGGTGGAATAACTCCAGCTGAACCCGCCAGGGGTTCTACGATGACAGCAGCAATATTAGAGGCGTCATGTAAAGCGATAAGCTCCAACAACTCCTCGGCCTTCTCTGCTCCCCGCTCGGGCATGCCTCGACTAAAAGTATTTTCAGCCATCATCGTATGAGGTAAGTGATCAGCGTCGATACCTTGGCCAAATAGCGCGCGGTTTGCGCCGATACCCCCCAAGCTGATACCACCAAAATTGACGCCGTGATAACCCTTAATACGTCCAATCAACTTCGTCTTAGTCGGCTTACCTTTTTTGCGCCAGTAGGCACGGGCAATCTTAAGAGAGGTGTCCGCACTCTCGGAGCCAGAACCAGTAAAAAAGGCATGATTCAGCCCTTCTGGCGTCAACTCTCTAAGCCGATGCGCAAGCTCGAAAGCCTTGGGGTGACCAAACTGAAAAGCAGGCGAATAATCCAGCTCACGCAACTGTTTACTAACTGCATCAGCTATCTCAGGTCGAGAATGCCCAGCACCGCACGTCCACAACCCCGATAAACCGTCAAATATTTGTCGGCCTTGGGAGTCAGTAAGATAACTGCCCTTGGCTCCCACAATAATACGTGGGTCACGCTTAAACTGGCGGTTGCCAGTGTATGGCATCCAGTAGGCATCAAGTTGCTCTGTGCTAAGCCCAGCGGCATACGGAAATTCTTGAGCTGACATATCCATTACCCTCTATAGCGTCTTATCATTAATGGGGTTTAGAAAACCAGCCTAGAACGACTATTTGATAAGTTAAATAAACAATTAATTTATCTCAAATAACTATTCACTTAACTTTTAAGCACAATGCCGCTACGATGAGAGACCTATGAATCTCACGAAACATCTAAGAGGCAAGAAAGATATGGCACTTCGGAAAGTGGCGCCAATGGGGCAACCAAGCGACTCTGACCTGCGACTGCTCAGAATTTATCGAAAAGTCGTGGAATGCGGTGGCTTCTCAGCTGCTGAAGTCGAATTAAGCATCAGCCGTGCTGCTATTAGCATGGCAATGAACGATTTGGAAACACGTCTTGGCCTTCGCCTTTGCCAACGTGGTCGTAGTGGTTTTGCTCTAACTAATGAAGGCGCTGAAGTTTATCAATTGGCTCTGCAGCTTTTAGCTGCAATAGAGGATTTTCGCACCCAAGTCAATGGCTTGCATGCCCAGCTTAAAGGTGAGCTCAACATTGGCATTACCGACAACCTGGTAACCATGCCCGAAATGCACATAACTCATGCGCTGAATGCGCTCAAAGAAAAAGGACCCGATGTTTGTATCAATATCTGCATGATCCCGCCTAGCGATATTGAATTAGCGGTTCTGGACGGACGCCTGCATACCGGCGTTATACCTAATCTTAAAACCCTCCCAGGGCTCGACTACCTTACGCTATACGAAGAGACCTCAAGGCTTTACTGTTCGGCTGAACACCCATTATTCCAAGCAAAAAATATTACGAAGGAGGACTTATCACGTTACGATGCTGTTGTTCCTGCGTACGCCCAAACACCAGAAATAAAAGCAATGCATGAACCACTTAAAGCATCGGCTTCAGCTACCGACCGCGAAGGCGTTGCCTTTCTTATACTGTCTGGTAGCTATATCGGTTACCTACCTACCCACTATGCTGAAAGATGGGTTCGCGACGGTCAAATGAAAGCACTACCACCCAACAACTGGCGTTACTTGACAAGTTACAGTGCCATCACTCGTAAAGGGGGTATTTCCAACTTGGTTTTGGAAACATATTTTGATGAACTAAACAACCTCATCAACAAAGCTAACCTTTAAAAAAGTTGTCGCGCACAATTAAGACCAACAGCCTTATATATTATTCACAAAAACAAACTGCCGTGGCAATTATCTACATTGCCACCTCTTCAATACACGAAAACTCTAAATTTATATAGCAATCAAATAATCCAGAGCTTCAACGTTAGCTAGGTCTTTTAAACTATCCTTACATCAGGCATGAAGGCTTGTAGAACTTATTACATCCCGTTCAAGATCCCATCACTCAGCGCTGACAGCATAGTAATGACTGTTCAGCTATCTAGAAAAGCGGTCTGAAACCACGAGCCTTATACTTAAGTGTAATAAAAAATATCTACACACTGTTCATCTTTTTTGTTAACCAAAAGATTACGTAAGATTAAGCAAATATTTATTTAACATGGAAATTCTTTGACCTAGCCTGAACCTGGGTTTACAAAAGAAACTTATTCATCAAACCTTTAGCCATAATACTTATGAAAAAGGCGCTTAAAACCAGCAACAGAATAGAAGCTCAATCCCATAACATAAACAGGAGGGCGCATAGCCATCAAAAAATCTTCTTGAATCTTAATAAGCAGTGATATCTAATGTTTCAAGGAATGCTTCTGGTGGGCTAAAAGCCTATAGCAATAAAACTTGACCTTTGTCTGAGTTTTTTTACAAAACACGCACAACTATATATTAAAAAACCGCCAACAACTCGTTCAAACAATAAAGCATAACAAAAGGAGTAGTCGAGATGCCAAAACACTTTTCGCTTACGAAAATTCGCGCAAGTGTAGCGATTGCAGCCGTTGCGATAGCGAGCGCGAACATTACATCTCAAGCGCAAGCTAATGAACGCTTTATATTGGCACATGCCATGCCAAGCGACCATATCTTCCACGCTATTTCTGAGCGTTTTATCAACGAGATCCAGGAAAGCGATGAGTTTCAAGTCGCCTACCACCAAGGTGGAGATTTGGGAGATTGGACTTCTCTATTTGAACAATCCATGCAAGGCGTTGTTCCGATGACGCTTACTTGGGGCGCCTCTGAATTCGACGAGCGTCTCGATCTTTCATGGCTTGGCTATGTTGTTTCGAACTGGGAAGATGCCCGAGAGGTCTATGGACCAAATGGTGAAATGCTAGAAGTATATAACGACATATTTCATGATCTCGACCTGCATGCGATTGGCATCATCCCCACTGATTTTGGCTCTCTAGTTATCCGAAAAGGGGTAGGAGAAGTCCCAGTAAATTTCCCTGAAGATGGCAACAATATTAAGGTTCGTGTACCGCCTGTACCTATCGCCATTGATCGCTTCCGGAACCTTGGCTTCGCCTCGGTACCCATTCCGCTTTCAGAAGTCTATACAGCCCTACAATTAGGCACAGTAGATGCCCGCGCTTTTTCTACTGCAGTAGAAACTTACCAGCAGCGGGATGTTCTGGAAACTAATATACTTACTAATGACTACTTCGAAACTGCTTTCTGGCTAGTGAATAAAGACTGGTGGGAAGGTCTTTCTGAAGAGAACCGAGACTTACTAAAGAGTGCTGCCGACGACACTGTTTTGTGGTCCTGGGATGAGGCCCAGAGCTTGAGTGAAGAGTTCCTGGATAAAGTGCGAGAGTCCGGCATTGATGTCGTCGAACTCAGTGACGAGCAGATTGCCGCTGCTGCACAAATTGTTCATGAAACAGAATGGCCTGAAATGGAGAAGCTGGTTGGCTCCGAAATTATGGCAAAACTGAGACAAGCCGCTGGTATTGAGTAAGACCCAAGGCCCGCGTTTAGTGGGCCTTTCTCTTTGGAGCAAAGTGATGCCAATACAAGAAAAGGAAAAAGGCTGTTCCTCTGCAGATGAAAGCCATCAGGTAAGCCAGAAGGTAGAAGTGACTGCCGTGCCAAACTTTCCTGTTGGCCCACTCTATTCAGCTTTTTTAAAGTGCGAAGCAGCTTATGTAATGCTTCTCAAAAGTTCGCTGGCAATATTTAGCATTCTTTTGGGTGGTTTGATGTTTGGCCAAGTTCTAATGCGCTATGTCTTTAACTCCCCATTCCTGGGTATTGAAGAGATTGCTCTGCTGCTAGGAGCCTGGATTTATTTTCCAGCTATTGCCTATACCACTAGAGAGGGCGAGCATATACGCGGTGGCATCCTAGATCTTATTGTTAAATCTCATAGCAAGACTCAGATCATCAATCTCTGCATGTCTCTACTGAGTATACTTGTCTGCGTGATATTTGGTTACTTCGCCATTAAGTACGCCATGTTTGATTTCGATCGAGGGCGTCTGAGTTCTTATATGCGTTGGCCCAAGTGGTTGTGGTCAGCTTCATTAGTAGTGGGCTTTTTAGGCACTATATTGGCGTTGCTCATGCAAACAATTAACCAGTTCCTTGACCTACGTCGCATACAAAAAGAAGAGAGGCAACGATGCTGACTTTCCCCCTAGCTCTCGGGATAATTGTAGCTTTATTACTCTTAGGAATGCCGATAGCCTTCGCCTTTGGTCTTGGTGCACTTGTCTATCTGCTTAGCACTGGCGCTGATATCTCCTTCCTTATCCCTTATGCTTTTCAAACGACAGCAAGTTTTGCGTTATTAGCTCTCCCTCTCTTCGTATTAGCAGGCGTGGTAATGGCCCAAGCAGGGATATCCACACACTTACTCAACTTCATCAATGCCTTCGTGGGAAGAGTTAAGGGTGGCCTGGGGGCTGTTACCGTTATAACGTGTGCTCTTTTTGGAGCCATTTCTGGCTCATCTTCTGCCGCCATCGCTGCGATTGGCCAAATCATGATTCCGCGAATGGTAAGAGAAGGCTATCCAGTTGGCCATGCAACCGCCTTAGTAGCATGCTCTTCGGTACTGGCACTACTCATCCCACCTTCAGTACCGATGATCGTCTTTGCGATAACTGGCGGGCTTTCCGTCAGCGCTGCCTTTCTCTCTACCGTCATCCCCGGCGTATTACTGATGATTATATACGTCGGGTTGAATTTCTTTTTTCTACGCAACAATCCCAACATACAAGTTGATGAAAAACTGCCTGTACGACAGGCTGGCATTAAGATCCTGAAGAGCGGTAGAAGCGCAATTTGGGCACTTTTAATGCCTATCATCATACTGGGCACCATTTACGGAGGCATAGCGACGCCTACTGAGGCAGCAGCTATAGCCTTCGTATACGCAACCTTTGCTGGATTTGTGCTCTACCGCACTCTTAGCGTCAAAGCATTCTGGAATGGCTTGATTCAAGCAACATTGACGATTGGGTCGATTATTGCCGTGCTTTTCTTTCTCTTCATGATGAGCCGCGCCATGATCCTCCAGCAGGTGCCTAGCCAAGTGACAGGCTTTCTACTTGGGCTATCAGATAACCCGTTAGTCATTCTATTGCTTATAAATCTCGTTCTGCTTTTAATCGGCATGATTGTTGATGATATTTCCGGCAGCATCTTAGCTGCAGTCGTGCTATTACCCTTAGCCACTGCTATTGGTGTACATCCTATTCATTTTGCCGCTATTGTTGGCGTCAATTTGGGGTTAGGTAACGTCTCACCGCCATGTGCACCTATGCTTTATATGGCTGCAGGCGTTAGTAAGATCTCACTCGACAAGTACTTTGGGATCACAATGAAATTCCTGCTCTTTGGCCACCTTCCAATGGTACTGATAGTGACCTTCATACCCGAATTATCATTGGCACTACCAAGATTTATTTTAGGTATGACTTAAAAATTGCGCCCTCTACCAAGTGAGACAAAACCTAAATTTATTTTTATTTTAAATGTGGCATGACTATTCACTTTAGTGATAGGCGTGCCGCATTTTTATTTATAAAACACCTTATCTTTCTTTTTTAAAAAAAATTTTTCTCTCAAAATAGCCACTCAGATTGATGATTTTCCATCAAATCTACCGTGCTGATGAAAAACACCCATCACAGAACAACGCCGTGAAATAAAATTTATCTTTATCTTTTAGCTTCAACAGCTTATTAATTTATTAAAATGGCATAGCAATGACTTTTTAAATATCAACCAGAAAAGTTATGACCACTATCGCCTGGTTAAAAACCAATAAAGCACTACAGGAAACGCCATATGTCGTTAAACACAAAAGTGAGTAGCTTTAAAAGCGCTGGAAAATTGATTACTGGGCAAGAGGCTGCACAGCATGTGCAAACACTGCAGATGAAGCGTCCGCTAATTGGTGTAAGGCAACCAGATAT
>Ga0098052_1002310_pt1 | contig 11563 bp, 9 predicted proteins | sample 15_taG_FD_81591 | JGI IMG/M metagenome (GOLD analysis project Ga0098052, IMG submission 81591) | Marine viral communities from the Subarctic Pacific Ocean - 15_ETSP_OMZ_AT15312 metaG | ecosystem: Environmental > Aquatic > Marine > Oceanic | place: Pacific Ocean | collected 2015-01-18 | reverse complement strand
AACGGCTTTAGTGCTGGTGATGGCTTTAGTGCTGGTGACCAGCGAGCTATTAGACAAATGAGTCCAACATCATCTGATATTATAGGTTTACAAGCTAGAGCCAACACCATTCCTGGAGGTGGAGGTTACGCTGGTGGAGGATGGAGTCCTACAGTTGATGAGGATACTTATGCTGGATTACAGGATGTTATGGTTACAGGAGGAGGATTCTAAGATGCCTGAAGATTATAATGCATTTGATAACTTTTATACTAACCTTTTAGACGTTGATCCTCAGATGGCTTATTTTGGTCAAGCTAGTAGTTGGACTCCGTCAGGTTCTGCAGGACAGTCTCCTGCTATGGACAGGGCACAAGATTGGGCTATGGGGCAATATTCTAATTTTTATAATAGGTATTTGGGTAATGTTGGTAGAGAATATGGTAGAAGAGCACGTGGTGAACAGCCTGGTAAGATAGGCACTTTTGCTGAATATTTACAAGATGATCCATTTACTGAAAGATATTCGAGGTTAACTCCGTATCAAAAGGGAGTATCAACTAGTAGGTTTGCACCTAGTACAAGGTACATATTCTTTTAATGTCTATGCAAAATAACAATATGAATGACCCAAGTGTTTGGGATAGGTTTATGCCAGCATTACAGCAGGCTGGGAGTACTTTAGGTCAAGCTGGAGGGCAGGCTTTCGAGGGATTTGTTAATTTGCCTGGTATCAAACAAGGGCTTGGTTTCATTGAGGGTGTTTCTCAAAAAGCTGTGAATCCTTTTGTTAGTCAGATTATAGCAGGTTCTCCGATACAGGGTATAACTAAAGACCCTGAAAGAAGGTGGGAGGCATTTAAAACTCCAGATGGAGGTATTTCTTGGAGTGCAGTTGCTCAGGCTAATCCATTATCTTTACTTGCTAGAGGTATTGGTGGTGTAGCCAGAGAGAACATCCCTTCATTACAGAATTTTAGGTTAGCTCCTCAGAATACTATAAAAGCACAAAGGTTGAGAGACGAAGAAGCAAGGCGTGAAGCTGAACTTGGCAGACAGCTAACTGGCAGGGAATTAAGGATGATGGAGCAGGAAATGTATGCATTACCTAAGCATGTTAGGGGTGCATTGCAGGAAGCTCCGTTTTTAGCCATTCCTCCAACTGCTGCTATTAGGGCTTCTTCTGCTGCAGCTAGAACTGGCACAGCTATTTCTAAGTTAGGTAAAGCAGCTCCTGTGGCTAAAGTAGGATTAAAGGGAGCAGAGGCTGGTTTATATCCTTTCCAAGTTTTGGAGAAGGGAGCTGAGAAGGCACTGAAGTTACCTATTAAGGGTACTGCTAAGGGTCTTGGTTTTGTTGGAGCAAAAACAGGTGTTACTCCTGCTGCAGTTGCTGCCTTTCGTGCAGGAGCTAGGAAAGTAGGAAGAGAAGCTAGGGCTGCTGAAATCATAGAAGGTTCTGCTGGCAAATATCAACCAGGTCAATGGCAATGGGACCCTAAAGCCAGAAAGTCTAAGGGAGATTGGGATGAACTCGAAGAAGCATTAAGAAGAAATGAAGAATTATTTACTGACCCTAATGCTGATATTATAAGGGGTCATATCAAAAAGTTTGGCAGGGGTTTCGATGACTTAAATATAAGTAATATGCAACTTGTGCCTAATGCTGCTAAAGCTAAGGCTATTGAGGCAGGTAGAAAGGCTAAACAAACCTGGACTTCTGAAGATTATGACAAGGTTGTTCGTGTGGATGCTGATATTGAGAGACTTAAGGACACTCCTGTTTATGAAGAAATACCTACTGACCCTGATGTGGCCATGAAGGTAGGAGGGGCACTTGAACGAGATGTTTTAAGGCAAATAGGAATGGAAGTTCCAGATGTTGGCCCTGGTAGGTATAATTCTTTGCCAGATACCAGAGATGCTTCAGCAATAAGGAGGGAAGCTAATGATGTGTTTAACGAAAGCCCAGAGATGGATGTTGACGAGGCTTTTGCTGCTAGTGAGGCTAGACTATATGGTAGAGAAGGAGAGAATTGGTTCAAGGATGAATATATTTCGTTACAAAATCCTAGAGAAGCTGATATGGGGTATAGAGTTTACAAGTCCGTTAGAGATGGATTTGGTAATAATGTGGAAACTCCATTCAATACAGGAATAGATGCGATTAGAAATGCTGTTAGGTCTGGGGCTATACGTAACACTGCTAACAAGATGGTCGGTAAAACTGCTGCTGAAAAGATAGACAATGCAGTCAAGAGTGTTACAAAGAAGTTTCCTGCTCATACTGCTGATGTATTCGTTACTAATATAATGAAGTGGTGGGATGGACAGTTTGGTACTAGGATATTACAGGATTATTTATCAGAAGCTGCAAGAAACAGAGCAGGCCATCCTGGGTCTGCGACTGCTTTTGGAAGCCAGTATTTAGCAAAGAAGATAGTCTCTTTGGGAGACTTGATTCCTAGGGTGACAGGGTCTGCTTCTGCTCGTGGTGGGGATAGATGGATTAATTTTCACGTATCAGAGATACAGCCGTTGCTTCAGGTTGGTATTGCTACATCAGATATAGAGAAAAGACTTTTTGCTAAAGTTTGGTTGAGACATTATGGTAATGCAAAAAAAATCGCTACGGCTGAAGGGGAAGACTTAGCAAAGAATTTCTCCGTACCTCAATATTTTGATAAGAAAACAGGTTTAAAGCATACGGATGATAAGGCTTACAAACATATAGGGATCAAGGCAAAGGGGCAAAGTCAGCTCGATGCTGATATTGATATGCTACGAAATTGGGACGATAACAATTGGTGGCTACAACAAACTAATGATGTTACTGGCGATTTGTATTCTCAGGCCCAGATAGATGCTGCGAGGAAGGGCATGTTGAGGACATCCAAGATGTATGCTGAGGAAAGGGTTGGGTTATTGAGGGAGGGTATAATCAGTCCTGCTGATTATGAGAACTTCAGGAAATGGAAGTTTTATAGCCCTACTAAGGTATTAGATAACAGGCTTAGTGAGGAATATGTAGCTATAAAGAATTATGCAGGAAGAAAAGGTAATCTGAGTCTATTGGACAGGGAAATATATAACTTGTCACAACATAGTTCTCAGAGAAAAGCGTTACCTCCAATAGACGAGGTGCTTGGGCAGGAGTTGATAAAGAATCAATTGAATATAGGTAAAAACAAAATAATGAGACAGTTCATAAATTCTGGGATTCCTGAAGAGTTAAACCTAAAGGAAGTGACGGATCAATTTTTTAAGATAGACCCAGTTACAGGGAAGCAAGTTCGTTCTATATATAAGACGGCTAAAGGTAAAGAGGTTGCCAAGCCTTTATATGATGAAAAGATGAAGTCTGGATATCTCTCCTATTCTAAAGATGGCAGGATTGTCGTTTTTGGTGATGCGAAAGGAAAGGCTATCCCTAAAGTATTATGGGATAGTTTGAATGGTCCTGGTGGAATGGCGTTAAGGTCGGAATGGGAGGCCCAGCATATACTTAAAGCTGCTAATGGATTCTTTAGGTCTGTGTATACTTCACAAAACCCTGTGTTTGCTGTAAAGAATGGAATAATTGACTCCCTTACGATTCAACTCAGAGCAGGCGTAGGCATCCATAAATCAGGGGCAGCTATTATTAAAAGTGTTACTAAAGCTGCGTTCAATATTGAGGATAGGTTGGCTACTTCAATGCAGGAGTCTGCTGGATTGGGTGGAAATTTCTACCAGAACAGGCAGATAAAACGGATACAGGAACAATTAGCTGCGAAGAAGCAAACAGGTGCAGTGCTAATTGAGGATACTATGAAGCTGAATGATATAGCTGGAATATTAAACAAAAGCGTATGGGACAAGGTAAGAAATGTTGCCCCTGCTTTTGGTTCTGCTATAGAACAAGCACCTAGATTGGCTGTTGCTAAGAAGTCATTGATTAAACAAATAGGAAAGAAAGAATATGACAGATTATTTAATGAACTTTCCTTAGGTGATTTTAACAGAGAAATGAGAGAAGGTTGGAGAAGGGTATATGACGTTGATGGCAGAAGGGTGGATACATCGATAATAGATACTAATTCTAAGGGCTTTGCACAGTCTGTGGAGTTTCAAAGGGCTGCGTCTAATGGAATAGAAGCATCACTGGACTTTGCTAGGGGTGGAGAGCAAATACGAAAGTGGAATGAATACTTTTTGTTTTTAAATGCATCTATGGAGGCTGTAAAAATGCCGTTTAGATCATTAGGGGTTAATTTATTTCCAGTAATCAAACCAAGGGTTAGGGGAGCAATGGGAAAGCCAGGGAGAAAAGGAGGAGAAGATGTATTTGAATGGGGGAGCCCTACTGAACAGATGGATCATTATATAAATGAAGCTACTAGAATCTTGAGTTTAGGTGCATTGGGTAAGCGTTCTACTGGGGTTACTGGTAGGGTGTTCGATGATGTGTCTGGAGGACCTAAAGCTGCAGCGTTACGTATGGGGGCTGCATTGAGTACATACATGTTGATACAGAATCAATGGAACAAGCAATTTGAGTTTAATGGAACCCCATTGTATTACGACATCCCTTCTTATATCCGATATAATTCCTTGATATTTATGTTGCCTCCTGATAAAGATGAGAATGGGGATGTTATTATAGACCCTGTTACAGGAAGACCGAAGCCTAATTATATTGTTGCTCCTCATAAATTACGTGAGTGGAATATGTTATTTCAAACTGCTACGTTTATTGATGAGGCTACTGACGAAGATGTGCCTATGGATAAAGCTAAGTTTTTCAGTGAGCTTGGTAGGAGCACAAGTCCGTTGGATGTGGATAATATAATTCCATTGCCAGAGATTGCTAATGTGGCACTTGAGGAGTTTACTGGAAGAGATAGGTATTTTGATAGAGATATAGTTGATCCTGATTTACAGGAGTTACCTCCAGAAGAGCAGTATAGCAAGTATACATCTAAAACAGCTAGGAACTTAGCTGGTGCTATTGATGATGTATTGCCTGATGGGTTACCAGTACCTGAGTTTTTTGAAGAATTGGTTACTAGTCCTCAGAGGTTAGAACATTTATATGAGAACATATTTGGCACTATTGGTAGGGAATCGTTAAGCATGACTGACAAGGGCATAGACGTTTTCAGACATCTTAGGGGTATAGAGCCTAGGCCAATGCAGCAGCATGTGAAGGAGTTTAGGCAAAACATGACTCCTACTGAACGAAAAGAGTTTATAGCTTCTTTATCTGAAGAGGATTATGCTGAATTTCGGAAGGAAATGAAAGAAGCTGAATCAACCACTCCTATTTATGATGCTTTAAAACGATCTTATTATCCACAAAGAGGTGGTGGTTTAAGGGAATTGGCTAGGTCTGAGACTCAAAAGGCTTTTCCTGATATAGATCAGGATGCTACCTATAAGGCAGGCAAGCAGGCTGCTAAGGACAGGCAGGCTATTAAATTCAAACAGGACAAAGATGATGATCAGTTATCTTTATTCTTGTCTAAGGGTAGAGGTAATGGAATGACTCCTAAAGAATGGATAGAAAGTCGTTCTGCTAACTGGGCTCTTTACAGGCATGATATTGATCGCCTTTCAGAGGAATATCCAGGTTCTATTTATTCACAGCCTAAAGAGGCTAGAGAGGCTTATTATCAGTCTATAAATACAATAGCTGGTAATATTGCTGACATGCGAGATGCTGCTGATGTTGCTCTAGCTGGTTATTATGCTATCGAGCCACCTAGTGATGATCCTACTAATGTTGAATGGAATAGGTATTTCTCGGCTTTAGATGAGTATGTTGATGCTCTTAGGGTTTCTTCTGAGGCAAAGGGTGATGAGGTTTATGCTAACTTCATTAGACGAAGAGAGGCTAATGATTCCGACACTGTTAAGAGTTATTATCAGGCAAGGAGATTAATGTCTACTTATTGGAATGTTGGTAGAGATGTTATGGAGTTGTATCCTGGGTTACAACAAGGTGCTGAACGATTCCAGTCTATGTGGGATGAGTATTTGAATGCAGATAGTATAACTAAGTCTAGACTCAGGGAGACTAATCGTTACATCAAAACTATGGTTAATAGGCGTAATGTTATGAGGAGAAACATGATTATACAGGATGCTTTAGCTAATGATGGCAAGGCTATTCTTGAAACTACGTTGATTTTTTGGCATGGTGAGGATTATTATAGAAGTCCTATAACTAGAGAAGGTAGGGCTTATTATTCTAAGATGTATGAATAAATTTATTGTATAATAGTAATAGCAAATTATAAAAGTAGAGGTACATAATGGTAAATAAGGCAGAACAACCAGAACAACAACCTATAGAAAATCCTATTAATACTACTGTGGATGTCACTGATCAGTTTAATGATGTGGATACACCACCTGATGGTAGTAATAGTGAGTCTGAGGCAGATGCATCGCCATCTACCGATCCAGACACTGCTTCTACATCAGAAGGTACTGAACAGCCTTCTGTTGAGTCACCTCCCCCTGCTGCTGAGACTCCTGTAGCACAACCTCCAGTTGATGATTTGGAGAAGCGAATACAGGAAATTGAACAACAGAATATTCAATATAGAGCACAGCAACAGCAGGCAGAGTTGAGTCAACAAAAGGAATCTTATCGTACTCAATTAGAGGGTGCTGGCTATTTGCCAGAACAGGCTACTCAATTAGCTGAAGATTGGGCTGCTACCCAGAGTAACATATCAAAAATTCAGCAAGAAGGGCTGCAAAGGGAAAGATTTTTACAAGGTCAAGCCAATGCAGCAGAACATTTTGCTAAAACATATGGTCTGCAATTAGCAGACCTATCTGAGTTGCGTAAACACACCACTCCTGAGAGCATGGAAGAAGCTGCGAAACGTATCAAGTCTGATAGAGACAAGGATGCAGAAATAGCAGAGCTGAGGGCAAAGCTAGTTCCTTCGCAGAGTTTTGATGATAATCAAAGTACTCCTGCTGCTTCTAATGACCAGGATAGGTGGCTTGAGAGGTACAATCAAGGAGATCGTTCCGAGCAAGCATCGGCAGCAGCACGAAGGGCTGCTGGTTTAGGTTGATAAAAACAATTTAAATAATAACAAGTGAGGTAAATTATGGCACAGACAGCCACAACTGGGAATTTAGAAAATGCCCAGAAAATAATAATTAGTTCTGCTCGATACACAGAAGAGCATAACGCACCAGCTTTAGCCCTTATAGAACAATTTAGTTTGCCTAAAGGTGCAAAGCAGGTAACAGTTCCTAAAGTAGGACAAATGTCAATGTCTGACTTAGTTGACGGACAAGACATCATTGACGAAGAAGAAATTGGTATGACTACTGTTGACTTAACAGCATCAGAAGTTGGAGCTAAAGTTATATTAACTGACAAGTTAGTACGACAAGCAGCCGACAATGTTTTCTCAATGATCGGTAGACAGCTTGGTGATGGTATGGCTAGAAAGAAAGATACAGACGTAATAGCTTTGTATCCAAATCTTAATGGTGGTACAGTACTTGGAGCAGATGGAAGAAGTATGTCTGCTGCAAATACACATGCTATCATATCCAATGCTAAAGCTAACAAATTTGGATCACAGTTGTATATACTTCATCATCCAAATGCTGTAGCTAACCTTTCAAAAGAAGCAGCTACGACTGCTGGTAACAATGCAGAAATCACAAGTGGATGGAGTGCAGACTTGCTATCTAACTTCTATAGTGGGTTACGACCAATTAATGGCGTACCTATTTTTGAAGATGGTAACATTGATAAAGTTTCCAGTGTTGATTCTGGTTATGGGGTTATAGCTGACAAAACAGCTATGGCTGCACTTACTAGTGTTGAAACTAGAACTGAACGTCAAAGAGATGCGTCACTTCGTGCAACAGAGGTTGTCATGGTAAGTGATTATGGAGTTTTCGAGTTAGATGATTCCAGAGGGGCAGCAGTACAATTTGAGATTGGTGACTTAGCAACTTCATAATAGGAGCATAAAATGGCAGGTATAACAGAACGAAATGCACAAAGAGTAGAATTAGCCAATAGTGGCTTTACTATGGATTACATAGATGAATGGCAACCCAAGACTACACTGTACAGACACAAGGCTAGCCTAACTGTAGGTGGTGAAATATCACAAGGGGTTGGTACTGCTGTAAGGCAAGTTCCTGGTAACCCAGACTATGTACTCAAGAAAGCTAAGATTGGACTATTTCCTTGGAAGCCTGGTTCTGAATGTAGCTGTCAATGGTGTGGTGAGACTTTTAAAAAGGATAACGAAAAGCCAGAGGTTTTTCAGGAATCTTGTAGCATATGTGGTGTTGTTGTTGAAGCTAAGGCTAAACCTGGTCTTATTTCAAAGCTAAAAGCACATAAGTCGAAGACTCATCCGTAAAGTAATAGCTTAATAGGGTTCTGGAAGTTGTAAAGATTTCCGTGGCTTCCAGAACTCTTAACCTAACTAACGGAGGTCGCAGGACTTTGAGCCTGTTCAAAAGATATAAACCTTAAAAGGAGGTTTGAAATGGCATTTCCATTAACAGTAAACTTATCATATGGAATGGAGAAAGTAGAAACTTCAGAGCAAAAACATGTATTAGGAACTAGAGGTACACTTCCAGACGGCAGAGTGTTTTACTATGCTGAGAATAGTGGTACAGCTATTGACCATGGTGGTTACTTAGTAGATGGTATTGCTGCTGTTGCAGCTCATGACATGGACTTAGCTGCTACTGCTACTTCAGCAGGAGCAACTAGTTTCACTAGTGGAACTTCTCTCACTGTAACTAAAGATCAATATAAAGGTGGATACGTCTATTTTAATGATGGACCAGGACAGGGTGAGACTTATAAAGTTAAGTCTAATACTGCTGTATCTAGTGCAACTGGACTCTCAATCACTGTTGACGAGCCAGATGGGATAAAGACAGCATTAACAACTTCTTCACTTTTTGGTCTTATGTATAATCCTTACAAAGATGTAAAGATTATTGATGGTGACGGAACTATGACTACTGGAGTTCTTGGTGTAACTACTGCTCCAGTAACAGCAGATTACTTCTGTTGGATACAAACATCTGGTCCTGCTTCTGTAAGACTCGGTGCTCAAGTAGGTATTGTTGGTGATGCATTAACAGTGTCTCAAGCATCAGGTGAATCTGGAGAAGCAGAAAGAACTGACTATTCAGATGAAGCTGATTTAGCTAACATTGGTATTGCTATGGGTATACCTGCTGTAGACTCAGACAACCAGTGGTGTATGTTAAATATTAGGGCTTAATTAAATGGTTGAATTATGGACACCTAAAGGATCAACTTATGTTGGGGAGACTCAGCCTAGTTATTCTGGGGTGTCCATAACAATACATGAGTTTCAATTTCATGACCCTGTTACAGACAGAAGGCAATTAGTAAAAATCCCTACTGACTCTGACGTTTCCATAGCTCATGTAGAAGATATGGCAGCTCAAGCATTGGAGAATTTTATTAAGGAATGTAGAGGTTTTGACATTAAAAAGAAACCTACACCTGAACAGAAAAAAGAAATAGGTAAGGCAGTAGAAGAATTTAGAAAATATCGTGCTAAACGTGATGAGAGTACGAGTAATAGACTATATTGGAGTATGTAATGGTCGCAAATAATACTGAAATTAATATTACACAAGATGATTATGCTGAGTTACTTAGGGCAGAGATAGCTGTAAATACTAATCTCAAGCTCCAAGTATCAGCTTTAAAAAGAACTGTAATAGAATTGCAGGAGATTAATAATGCCGATACAAGCAAGGACAAGGAAACAACTTAGGCAATCTATAGGTTATAGACTAGGTGCTTTGAAAGTAGGAACAGCTACAGGGGGTACTAACAATACCCTGATAGATGTTAATACTTTTAGAGGTGGAGATGATGAGTATATTGGTAAACTAGCCTTAGTTACTGATGCTAGTGACAGTTCTCAAACCACACAATATGTTAATGATTATACAGCTAGTAATAATACTATTCAGTTTCAACAAAATGCTAGCTTCACAGTAGCTAGTGGTGATGAATATGAATTATGGAGTGAGCCTTATACGCCTACAAAAATACACGACTTTATTAATCAGTCTATTATGGAGGCTACAGGGTTAGTTTATGATTCGATAGAGAATCTCAGTTTACATGCTGATGGATCAAGTATGCGATATGATGTACCTTCCAATATATCAATGGTGAATAATATTTACTATCGTAGTGCAGTATCTTTTACAGAGTTACATAGTTGTAACACAGCATTTGATGAGCAATCTACTGTTGTTAACACTACTTTAAATGGTGCTGTATCAGATGCTTCAGCAACTTCAATTACTGTTACGTCTGCTAGTACATTAAGGGCAAATCAACAAATTATGGTTGGTTCTGAAAAGATGACTATTAGTAGTATCAGTTCAAACACATTAACTGTGTCTAGGGGTGCAGGAGGAACAACTGCTGCTACCCATTCAGATGGAGCAAGTGTTCTTGTGTTTCCAATAGTTGACACTAAGGACAAGAGAAAGGGAACTGGAAGTAATAAATTAATCTTTTCTTCTTCTGCTAGTGCTGGTCAAATAGCTACAGATTCTATAGATAGCAAAGATATAAGCAAGTATGATTATTTAGAGTGTTGGGTTAAAAGCACAGTAGCAACTTCTTCTGGTAACTTAAAGATATTACTAGATGACACAGCTAGTTGTGCTTCTCCTATAGAGGAATTAGATATACCTGCGTTAACTGCTGATACATGGACATTTGTGAGAATTGCATTAGCTAATCCTGAGACTGATACAGCTATTATTTCAGTGGGATTAGAATATGATTCTGATTTAGGTGCATGTACAGTATGGTTAGATGATATTAAGGTAGTACAAAACGATACTGCTGTATGGGAGAAGTTGCCAAAGCATTTATGGGCTATAGACAAAGAGGCTAGGGATTTGGTGTTGAAAGAAGCAGGAAAGTTTGAGGTTGGGTATGGTTTATTAAAACTAGTAGGTGGTGATAAGCCTGCATTACTCTCGGCAGAAACTGATACTAGCGAAATAGATGACTCGTATATTATATCCAGGGCTACATCATTGGCTCTGTTGGCAGCTTCTGGTGGGCCAGCTACTGATCCTGATGCATTAAGGCAACAGGCATCTTTCGAGTTTGGTTTATCAGAACAGGCTAAAAGAAGATTTCCTATCTTAATGAATGCGAGGATAGTTAATTAATGGCAAGCAAGGTTGTATCTAATAATGAAATATATCTTGGTGGAACGTATTATCCACTAGCAAGGCCAGTACAAAGTGTATTAGCTTCTATCTATCCGTCTAAGGTTGTTATAGGTGATACTACTAAAGATTCTAACTTACGATCCTCTGTGGTTGCATGGAGTGATTGGAGAGGTGGTATTGGTGTAGAAAGGATGCAAGGACCTGCCGACGTTGACAGGGCTTGGTATTCCACTTGTAACCTTAGACACAGACATCATTTAGTCTTGCCTGCTAAGTCTACAGCTACAGCATCTACTGACGCTGGGGGGAGTAGCATAACAGGTATTGTTTCTTTTATTCAGGATTT
>Ga0098052_1002308_pt1 | contig 11569 bp, 12 predicted proteins | sample 15_taG_FD_81591 | JGI IMG/M metagenome (GOLD analysis project Ga0098052, IMG submission 81591) | Marine viral communities from the Subarctic Pacific Ocean - 15_ETSP_OMZ_AT15312 metaG | ecosystem: Environmental > Aquatic > Marine > Oceanic | place: Pacific Ocean | collected 2015-01-18 | reverse complement strand
GAAAGTGTCCGACATTTGTCGGACAAATGGGGGTTTAAGCGTATGGTGAGCTTGGTGCTTTGGGGTGGTTGACTCACGGTGTTAACTAGTTGATCGTGGTGCCAAGACACCTTGGTTTTACTTGTCGCGGAGGACGATCAGCTTGTCCTTCGGTCGATTTGGGTCGGTGATTGAGACGAGGTTTCCGGATCGCTTTCCGAGGTATGAGAAGGATCCTGTCCACCGTGGATTGTCGGGGCATCTTCCGGCGACCCAACCGCCGAACTTGCAGGATCCGACGTGTTCGACTTTGTATTGGATTTGCGACCAGTTCCCTCGGACGATTGCCCCCGGTCGGATCGCGGTCCACTCATGAACGAGATCTAGTTTCATTTGCTTGGCTTCACTCACCTAACGGGGCGTTTCTGGTCTTATCGGGTCTTATCGGGTCTTTTCCGGTCTCTTCCTTCCCGATCCCAAATTGCCTCTTGTAGTCCTTCACGGCGTGATCCACGTGAAGAGCCTTCAAGTGGTCCGAAACGAGGTGAACGGCAATCATCAATTCCTCCTTTGTTTGGAAGTTTTCCCTCACTTCATGCCACAACTCTTGATCCTTGGTGGGATCATTGGGGTCGGGGAAGTTCATTTCGACCAAGAAACAGATTTCGTATTCCCACTCCTTTCGGGCTCCTGCTGTAATGCTTACGTGCCACACTTTGTCGAGGTTCAGTAGAGTGTCCTCACCTAGTTGTACCCATGCGCTCATATCGTATCTCCTTGTTTATTAGTTACACCGAAGTTTTTGTAGAATGAATCGGTTTGAATTTTCTTGACGGATCATTCGTCCATCTCGCGTTCTTCGCGTTTCTTTTTTATGGCGTAATGATTTATGGCGTAACCCCGCGCGTTCTTTCTGCGCCAGTATTCATCGTGCAGGGCCTTCGACTCGATCCAATCGCGGTAGGATTTACGGCATTGCGCCACGTGAATCCGCTCACGATTTTCACGCACTACCCTATCCTCGATCATTAAAATCACTCCATTCTCTCTTCCGCAGTAAATTTAACGAGAAGCTGGCCCCGATCCCCGCTATTTGGCAGAGGGCAATAAGTAATCACCAGATGGACACTCTTTACGTTCAATTGCCTTCCTTGCGTTCCGGCGTGGAAGGCAATATCCGCAAATTGCTGGAACGCCCTGTGAATGGTGTTTTCGAGCTTGGAGTTCCACGCATCATGATCCACGCAAGTTTGACCTTCAACATCATCATAATAAATTTCTTCGTCTTTCCATACGTGCATCCACTCTATGCAGATCGCTGAACCACTCTTTTCATCTTTGCTTATATCTCTCATCGCTCACTCCACCTTGTCCTCGAAGGCTCTTTTTGTTTCCAATGAATCTGATGTTGTCGTACTCATTTATTCTAGGGTTATGTTATGTTTTGCGTAGTGTAAAATCAGAAGGGCATCGGCGGTGGCGAGGGTTGGTCTGAGTTCGGGGAAGAGCCGCGCGGCGTGATCCTTGAGTACCCTTTTCTTGGCGGCTCCCTTCGCGGCCCTCACCCCGGCCAAACCTTTTTGCCAAACTTGGGGTCGAACGAGGTGGGTTGGGATGCTTGTGGCGTGGAGGAAACCGAGAATCCATCCATAGTTCTTGGCCAAGGTGAATATTGATGAAGAGGGGACCGCCTTGCCCACGAATTTCGGGACCTCCTCCACCACGGCGGTGCATGTAAATTCATTGAAGGTCGTTTCGTAGGACCCTATCCAGTTTTCTATCATCTCCGCGAAGTCCGATTCACCCGTCCACTTCGCGGCCGAAATGCCGTTGTTTGATATGGCGTACCCGCCGGAGGCCCCGGGGTCTATGGCGATGATGCTCATCGCCCTTGTCCTTTTTTGTAATCCTCGATGAACTTCAGATAATTAACTTCCGCCCTGCGCTTGTGTTCTCGGCGTACGTTGCGTCGATTGTACCACTTGGCGCGGCCCGGTTTCTTCTTGGTCGAATGGTTACTTTTCGGCATCTTCTTCCTTCTCTTGTTCGCATTTGCATTCCGATGGATCTCCCTTTCCCCATTCCTCGCCGCATTTGGGGCATCGTTCCCAGCCTCGGGGGGCCTTGTCGGCCCACAGGTCGCCGGGATCGTGTGTGGTCGGGTCGTCGTTCATTCAAGTTTCTTCTTTGCGTGGTGGATGGCTTCCTTCCACGCTGATTCCAGGTTGGTGAAGTAACCGTGGTAGCCCTTGGCCTTGACCATCCAGCGGCGGCGATCTTGGCTAAGGGTTACGGTGACGGTTTGGCCGCCGTATGACACGGTGATTTCATATCCCTTGGCCTTGATTTCCTCATCATCCGGCGGCATGAAAATCATTCTTACTGGTTGCGGTGATGGTTTTCGCCTCGTTGACGCTGGAGGAGTTCATTTCCGAAAGTGCCTTCGTGAAGTCGCGGACGTCGATGAGGATTCGGTTCCCCAGTTTCCTCCACGCCACCTTCTTTTCCCTGCGAAAGCGTTGGGACAACTTGTATAGCGGCGAGGCGGAAATACCGAATCGCTTGACCAGTTCCATGTGGGTCGCCCAAGTATCGTCGCCATCGCTTTTGCTTTTATTTTTCCCCGTCCTCCAAGGAGGCAGTTTGACGACGTGTGTTTTTTCGCCGTACCCCGGCCAGTAGTCCCTTTTGCGGCAATCGACGGCGGTTGCGCACGCCTTGGTTATTATACTGCGCGCGGTTTCCAGTTCGTCGGGATCTATTTCATAGGCTCCGGTGAGGTATGGGGGTGATTTCTCGACGGCCAGAAAAACGAACCGCTTCACCTTGAGGCCGTTGTTTTCGAGGCCCCTTTTATAGAACACCATTTGCGTGTCGTAGCCCCAGGTGGCTATTTGCTTTGGGAAACCGCTTGGTCCCGGTGATGCGTCGGTCGTGGTTTTGAGATCCAGCACCTCCACCTCGCGGCCCGATCCGTAGACGACCAGATCGGGGCGGCACTTGCAGTAGCATCTTATGACGCGGAAGAAGCACGACCCCTCCACGGTGTGGGGGCGGTCGAGGAAGGACTTGAGCGTGGGGTGGCCCAAGGCCGACTCGGCCAGCGACATGACGAGATCGTATTCCGCGACGGAGATCCATCGAATCTCCGGTTGATCCGCCTTCATTAACTCAAAGGCTTGCTTGTAGTGGCCGCTTCTCGGCCCATAGCCTTCGATTTCCAGCGGCATGATTTGGAACTGCTCGTCGAACTTGTCGGGTTCAAGGGCAGCCACGTGGGTGGCCGAGCCGACCACCAAGGCCCGAGCGTTGGGGTCCGTGGGGTTGTCCTTGTGGTAACGATAGAAGCCGGGACTCTTGGCCACCCGCAACACGTCGGTGTGGCCAAGAGCCTTGTGGGCGTGATACTCCTCCGCTGGAATGTCCAGCAGTACCTCTTGTGGCGGTAGATGGCGTCGATTATACCAAGTGTCGTCGCTTTTTCCGCCCATCAGAATCCCGGCCCCTTGTCCTCTTCCTCTGACTTCAACTCAAATTCAAATGGATCTTCCCCGGTAAAGAAGGCGTCCAAGTTTACGGGCCGCACCAACTCGGCCACGCCGACGGGCAACTTGGCCCTTGGTTTCGGTTGAACTTGGTATTTCGTTTCCTTTCCTTCGCCAACCCGAAAGATTTCAATGTCATATCCCTCGTCGCCGGACGGATTGCCCCAATCCGAGTCGGAAAACATTTTGTTTAATTCGTCGAGTATGGATTTTTGCGTGAGTTGCAGTATTTGGAATGTCTTGAGGCCAACGTTGTAAACGGTGTAGGCCATGAAGTGCTTGGCGTCCTCCTCGAAAGAACCCTTGGGCGGGCAGTCGGCCATGCGGAAGCGAACCGGGATTCGCCCGCCTTCTTCATTCGTGTCCCATGCTTCCCAACCCATCACGGCGGTGGGTGGTTTGTCGTTGAATGATCCCATGATACGGAAGCGGTTGGCTCCCGGCATTAGTTTCATGTAGTTGCCGACGGTGGTCGGCGGCGAGTAGTCTTGAGGTAAGAAGCTCATTGTTTATCTCCCTTGGTTTGCGTTGCGTGGAGGGCCTTTACGGCCCCATAGAAAGAGGTTAATTGATCAAGCGTGAGTGTGGGCCGCACGTCCTCGGAGGTGGACAGCAGTATATCGCCGTCGGACTCTATTATGGCCGTGACGTCGGCGTACTCGGTGAGGAAGCTGACCGAGTGTCCGGCCTCGATGATTCCAGTTTGTTCTTGCGTTCTTTTCATGGCTTGTCGTTTGTTTCGGGTATGGGAGATGATAAAAAGTACAGTAATCCGATCAGCGTGAGGTTTCGTCCGGAGACTCGGAAGATGGCGGAACAGATCGCGGCCGCCACGGGGTTGTCGCAGAACACGATCTTTGAATGGGGGGCCAATGCGTATTGTCGCATGTTGATGCGAAACAACATGCAGATAAAGAGTCCTTTCGAGGTGACGATAAAGTTTCCACAGCCTTTCGAGATCGACTATTCTAAAGACGCTCAAGGGCCTCCCGAACCCGAGCGGGATTGAACCAGCGGCGGCCTCGGCCCCGCACTTGGACGGATGGGATCATTCCCTTGCGAGCCCAAGTCTGAACGGTCTTGACGCATGGACGCTCGGCCTTCTCGGGCCATACCGTCTCGATCATCTTGTCCACGCCGACGAGCGTGGTGGGCAACTCGGTGACCTCGCTCCTCACTTAGCCGCTTTCAATTCGGGGTAGGTCTGCATCATCGCCTTGCGGATCAAACGGCACACGGAATCATCTTTGTCCCATGCCAGCGCCTGAAGTGTTTTTTTCATTTTCGGGGTTACCTTGACGGTCAAAGACTCCGAGTAGAGTGGTTTGGTTTTTAGGGTCATGGTGACCACAAAAGAATACTTAATCCGACGAATCAATTAAAAGTTATCAACAGAGCTATTATGTTCTAATCTCATCTTTCTGGGTAGAATATATTCCATCAAGGTCAGTTACGGGGTTAATAGGTTGATGGTGTTCATTAGAACTAATACTATTCTTCATGAATATAATATATTCCCCTTGCGTTAAAGAAAGGATGGTGGATTTTAGGTGCGATGCCGTATCGTGTAAAAACTTCGATCCTGCTTACGGAGAAGAACCGGGACTTTGCCGAATTGATGGCAGAGCGGCTCGGGATTTCCTTGGGCGAAGTTTGCAACCACGCCATCGAGCAGATGATCGATCACATCGAGGCAGACGAACCGAGCTTCAGTCCGTGGACGAAACTCTATAAGGCGAAGCTAAAAGAAAAGGGCCACCCCGAAGAGTGACCCCAGCCGTCAACCATTAATCCCTTTTTACACGCAAATCAGTCGGAAAGAATCTGCGAACGGGGCAATTTACACACAAACCACAATCCTTAATTTCGTTTTTCCCCGGATTTCGTTTTACCCCAAATTTCGTTTTACCCCAAATTTTGTTTTACCCCAAATTTTGAAGTCGTCCCAAAAAAAACAAACGACGAGTAAATCGCCGCCAGCCCCTATTTCATGCGGGTTTCCTCCGCCGCTAAAGAGGGGGTACTTTAGCGACGTGTTGACAGAAAACCCGCATTTTACCCCAAATTCTAGGCGGTGAACTGAAGCATTGTTCCCTTGGCCTTGGCTGGAACGATGTTCCAAAACCTCTCGGCGTCCTCGTCGGTCACCTTGCGGCGGTAGTGCTTGTTGCGGATCTTGTCGCCGTTCCCGAACATGTAGATGGCTCGCGGTTCCTCCTTCTTGTGCATCTGCAACCAGTAGCTTATGCAACTATGTCGCGTGACGTCGGGACTCCACTCGCACTTCGTTCTGAAGGTTTGCCACTTCCAAGTTCCCCAAGGCGGCATGACGGGATCCATTCCGTAGACGTCCAGCCAGACGGCCAAGTTCGGGGAGACGTCGATTTGTCGTGGGATCTTGGTTTTCGTGTCGTCCAGTTCGATTGACAGGGTGGCCGAATTGTAGTCGAGGCTGGAGATCTTGGTGATCTCGCCGTCCTTGACGTCGGGCCGGATCCCGGCGAACAGGGTCAAGGCCATGTAGGTCGCGCACTCGCCGCCATAGTGCTTTTCGGTCAAGGCGAGGTTTCTCTCCACTTGCCGGATGTTCCATATCTTGATCTTGGGGGCCTTGGAATACATGGTCTTCATTTCGGCCGCGATTTCAAACGCCGGATTGAAGGACATGAGCGGTTGGCGAACGTCGCTGGTTTGGTCGGGCCGCTTGATGAGGAAATTGAAGAAGGTGGACAATCGCTTGGCTTGCGCCCATTGCCGTTCGTTTGCGAACAGGGGCGACTTGAAGAACTCGGACACGTCGCTCGGGCGCAGGGTATTCAAGTCGCAATCTCCGCCAGCAAATTCACCGAGGCGTTCGATCACGGAACTTATGCCGCTACACCCCGATCCATCGTCGTACCTACCCAGCTTTTCCCGATGCCCGAAGTAGAGTAATTTGCACTCGGACAAGATGGCGGGGACGTCGCAAGGCCGCCATTCCTTTATGCCCAGTTCAACGATCTCGGAGAGTTTCGAGTCGATCCCTTTTTGGGCGAGCAATCGGGTGGCGAACTCGGCGTCCTCGATCTGTTCGGAGGATAGAACGGTGGGCTTGGGTTTCCGCATGGTTTGGAACTGCGCGTCCTCCAGTAGAAGTTCGCGGATCTTCTCCTCGGCCTCGGCTTTGACGGCGGCTCTGTCTTGATCCTTTTTCGCGGTGATGGTCGAGTTGATTTGCTTGGCCCCAGGCACTCCGTTGGGGCGGCGGCCACGGATAATGAATCGTGGTCGTCCGGTGGGTGAAACGGTTTCCTTCGTGGTGTATCTATTGCTCATGGCGTGGTTGTATCACGCCCACAAAAGCAGGGTCAAGGATTTACTCCCATTTTATCCAATCATGGGAGTATAAAGCTCTTTTGCCTTCCTTACCCTTCCTTTAAGTTAAGTTACCGAATCACCACACACCTTACTTATATAGCCAACTATGGCTTACTCATGGGGTTTGCGTGGAAACTGCAATCATATTGCCCTGGTGGAAATTCATACCCGCATGAATACTGGGCTTCACGATTTACTCCCACCGAAATACAGCAAATACATTAAAAAAAGGCCGCCACTCCGCAAAAAGTGACGACCAAGCAATAGAAACTAGACACAATCTATTGAGAATTAAAAGTGAGTCAAGTCATTGAGGAATGGGCAAGTTCATTTTGGCCGCTCGGCCTTCCCACCCTGCTCGGGGAAAATAAGTTTGAGGGTATCGGCGGCCAGTTGATCTCTTAGATCCTTCAGTCTCAGCATCCTCTTGGCCTTTTCTTCGCCCGTCATCGCCGCGTTGGTTTGCGTTGCGTTTATGGCGTTCATGTATTTTCCCATTCTTTCCCTCGCCTTGTCGATTTCCTGGATCCTCGTCCGGGCTCCCTTTGTCCTGTGCATGGGTGCGTTGTACCAGATCCAAAAACTCTTGTTCGCATTCCACCAATCCTTGTGCTTATGGAAATCCTTGTCCTTTATGTGGGCGACCGTATTGAACAATTTCTTCAACTTGTCGCTGGCCTCGTAAAATTCGTTGACCTCTCGGGCGGGGGCCATCGCAGGAACCTTGAACTTTCTAAGAATGGGGATTCTTTCCCAAGCCCCGAAATCTGGTTGCTCGTTTTCCTCGGCCGCCAATTTCATGATGGCAAAATCAATTGCCTCGGTTGTCAATCTACCCGCGCCCGCGAGGTGGCCGCGAATGAAGTGATCCACGTGCATCGGGCTCCACTTCAAGCCCACGGCATTCGCCTTCTCGGCAATTAACTTGGCCACCTCCGAAGTGGCATGTGTCCATTGCATTGATTCTTCTATGTTTTGCAATGTTTCGGGAACTAACTCCCGCTGGGTCCAAAAGTTGTAATTGGTGACGATTTCTCCGGTGGGTCGGGCGAAGGTGGGAACCATGCCGTATGGCAAATTGATTCCGGTTTCTTCAAACTCCTCCCAACCACCGGGCAATGCTTTCCAGAAATCATCCCACCAAGCATCGACTGCCTTGGGGTTCTCGTTGACCGCCCGTTCCATCAGAGCCTCCGGCAACGAGGCGTAAATGGTTCCGGCCAGAAAGGGCTTGGGATAGGAAAATATGAAATCGTCGTCCGATGACCCCATGCCAAATGCCTCGAAAAAAGCGTTTCTAGCATCCTTGAACTCATCTCCTAGCTCGTCCATCCAAGGTAGGTTTAGTTCTTCGGCAATGTGTGAGAGGTCAATGTTCCAAAAGAAATTTTTCCTCCACGGTTCCAGCTTTTTGATCCTTTCGCTGTCCTTTTGGTAATGCCACAATGCAAGCGACGGCCCCGTAATCATGGCGATCCCCTTGAGCATGGCCCAGCCGGGATTGGTTTTGTGCATCTTCACGAACTTTCCGAAATCCAGTATTCCCGCCACGAAGAACGGAACCAAGTCGTTCCAAATCTTCGACCAGGATCCACGTCGACTAAAGTTCAGCCCGATCTCCTTGGCTTCGTTTGCGGCGTCCCGTGGATGTTCCCCGGCCATCAAGGCGTTCCGCATTTCGGAGGCTCTGGCGGCATTCTCAATCGCCGTCTGGGCGGCCGAAAGGTTCTTTCCCAGTTTAAGGGGGTTCAATATGCGCTTGGCCACCTTCAACGCCTTGGGATCGTTGGACAGGGCGTCTTCCAGTATTTCGGACAAGTTGTTTCCCTTGTACGAGTATTCGCTGGAGAACAAACCACCATGCTTCATGAGGGCCTTGTAGTCCTTCCCCTTGAAAAGCGTTTGGGCCAAGCCACGGAAGCCGTCGATTATGGGTATATATCCGCCGCGTCCGGGCAACCGCTTTGAAAAAAACAAGGCTTGAGCCTCGGCTCGGAAGAAGTTCATTCCTCCAAATTCGGGATTCAAGCCGCCCACGGCTCCCGCCTTCAAGACGTGGGCCGGAAACGCAAAAAACTGGAAGATCTTGCTGTTCATGATTTCGTTGGACCGATTCATCATGAGCAGGGATTGGTACAGATCCTTGTCCTGGGTTTCGTAAAGTGTCTCCTTGCCGTTTCGCCACGTGGTGAAGATTCCCTTGGCTGGATCCTTCCCCTTGCGGGCGGCCCGCCATATCTTGAGGGCGGCGGGATTTTTCTTGAACCAATCAATGAGGAAGTCGCGCTCGCTGGTTACTCCCGGCTTTCCCATTCTTTCCGGAGTTTGTTCTCCCTTCATCTTCAAGGTGACGGGATCAATCTCCACTCCTCCTGTCAACTCCTCGAAAAGTCCGGTCTTCAGCACGAAGTCGGCGGCCTCCTCGGGCTTGACTTGGGTGGGCTCTATTCCCTTGACGACGGGATCCAGCACGCGGCCCCCGCCTTGGGCCTTGTTGATCAAATTTACGAAACGGGCCGCTATGTCGTTGCTGACTGCGAGATCCCAAAAGGCGAATACGTTCTTGATGATGGATTCCAGCGGGTCGATTATCTCGGCGTCCGATCCCTTGATCCGTCGGATGGCCTTCCCTCTGCTGACCAATCCACGGCCCGTCTCGACCTCGGCGTGTCCCATCACGGTTTCAAAGAACCGATGGAATGGAGCGTACATTTTGTTCTTGGCCTTCATGTTGGCCAAGTCTGCTTGGTTCAATATTCCCGAGTCAGCGAGCAGATCCAACAACTGTCCTTGGAATCGGAGCATTTTCTTGCGATGCGGTTCGTACTCTTTCTTTAAGTCGTTGAAAATTTCTTTGGCCGCGGCCTTGTCGATCCCGGTCTTCATTCCACGGCCATGAAGTTCCAAGGCTCGTCCGGCGACCAAGTAGATCGAGAACGATTCAACGTCGGGTACTTCCGAAAGTATTTCCAGGAAGCCGGGACCAATGTCCTCGCCATCCATGTTTTGCATCTTGTGCTGTATGCAATACTCGGCGCGGGCGCGCGTACCGCCTATGTGGTTGGTCATGTCCCTCACGATGGGCTCGGCCAACTCCTTCGGCATTCCGGACTTCACCAAGTCGTCCAGCGTCTTGAAGAACGGATAGTTCTCGTCATAGGCTCGGGTCATGAATCGGCCCCACCATTTGCGGGCGGTCATCCTGCTCTTTCGCTGGCCGCTGGTGATCATCATGCGGACCAAGGAACGGGCAGGGTACTTGGAGATCTCGGCGTACATCTTCTTGGCCTCGTTGAGAATCTTCCAAGTCTCGGGGTACTCGGCCTCTATGACGTCACGGAAATGCTTGCTGAAATTGGGGGCCTCGGCGGTCGCGTTGAGGTGCGGATCCATCCAATGTCGGACGAACTCGGCCACGCCCTCCATCCGAACTTGTTGCTTGGTGTAGCTCGGGCGGCTGGTGGCGGCTCCCAACTTGGACAATTCACCTTCAAATTGCGTGAACTTCTCGTATAGGTCGCGGCCCCAAGGCCCCATTTCCCCCTTCGGTACGTCGGAGAATATGATCCAATGCAAATAGTGGCCGACCTCATGGGCCAAGGTGCTTATGTCGTTGATCGCCGCCAGCCGGATCGACTCGGCCCCCGTGCGAAAATAGCCAAGGGCCTTCATGCGGTTGACGCCCAAGCGAACGGGAATGTCCAGAGCTTGTGAAAGGTAACGCCTTATGTCGGCGGGATTCAAGGGCCTCTTCGTCTTCGGGTCCACGTCGGGGGGCGTGGTGATGGCCTCCACTCTCCGAGGCTTCAGAGGTATCTCGGGAGACGCCTCGACGCCCTCGGGGCCTCCCTCGGCCACGGCCCTTTGCTTGGCAATTGCCTCGTCAATCTTGGCCTTGGCCTCGGCTCCCAGTTGCTCGAAAACGGCCTCGGGGCCTTTCGGGGGCTTGGCTGGCCTCCTCGGTCGGCCCGCCTCGGTCAACTCGCTCAACTCCACGGGGCGGTGCAGGGGGTTTTCCCACTCCCGAACGGGCATGATCACGCCCAAGGCTTCACCCGCTCGGATAACGACGGGGCTTTCAGCGTCCTTGATGCCCAGTTCCGCTTTCTCAAAACCAGCTTTGCGCAGGGCGGTCGCCACGTCCTGCAAGTGGGTGTGATTCAAGGCGGCTATCTTGTCGCCTTTGCTCAGCTTCACCAAAAAATCTAAATTAACGTGACGGGCCGCCTTCTTCACGCCGTCCAGCACCTTCCATAACTCGGTCAACTCGATGGGCTCGAAATCGTATTCATGAAGATCGGGAGTGACTCTGCTAATATTGACAAATCTCTCATCTATGACGTCGCCCACCTTGTTGGCCACGATGCTCTTTTTGTTTCGTCCGTAGAAGATGCCCGCCTTCTTCACCTTGGCAGGAACAATCACAAATTTTCGTCCATCGGTGGCCTCGGCCCGCTGAAGCTCGGCGTTCATGTAGACGCCGTTCAGCATAGGTCTATCAGTAGTCGCGGAAGTTACGACATCCAGCGCCTTGTATAGCGCATCCCCTTGGACGGCCTCGCCCTTGATCAGCGGCTTTGGTCCGTTGGCCGTGGAGATCGGCACGTTAACCGGGCCTTCGACGTCACTCCTCTTGTCCGCCTTCTTGGGGGCTGGACCCGTCTGCGCCTTGGGGCTCTCCAGGAACT
>Ga0098052_1002301_pt1 | contig 11593 bp, 12 predicted proteins | sample 15_taG_FD_81591 | JGI IMG/M metagenome (GOLD analysis project Ga0098052, IMG submission 81591) | Marine viral communities from the Subarctic Pacific Ocean - 15_ETSP_OMZ_AT15312 metaG | ecosystem: Environmental > Aquatic > Marine > Oceanic | place: Pacific Ocean | collected 2015-01-18 | reverse complement strand
TACCAACATCCGATATAAATTTCTTTATCCCGTTTGCTGTACTGTATATTTTTAATATTCCATTTCCATCATCTTCTATAAGTGATAATACTGTTGTTCCGTCTGTTTTGATAAACTGAAAAGAAGAGGTTGTAACAACTGCTGAGTGCCCTCCGTGTGGATGATATATTGGATTTTCAAATTTAACAGTATGTGTATTTTCTTCTCCTATTATGGGTTCAATTCTTTTTTGTATAATGACAGATGTTTCATTTCCAAGAATAGAATTATCAGAATCATCCAATGCTTTTATAAATTTAGAATATCTAAAGTTTCTATCAAATCTATCAAGGGTAGTTACAGTGTAGTTGATAATAGAACCTATTACTAATGCTTTAATATCTTCGGCTGACTTTGAAGTTGTATTAGAGTCATATACTACATTAGTATTTAATAGTAAGTAAATATAATTTGGGTCTACCACATCGGGAATTATACTTACAATATTTTTTTCTTTCAATAAATTTTGTAAACTAATCTTTTCTGAATTATTAAGAACACTTGAATTGGTTGGTTTAACCGAAACAAATACTTTACCATATTCGGGTGGGTCGTTGTCTTCCCCGCCCCATACGAAAACATCGTTCGAGTTTGTATAATTTTGTTTAATGAAATTTATATAATCATCTTTGGTTACATTCCTGTCTTGTGATTGGTATGCTCTCGGCGCATTATACTTCACTGATTCCAAACTCTCTTTACCATCACCACCATTGGAACTTGTTGTTACTTCAATGTCTGCAAAACCACCATTGGAAGTAAATGTCCTTCCAGAAAGGCTATCGGTATTTCCTATGTCATTTGCCTCTGTTCCGTTTGTGATTAAATAATCAACTACTATAATATTACCATCACTTAATTTTTGTCCAAGTATACCATCACCAAACAAAATTTCATAATGTCCATCTTCTGTTTCTTGAGGAAAGAATACTTTTGAAGTTGGTGTTAATTCTGTAATGTCATTAATTTCTGTCCACGAATCTGTATACCCCTCACTATTGGTTGTTGATTTGGCAACGGTAATACTAAGGCGACTCATGTCTACATTTTTTTCTGGGATAATAAATCTTTGATTTTTTACATTGTTGTCTACAAGAAATGATGCACTTCTCCATGTACCTTCTACAATTGCAACATCTCTTGCAATCTTTTGTGTTGCACTAAGAACTTCAAATTCAGTTGAATCTGGATTGGTGAATGTGTATGTTACATTATCTTTTCTTGCGGTGAATTTGGTGCGCTTATTTAGTATCGTTGTCGATGGGTCGGAACTGTTAAGTGTAATATTAACTATAGCAGTAGATGCCGAATATGACGATGGAGTATATCCTAATGCTTTGGCGTGAGATATTACAGAAGTTCTTTTCACTGCACTGTCTAAGAACATTTCATTTGCAACCATGTTATTGTAGAATCCTTGGTAATGTGTTACATATGCCAAGATGTCCAACATAACAGACATACCAGAACCTTCAAAGTTAAAGTCACTGAATTGGTCAAGACCACTGAGATAATTTTTCAAATTTTCCTTGATTCCAAAAAAGTCTAAACTATCTATTTGTATTTTTCTATTACTACTCATCGTAATCTCTCCATTTGAAACGAGACACTTTCAATTGTTGGTTGGTTTATTATTTGATAATGTATTGTAATGCTATATGAATCTCCGTTTGCATTAATGCCTGTATCTACCTTAATCAAATTTATTCTTGGTTCGTTTTTTTGCAGTACATAGGTTATTACTTTCCGTAATTCTACGGTTACAACAGGAGATGCCTGTTCAAACAACAGCCCTCTAATGCGAGAATCAATATGTGGCTGAAATGGTTTATCAAATCTTCCCATATATACAAGATTCCTAACCGATTGTTTTACAGCATCTTTGTTTAACTTTTGCACTATATCACCTGTGATTGGGTGTGCAATAAAATCCAAGTCTAGGTCTTTATATCGTGTTGTGTTTGCTTGTCCTGCCATATTATTATTTATGCTTCATTTTCCGTCTTTGGTTAATTAATTCCACTTCTATTAAAGATTGACTCCTATTTAACCAATCTATTACAATTTCTTCTTCTGCATTGTCTACCTTTTCCCACCGGCACCATTGGGCACAAACATACCCCACTATAAGATTATCTTTTTTAATGGGTAAAACTGAAAATGCAATTATGTTAGCACTTTCCAGCGCGTGTCTTGCATGGCATTCTTCCATATTAGAAACATATTGAATTTGTGCATCATCGGCCTTTATGTGTTTGAGAAATGGCATATACATACTCATTGTCATTTCTTGGCTATCGTCACTTTCCCCTGCAATACTTCTTTCCAAAGATTCGTGGGTGAGAGACATCTTTTTCATTGATATGCCATCTAAAAATTCACCACCATTATGAAATTGTATTAATTGTGTTCTCGCACAGTCCACCATCAACCGCAATTCTGTAATAGTCTCTTGAATATTAGTATGAACATTCCAAAATTCTTCGGGAAAATCTAAAATAGGAGATATAATGTCTTTGGTTTTCTTCTTCTTCTTCTTTTTATGTCGCAACACAAAAGTAAAAAAACCAACCGCGACAGCGCCGATTGAAATGCCTACTTTTGCCCATTCGTTCCATGATGATATGTCCATAAACTTTCCCTTTTTGTTATATTATGTATGTTTTTGGGTATATCATTATCCACCCGCTGTTACTTTTGAATGTCCTGTTGCGCTTTCAAGGCAAGTTGAAACATCTCCTGCTCGTACTACTCCCTTGCCGTTTGCTTTTACTGTTGTTGAACCAGCATACATGAATGCTGGCATCAATTCTCCATGTCCAGGTACGGGTCCGTGTGCCGTTAGTGGTGAACCTTTTAGTGCAACAGGCTCTCCGCCTACATTTACATTGGATGCACCTAAAGTCATCTTCGCTCCAAATACTCCCACTATGTCTGTTGTTCTTGCTATACCGTTTGCCATTTATTATCCTATGGGTTTAAATCAATCGTACTACCTTTTAGTGTCATCTTTCCTGTAGATGTAATATCAATTGCACCGCTTGCCACCATCTTAATGTCTTTTGAGTTGATGTCTAAGTTTCCTTCTGATATAGTCATCGTAACATCATTTGTAATTTCTTGTTCTACTTTACCCTTCAATACTTGTTTCACATTACCATCAACTTGTATGTCTGCTGTCCCTCCAACAAATTGTTTCACACTACCATTTACAACTTGATTTAAATTACCATCAACTTGTATGTCTGCTGTCCCTCCAACAAATTGTTTCACATTACCATCAACTTGTATGTCTGCGTTACCTTCAACATAAAAAGTGAAGTTGCCATTTTCTCCTGTGCCTCCTGATGCGCCTTCACCACTGCTACCCGATGCACCTCCGCCAATAAATATATTAGTATTACCTGTAATATTTATAAACTTTTTACCCATTGTCAATTCATAATCATCGCCAATAATCTTTACAGTTTTACTTCCGTCTGGATAAATTTCTTCAAATGTTCCTGATTTGTGGTAAATGTGGATTCGTTCTGCATCTGGCGTATCATCGAATTCTTGAATATGTCCACTCTCCGATTCGTACACATGATTGTATGGATACTGTGCATTGAATGGGGTGATTGGTTCACTCCAAGTTTCGCCTGAGTTTGCAATAGGATATGATGAACCACTTGCGCCTTCAACCTTACCCTCGAAAATTGTTCCAGTTGTAACACCTCTTGCAAGTCGGTTGGTATCTTGTTCGCCAGTGTATCCGTCTTTTGGATATTTGCCACTTGGGTCACTAAATCCTGTTAATGTCTGGGGTGAAGCAGTGCCACCGTTTACTTCACTACCATTTCCGGCATCACCCGATGCGCCTTCAAGTTTAACAGTAGCAAATCCACCAATTGTGCCAAAATAAACTGGCTCTTGGCAATCTAAACCATCTCTGAAAAATCCAACTACCCATGTACCTTCAACTGGACCAAGGGGAGTTTGTCCGATTCCATTCATAGCCGCTGATGTTATTGGTTGGACAGGAAATGCCCAAGGCAAATGTTCAGTTGGTATGTCTATTTTATTTGGTGAATGAAATCCGAGGCATCGTATTCTACATCTGCCCAATTTCATAGGGTCTTTTCTGTCTTCGACAACTCCTTGAAACCAAATAAATCCATCTTTCCCCATAAAATTCATACGACATATCCTCCAAAATCACCAATGTTTGTTGGTATGTTATTATCAAACATATCAGTTGGGGATGGAGTATTAATTATGCTTTCTTGAGATGTTGGTAAAGAATCTATATAAGAATCCTTAGACAATTTCAATTTCAAAGTATGTCCCTTGGAACTATTACTAATATTATGCTCAATTGAAGTAATAATATAATTACCACTCACCATTTTATCTATTTCTATATTATCTTCAAAGTCCGAGCCCTCGAAACTATGAACTATAACAGATACTATATCTCCAACTCTCCTATCAGAATCGCCACCAACATCAAATCGAATAGAACTTGATTTAAGTTGTGTTAAATTTGCATCATGTTTTTGAATATAGTTAAAGAACCCATCATTACCAGAACGATATTCTACTTGCGTATCTGCTTGACCATGTAGTTGCAAATGAACTGGAACAAAATAATGTTTACTGTCTACTTGTGGCGAATAGTTTCCATAGTTAGGAATAATTGGATGTGTATTTATATGCCTCGAAGTTTCAAAATCTGAACTATAGTCGTAAGTTACCTTGCCATAGTTTTTGTTAATGATGTCATGATATATCATTACAGATGACCATGTGCCTTTATGTGTTTCTAAACTTCTGTCAAATCCGTCTATGACTAAATTCTTCATATTAGAATATGTTTTGTTTAAATCAATATCAGATTTGGGATTATCTCTAATAGTATCATCTAAATCTGTTGCACCGAATACATATTCGTGTACAGGGGCTTCATCAAGAAGTGTGCCCACACTAAGAAAATGAAATCCATTTAAATCTTGATAAAAAACATAATTACAACTTGTGTGTTCATCATCAGCAATTGCTCGTTTTGATAACCAATGAATTGCTTTCATTGGATTAAAGTTTGGTATAAGGAGAGTTTGTTCACCAAGAGTGGGCTCAACATCAACCAATTCAATACCGGCTTCGTTAGTTAGATAATTTTTAAATATATCACTCACCATTGCGCTTATAGATGTTTTATATGATTTGCTAATCTTGTTAAACATACTCTGAATAAATAATGGCTCTACAAAATGAATATCATATAATTGTGATTGTTTATTATCTAATGGCATTCTTGGAGTCAATTTATCAATTACAAACAATTTATCTATTTCAGGGTGTCCGGGTGAATTAAATACTATATGCAATCCTTCACTTCCAGTTAAGGGAATGTTACTTGGCAAGTTTTTGCTTTCAAAGTTTGTTGCTATACCGTGCAGACAATGTTCAAACATATTTTCTCTTATTATAACATTAGAACAATCGTTAGTGATGTCAATTGTTGTTCCATCCGCGGTTATGATGTTAATAGTTAAAATTCTAACATCATCAATTCGTTGAGTTGCTTCTGGCCCACCGGCAGGTGGTGGAGAAGAACCTGGAATTATATTATTTTGTAATCCCATTTATAATTATCTCTTGATTAACGCTTTAAATTCACGGACAACTTGATTTAAAAATTCTGGTTTCAATAGAGATATTGTTCGTTTAGATTCATTTTTGTCTATTTCATAATCAAGATTTGTTTTTACATAATCACTTGAACCGTTCATTATGTAACTATACAACAAACTTTTACCGTATGTAATACCCGCCGGTCCAATTGAAACTTGACCTGCGCCATCGGGAGCATATTGTGAAAGTGGGTCTATCCAAACCGTAGAAGTGCTGGCACCTCCACCTATATCATCATACCCATCAAATTCATCACCAGAATTTTCAAAATGATGTAGTGATTGCATTTCATCCGAAACTATTCTCTTAATAGTTGCCTCTCCAACATAATCATTTTCTATGTTTGTACCACCTGTTCCATTATATGCACGAATAGTATCGTCTACTGAAAATGTATTATTTGTAGAGTTAATATTAATGCGATGATAAACGGGGTCATAATCTTTTACTAAGCAAGACCATCCTGTCACTCCTGTTCCACTGTGTTTTATTAAGGTATCATCTTTTAAAAATGAACCACTTATTCCATCATCATCCAAATATAAATCAATACCATTATATTTGTAAGTAACCATCTTTTCTAATTTTCTTACACTTAACGGCCATTCAAAGAAGGTGTCGAATATATTATTAAATATTAATATAACCCAATGATATTCCGCAGAACCATATAGTTCTTTTGAAATTGATTCGGGAGTATCTGTATCTAATATATCATAATCAACAAAGTAATATGAACCACTTAAATCATCATCCGAATTAAAACCCACTCGTCTTAAAATGTCTACTGCCTTTACAACACCAGATGTAATTCCATCATTGTCAGTAGCATCAAGAAGTATCTTGGGGAATTTATTAAAGTACATTGTATTTAATATCCTTGTTCTATTTGACCGGCATTAAGAATTGACATTTCTTCAAAGGTCAAACTCATAGTCATGTTTGTTGGAGCGCCGTTGTCGAATGTTGAAAACGAACCACTTGATGCGTAGTCCACATTAATTTCTCTTAATGCACATCTACCAATTTTATTTATCCAGTCATTTTCCATCACCGTTCCGTGTTGGTTTACTGAATGGTATTCAATTTCAAATTCCGCAGGAAATGTATAAAATGCACCCTTACCATATTGCATATTTAGTTGAGGGTATGCATGCATCTTGAATCGTTTAATTATTTGATATGCTAATACAGATTCTTCTTCGTTTCTTGGAGAGAAGTTAAATTGAAATTCAAATTTCCTTGACACTGGTTCACGAAATACCAATTGCTTTCTTGGGTTTGGCGCCATTCTTGCTCCTGCCAATAAAGCCGAGTCTATATTAGTATTCAATCCAACAAACGACATTAGGGTATCTGCTATACCTGGAAGTTTCTTGATTGCCGCGTTGGTTGCTAGTCCTATTTTATCATTTAAAATTCCCTGCATAAATGACATATCCAGTTGTTCATATTCCAACAAAGAAAGGTTTTGGATTTTTTGTGGCATATACATTGCAATAGTTTCTTTGGTGTCGTTGATAGCCTCACCGAATCTTGCAGTTTGTCCAGTCTCCGCCTGTAATTTATCCGACCTCGCCGCGTGGTCCAAAGCCAATTTTGTTTGATACGCTTGGAATGTGTCATAGTGTTTTTTTCTTTCTGCATTTTTCGGGTCGTTCAAAAAATCTTTTTGCGCTTGTGAATATCCGGCGGCACCGCCACCCAATACTCCCAAGACAAGAGAAGCGCCTCTAGCAACTTTTCCCCAAGCCCCTGGTATTCCCTTCAAACCAAATCTATTAAATAAAGCCATCGCGCCTCCACCAGCACCCGCGCCAACCGCGGCTCCCTTTACTCCAATTTGTTTTGCTTCTTGGTCTAATGAGAAAGCCTGACCAAGTTCCGCCTCGTTCAAACCACCCAATGTCTTGTCAGAATATTTATCACCCCAAATATGAAATACTATAAAATGGGTATGCTCATCATTCTCGGTTTCAAGTGTACTGGGATATACCAACCTGTCGGGGGATTGACCCCAAACACCTGCCACTTGTGTCGCGGTGTTGTCCATTCCCAGCGGATTACCAAGTCCAATTTGGTTTATGGCATTTATCATTCCAAAATTAAATCCAGACATATATCTTCCTCTTTAGTTTATAGTTCATATATATTTATATATGGCGTATAAAGGAAAATTCAAACCCAAACAGTCAAAAAAATACATTGGTAATCCCACCAAGATTGTATATCGCAGTTTACTTGAAAAAAGATTTATGTTGTATTGTGATAAAACTGATGCCATATTAGAATGGGGTTCAGAAGAAGTGGTAGTGCCATATAAATCACCCATTGATAAAAGGATGCACAGATATTTTGTAGATTTCATCGTCAAGTTGAAAAACCAAAAAGGTATAACAGAAACTGTACTGATTGAAGTAAAACCCAAGAAGCAATGTTCTCCACCGTCAAAGAAAAGCAAACGGTTTTTAAATGAAATGAAAACATATGGCATAAACACTGCCAAATGGAAAGCGGCAACAGAGTATGCAGAAAATAAAGGATGGAGATTTATTATTATGACTGATGAAACTTTATCCCCATAATTTACATACATAGTTATATGCCAGAATCTCAAGAAAACACAGAAAATGTACCAGCCCCACAAGAAGAATCCACCCCTTTAGGAAGTAAAGCGGCGGGGGCAAATTATTCATCTGGTCGCATACAAAACCCAGATGTGATTTTATCTCGATTGGGTGTGTTCGATGCTCTTGATGAATTATTTAAAGATACCGGCATACCACGGGGCTCAAAACAAGCAATGCAATGGTTCAAAGAATTAACAAGAGAACTATTTGAGCAAACTGACCTTTCCCCAGAAGAATCCGTTTTGCATGATAAAACCAGAATGATGCAAAAAAGTGGATACAAAAGAGAAGGGTCAATGTATCTCTTTAATTATTTTCCCAAAACCAAAAGTAAATTAAAATACTATGACATGTTTCCTCTTGTGTTTATTTTAAAATTTACTAAAGATGGATTTCTTGGATTAAATCTTCATTATCTTCCGCCATCATTAAGAGAAAGATTTTATACATTAATGAGAACAAAAGTTAGAGGAAGCATCGATAACAAATGGACCAGGATGCACATAACATACGAATTGTTAAAAAAGAATAAAGCATTTCGATATTATCGTCCATGTATCAAAAGATATAAGACTAAATATATTGGTTCAAGAATTTTACACATATACCCAAAGGATTGGGATTTTGCAATTCATTTACCGATAGAACGATTTAAAAAATCAGTAAAACAGGCAGTATGGATGGAAAGTAGACAAAAAATAATACAAAACATAGAAGGGTCGGCCGAACAATGAGTTTTTTACCAGAGATTGACACAAGTATTAATTTGCCATTTGGTATTGGTGGAATTGATTTATTTGGTGGTGGTTCGCAATATGTTCCAACAGCGATTGACTCTTTAATATCAAGTATTTCAAATTACAAACTTTCATATCCATTCAAGTATGAAATTTCATTTATAGGAGAATCGAGTTCAGTTAAGAATCTCCGACTTGCTATTTCTTGTGAAAGTATTACACTTCCGGGTAAAAGTATTGCAACACAACAAATTAAAATGCATGGTCCAGTACACGATATACCATACGAAGCATCGTTTGCAGGCGACTTGGATGTCACATTCAAACTCTCTGGCGATTTATTTGAACGGAATTATTTTGAAACATGGCAAGACAAAGTTATAAACCCAAACACAAACAACCTTAACTACATGAGCGAGTATGCACTGGGTATGGAAATTACGCAATTGGATATGGAAGACAATCCAGTATACCGATGTGTAATTGAGGATGTCTGGCCTAAAACTATTGCACCTGTTGCTCTTGGTGATGAAACAACAGGAAACAACAAACAACAAATAGGATTCTCTTATAGAAAATGGAGAGTTAAAAATGTAGACGATGTAGGATTCCTACAAGGCATCGTCAATAGATTAGATTTAAGAGGAAGATTGAATAGACAAATCACAGAACTTTTTAGTGACAGTCCAATACCACTGATACCAACAGCGGTTGGTGGTAGTGTAATAAATCTTCCTTGGGGTTTCGATGCCAGCAACATTTCCGCACAGGGCGGTCAAATGATTTCAAACCAATTGGGTGATTTACTAGGATAATTTAAAATGGAGAAAATATTATTATGACATTACCAACATTAGCGTTACCAAAATATCGTACAAAAATTAAATCAACAGATAAACCTATTTCATATAGGCCATTCATTGTAAGAGAAGAAAAGGTACTATTGGTTGCAATGGAAAGCAAAGAATACTCTATGATTTCCGATGCAATCAAACATATTGTAAATGAATGTACATTTCATAAACTCGACATAGACAGTTTGCCCGTATTTGATTTGACTTATCTCTTTCTAAATATAAGGGCTAAGTCAGTAGGAGAAACAGTCAATCCTATTATGATGTGTGGGAATTGTAATAATAATATTCCAGTTGAGGTTGATTTAACAAAAATAAAAATCAAAACAAATGATAAACATAAAACAAAAATTCAACTAGAAGGCGATGTTGGATGTGTGATGAAATATCCCACCACCAATGTAGATAAAGAAAACGAAAATTTTGATAAGGCAACCTCATCTATTGCAAATTGCATAGAGATGATTTACAGCGGAGATGAAGTATTTAAAACATCAGAACTCGAATCCCAAGAAGTGGTTGATTTCATTGAAGATTTATCTCATTCTAATTTCGAGAAACTTATTGAATTCTTTGATACTATGCCTAAACTTTCATATGATATAGAATATACTTGTGATAAATGTAATGAGAAAAATGTAAGAGTGTTGGAGGGATTGGGTGATTTTTTTCTCTAAGCCTCTCTCATGAATCTCTTGTAGTTTATTATAAACTCAATTTTCAGATGATGCATCACCACAATTATTCACTAGAAGAATTAGAAAATATGATACCTTGGGAGAGAGAGATTTATATGACAATGCTAACCGAACACATCAAAGAAGAAAACAAAAAGATAGAACAATCTAAGCAAAAATAATGTCAAAACGATTAGAACAATTACAAAAAAAGGCGGACATGGCCCGAGCGGCTCTTCGTCTTACTATGACATCAAAAGAATCGAGCGAGGATACTATTGATGAAATTATCGGTGAGTTTGAATCTACTCACGATTCAATTGATAAAGTATTTAGTAGCAAAGATGCAAAAGTAAAAGGTTCTACTAAAAAATTACTCGGCGATTTGAAAAAAATTCTTGATGATGCTAAAACTTCTGATAAAAAACAAATAAAAGAATTAACAAAACGAACGGAAGTAATATTTCAACACGCGTCTGCGAAAGCAGATTCCCCCGAACATCAACTCATCTCCATATTAGCGAGTGATACTCTTGTCGCTCTTTCAAAAATTAGAAAAACATATATTGATGACGCTGGTGGTGATGATTCTAATATTCTTACTACCGCAATTGAAGGGGTTTTAGGTAAAAGGCTCACTTCATTTGCACTGGGAGGTTCGTCAAGCGGAAAGAAAACAACAAAAAGTCGAAAAAGAATTCGTGCAGAATTGGCGGAGGATGAGGCAAGAGCAGATTTACAAGATGAAAAGGATAGATTAAAAGATAGCAGCGATAGCAGCGGCAAATCCAGTAGTGGCGATACCCCATCAGAAATAGCAGAAGATGAAAGAGAAGATGAAAGAGTTTTAATAGCACAAACAAACAGAGAAATTTATACTATTGATATATTAGAACAAGTTGATAAGAATGTAAAATTAATATGCGACGCGATGGGACTTAACCCAAAGTATGGTGCCGCCGGTGGTGTGCCTGGTGGTG
>Ga0098052_1002298_pt1 | contig 11596 bp, 18 predicted proteins | sample 15_taG_FD_81591 | JGI IMG/M metagenome (GOLD analysis project Ga0098052, IMG submission 81591) | Marine viral communities from the Subarctic Pacific Ocean - 15_ETSP_OMZ_AT15312 metaG | ecosystem: Environmental > Aquatic > Marine > Oceanic | place: Pacific Ocean | collected 2015-01-18 | reverse complement strand
GAGGGGACGGCCCCACTAAATTGGCTAAAGCAGCCATAGGACGTGTATGACGAGCTCCCCATTCCTTATCACGTTCGACAGGAAGACGCGGAGGGGCCTTACGACCAGCCCCAAAAAGATTAGCAATACCTCTAGCCCCTGCGCCTACAGGACTCCAAGGTAGGCTAGCCCAGTCATCTACATCTTTATAGTAATCACGAGTCTGTTCTCTTAAGCGACTTGTAACGGGATTAAGGGGATTATATTTAAGTTTTTGCGCCATAATTCGAAATCCTTATAATAGGTATAGAAATATTATACATAAGGGAGAAAGCAAAATGCAAGGTTTTAAAGTGTTATAAATTTTCTTGGAACAGGATGGCCCCGATTATTTATCTAGTTGAGAATCATTCTCAATAGGCGTCAAAAGTTGCTAAAAACTTGGCTAGTGTAATACATATAAAACACTGCTGCTTATTTCTTCGGGTGGGGGTCTAATCAATAGGGGGTGCCCGGTTTGACATGGTACAGAATGAAACACTTCAGACACAAAAAAACCCTCCCGCCCGAAGGCGAGAGGGTTAGGTTTGTTTTAGCCTAGCACTCGATCTAGGACATACGCGCTGTTCAATCGTCCACGCTCTGTTTGAAGGTAGGCCCGGTTGTCCCGGTTATCCTCAAGAGGTAAATCAAAAGGCTCGCCATCTTTAGTGAGATAAACGAGCCCGGCTGCGGCTTCCAGTTTGTATGGCGCATCCATCACATACGCTGACAATGATCGATTTGTTCCATTGGCGAAATGCCAAACTTCTTGCGAACGGCGTCTTCATTCGAGCCCCAAATATATTCGAAATATTTGGTATTCGGCGCGTCTTTATACGCCCAAGTAATGCGCCATTTTGAGCGATATTCGGCGTGAGCGGGTTTACCTTTCGGCGGTATCATCGTAATCCGCTGATACCCTGTCTTTCTATTTGCCATGATCGTTATCAATCCTTTCGGCAAAGTGAGATGTTAAAAGAGTAGGGGGGACGTTCTGTCCCCCCTATGTAGTCCCGGTTTATCTAGTCGGCTTCATTACGAAAGCATCGTAAACATGTTGACGCCGACTTTCACTACCTCGCCGTCCAAGCTAACCGGTTGATTGCCACGGGTTGAGGCTCTTGTGAGGCTCTTGCCCGAAGCGCTTGGGGTTGCGTTCTCCGCCGTAGCATATGGCAGTTCGATAGTGACTTTGGTCTTTTCCTTATTCAAGGTGCATTTGATATCCATAAGTAGGATGTCCTTTCGTGCGAGTTAAGAGAGAATAAGGCGGAAGCGGTTTCTCCCGCCTCACCAAAGATATAGTCATATATATGTCGATTTGCAAGGCCCGGTCCTTAATTGACCTAATATTCTTTTGGATTTTTCTCGTACTGACAGAACAGAACTGAACAGAACAAAAGAAAAAGGCCAGTATCCGTAGATACTGACCTCAATCTCTCCTCTCTTAGTTGAGCATGGTGAACATATTGACACCAACTTTGACCACTTCACCATCCAGACTGACTGCCTGATTGCCTCTGGTGGTCGCCCGTGTCAGGCTCTTCCCAGATGCAGATGGCGCTGCGTCTGCCTTAGAGGCATATGGGAGTTCAATGGTCACTTTCGTCTTGTCTTTCGACAAGGTCACTTTCATGTCAGCCATTGTGCTGACCTCCTTTCTATTGAGCGGGGCGACGGGTTTGCCGCTCCGTGACCAAGATATAGTCACGCCGTCGCTGGATTGCAAGCCATAGAGACACTATATACTGTCTGACCTCAATCGACGTCACCTTAAAAGAGTAGAACAGAACAGAATAGAACAGAACTGAACAGAAATAGGATTGAATCTGGGAATTTTTAGAGATCCTCTAGGAAGCTCATAGAAGCCCGTAGAAGCACGAGAGAAGAAATCTGGACCTATACCATGTTTTTAACGGAGAACACCATTCACAGGCCCGTAAAAGGCCTTCTAGACCCCATTTTACCCCACTTGCACCTCGCCTTTTACAACATAGCGCAAATAGGGTGAGGGGGGCACCTCAATCCACCTTTTTCCCAGCCGGTTAGCCCTTATTAACCGGGATCAATTTAGGCTTCTTTGATTCAGGTATAACACGCTTCAATTTAATAGTGAGCATACCTTTTTTGAGTGAGCAATCTTTCACTTCAATATCATTTGCCAGCGTAAACTGCCGTGTAAATTCACGGTTAGCTATACCGCGATGTAATACATCGTCATCACTCTTTTCATTAGACTCATCAAGATTACCTTGTATTTTTAAAATATTCTCTTGAAGATGAACCTCAATATCATCTTCACCGAAACCAGCTACAGCCATTTCGATAGTGAAGTTACTTTCATCGTGATGAATGATATTATAAGGTGGGTAAGTTCTTTGTTTGATTGCACCGTGAGTGTTTTCAATTTCATCCCACAGACGTTCAAACCCTATAAAAAAGGGATCTAAACTACGCAAATTGTATAGAGATTTAACCATGACTATTACCTCCTATAGTTAGCAAGGTTATTTAGTGAGCCTGCACAATGCAGCACTCACTATTATTTATACCATAAATACTCTTTAAAGTCAACGGTCAAATCTACTTTGATTGTCCTTTATTTCAGGAGTATGTGTATTTTTCTTTTTAATGAATTCACTTGAAAAATAAGTTTTGAACCATTTTTTTATTTTAATTAATAATCCTACATATTTTATGTAAAGAGTTTTAATCATTATTTAAAGCTTTAGGGTCTTTTATACAACCAGTTATATAAGAGTCATCTTTGTTCTTTTGTTTAAATAATATATAAGGCTTATCGCTATCTATAATGGCCGGATAAACTGTTGATTTCTCTGGCTCTAAATAGCCTACTCTTTTACATTCGTGATGACCTATATATTTCCAATCATTTATATGATAAGTAGCTATACTACCTACTATTAATAATCCCAGTAATGCAATCATAATATTATTTCCTTCTATTTGTTATATTAATTATCCCAATCGTTCATAAGCCAATCCCAACCAATACCCCATTCTTCAACTTCTTCCTCCATTGCTCCTCCAGGGATATTGCTGACCCACACTCCACCTAAACCATCAAATATCCAAGATTGAGTTTTAGGATCAAGCTCAGGTAATGTATCAACCTTAATATCATTTAGAAATTGTAATTCAACTCCAAGTTCAGATGCATCTTGTATTTTATTTGCAACCCAATCTTCAAATGATTCACTTTCAATTTCAGTCATTAAAAACTCCACAAGTAAGAGCTGAAAGAGAGAAACAACCCCCTATACAGCCCCCAAATACTATCTCAAGAAAATTTCCGCTGATGATGGCCACAATTACTGCGCCTAATATAGTCGAAAATATGAAAGTTCCATAGAATAAAGATTTATTAGATCGTTCTAGCCGATTCATGAGTAAACTGACCTCTCGCCTCATTAATCTAAAGTACTCCATTATATCAATAAAACCGTAAACTGTCAATCGGGATAACTTCCTTCGCAGATCCCACAATCCTCTGATTTTGAGCTGGGCGACCGTGACATTTTTGCAACACTTTTCGAAAAAATTTTCGCGCCCCCCATTTGTATCTCTTCTGAGCAGGGGAATTTTGCCGAAAAAATTTTTTTCTTGACGCCGCGCCGAAAATTTGAGAAAATTGGCGCAATCGAATTTTCTCCACTCTGGAGATAAGAGAGGTAGCTGAAGCTAATGAGAGTTAAATCAAGGCTTAAGTAGAAGCTACAAAACAGCCTTCCCACGGCGAAGTATCTACGGTGCAGGGCAGCATCTCAGACTTCGAAGCTCCCAGTAGGGAGAGAAGGCAACGGAATGAAAAACCTTAAAGCAAGAAGGTGAGTAAGACGTAGATTGGAGTTGGCAGACGAGCCCCCAAGAAGGCAAGTCTCTAGACCGTATCCTACCCCGCTATGGCAAGTGCCCTCACTGAGGGATCTGCGGGGAAGGTAAGATAGACTAGAGATGAACCGAAGAATGGGAAAGCGCCTCTCGGATCACTTGACCAGTTTGTTTCCGTGATTTCGGCTCTGGAATAGAGTGTGGGATGGCGATTGCGTCCCACACTCAATTCTATTGTAAAATCTATTTAATTCAGCATCATACACATAAGATTGTGTGTATGACTTCTGCATTAAAGGAGACTCATTATGAAAACCCAACTTAATAAAAGCATGAATAGCTTCGGACTACCAGCTATGACTTGGAAGCCAATTCGTATAGGATATGAGATGTTCCGTGCTCCTATATGGCTTGTAAATCTTATCGGCTTAAAAAATGCAGCTTATGTCGCTGCTTTCTTTAAGTGGCAATATCCTAATTCAGTTGGACTATAGGAGATATATAATGCCGCAATATGCTTCATATAATGTAAATCCTCTAGAAGCAGTCATTTACATTCCAAAAGTTGAGCATAATTTCCGGTTAGCATGGCTTAGAAAAAAGACTAAGCTCTCCCTTTCTGAGCAAAAAGAAAAAGCTAAATTGGAATATGAATATGGCGAGGTCACTGTTTAATGACAGAAATTACTTGTTTTGTGTTAGGCCTCATCTCCGGTATCTTAATCTGTGGAATTCAATTATGAATAAAAAATATGCTAAAGCAATTGAATCTGCAATTAAAACCAATCTAACAACTCTTAATATAAATAAAGGTCCACACTATACAGTAAGATTCTTAATTACTGTGTTCATGAATATGGCTACTTCAAGACATGATGATGAAGTCTATATTGCAAATTGTCTTCGAACCGCACTACCTGCAATTAAAGGAGAATCTGAAGATGCTTAATGTCTATGACAATGATGGTAATCTCATTGGGCTATATAATAATGGCGTTATGAGAGATTGGAATTGGTCTCTAGCTTCAATACCATTGCCAAATGTTATTATTCGCCGAGGAGGGAATGAAACTCCTCATCCCTTTACAAATGAAGAATTTATATACTTCCGAGATATTGATGAAGATGATCCTCGGTTTATCTCTGTCCCTTCTAAAATGGGGACAAATATCCTTGTTTATGGTACTTTGAAGTATGGGTTTCCCCTTAATGGTTATATGAAATTTTCTCATCTTTTAGAGAGAAATTATATAACTCCTGAAAAAGACTATATTCTCACAGCTTCTTTACCTTGGAATGAAATCCCACAATTAATGAAAGTCAATGAGAATACAAAAGGATTTCAAGTTATCGGAGATCTCTATCACGTTCCTGAAGGACATAGGGACACTATTGATGATCTTGAATATAACTATGAATTAACTAAGCTCCATACACATCCTGAATATGGAGATGTATCCGCATATCTTCGACCATACTACGATGGAGTTTCAATTTCTAAAGAAGTTAAAGTTCTTGATGACGCCTTAATTTGGGATCCGTACTCTCAAATCAAAGAAACCCAAAAATTTGGAGTTTAAAAATGAAAGAGCTTTCAATTGAGAAATGTATTCCATTAGCAGAAGCTAGAAACGCTGCTATTATTGGATTAGAGTTGGAATTTACTCATAAAGATGAGTATATAGATGAAGAGCGCATAATGGAATGTGCCGGTGTAGATCATATTTATGAAGATGGGGGTGTTGATGATCGACATGGTTATCACTATTCTTCTGAAATAGTGACCCATCCTTTAGTCTATGATAAGACTATAGAAACATTTAATAAAGTCACTGATTTTATTAGTGAAAATGGCAAAACAATAGAAGATAGTTCTTGCCATATCAATGTTTCTTTCAGAGATTCCGATTTAATTCCTAATTGGTATGATTTTTGGGCACCGTCTGCTCAATACGAAGATTGGGGATATCATAATAAAGATGAAGAGCTTAATCCTTTTAAAGCTCTTAGTTTTGCTATGCCCCTTACCGGTATGCATCGTTATCTCAATAGAGGACTTCATAATATGTGGTGTAACCATCACTTAGATGAAGTTCTTCTAAATATTCGATGTTCTGAAGGACTACCTACTTCTAAACGTATTTTAAAGCATTTTGACTATGATAGAAGTATGACTGCTCTTCGACCTGACAGAATTGAATTTCGAATTGGAGGAGGAAAGGGTTATAATACTGAGATTGGGCGAAAAAAGCTAAAAAGAGTTATTGACATATGTTGTCAATATATGTTTGCCTCTATCCATAATCCTGAATTAATTCAATATCTTGCACGTCTCAATATTAATAAAGCATTGTCTGTACTTAAAGGAAACCAAAAAATGACCGGGTTTTCTAGTGCTACTATGTGGAAATGGAGAAATGGGTACGTACAATGAAATTTGGAAATTACGTTAAGACCGGTTTGGTAATGTCTCAAGATAGTATTCAAACTGAAGGCCGCGTTTGTACTAATATTGTCCATGTAGAGTCTCTCCCAAGAGGTTCTGTTGCTTCTGGATTCCACTCCAGTAGCAATAAAGGTTGGGGCAAGTTCGGTAGAAAACGTGGTAAATCATTACGAGGCTCCCCTAATTGGGAAGCTATTTGTGCGGAAATAACTTCTCGATACCTTACGGGTTGAGATTGTAATGAGTGACATTCTTTACTCAATAAATAATTGAGATTTAAGAATGGTGAGCGGGTATTGGTTATCTCCTTTCCTAATACCCGCTCTTTACACCTTGGTTTCTAAGTTTACGAAGTAATACACCCTTAAAGTATCTAAACTTAGACTAAGTAAAAATAAAAAAGTAAATTAATTTTATTTTTGGCCAATCTTTATTTTTAACTGTTAGGAGATTTTAATGATTAATATATTTCCATATAAAGTAGAAACTAACTACGATAAAAATGCAGTTTATCCTGATTATCGTCCTCAAGTTACAATTACTTTTACTAATGGCTCATCATTTATTTGGTCATCTGACGAAATATTTTCTAATGAGATTGCAGCAAAAAATCATACTGACCAAATTGTTGAATCTCTTCAAAAAGAATTAAAAAATAATGGCCTCACTTCCCTTTAAATTCAATTCTGGAGGGGCTTTTAGAAATGGTAAGTATTCTTTTACTTATTGTATCTTAATGAAAAATGAAGTAAACGATCGACTTAAAGCCTGGATAAGCCCCACAAGCTTTCCAATGTTATCTAGTGCTAAAGAGAATATGAATATTCATATTCTAAAACTAAATAACGAAATCAGAGATTTAAATGAATACACTACCAATTCAACTCACATTAAGGAGATTGCTAATGTCTATTAAAATTAAATCACTTCCTGCTCATGTTCAGGCTCGTTTTGCTATTGGTAATGCTGCCAAAAGTAAAGGTTTCGAATCCGCTACGTTAGAAAACGGCCAGAAATTTAAAAATAAAGAAGAGCTTTGGAATATGCTCTCCAATAGAGCAAAAACCAATGTTTCCGGTAATGGCATCAAAATCAAACTTAGTTTTTAAAAGGGGGGTGATGCTGAAAAAGAGGGAGCCATTTAAAGTACGTGAGAATCCGCTCTACAGAAAAAGAATGGTTCCCTCTAAGAAAATATATTCCCGCAAAATTAAACATCCAAAAGGAGAAAATGATGTTTAGATATTATGATATGGCTATTCGAAATTGGGTTAATTGCTCTAAGGAAATGTCTTCCTACCTCAAAGAGGGGGGCACAATCACCCGGTACTTTTCCCCCGACGCTAATACTCGGGTAACTGAGCGTTGGGGATTAGTTGAAGGTACTTCTGTTTTAAAGGTATTTGATTCTTTTAAAGACGTTCATACCACTCTTTTTGAAGAAGGGCATACAGCTAAATCATCAGAGGATTTTAAAGATATATCTAATGAAGTTACTCATGATGTTATTAGTGGGGTTGATTTAGAAGACTTAGATAACCCTGAGTTTAATTGGGGATTTGGAGGTACACAATGAGATACCTTACTGCATCTGATATTGGGGCAGATAAAGCTGTTTATATTCGGGATATACTCTTGCCTGTTATTCAAGGGCCTGCTCCTGGAATAGAAGAAGATTTTAATCCTTATCAAAACCGTCTTAGTGGCAGTCTTGAAACTCCTTCTGAATGGACTTATCCTTATAATTGGCCTAGTTATATTAATATAATTAGGTTCCGAAAAATAATTAATAGCATTGATCAATGCTTAAATTATATGAGTGATCTTCCTGATACTGATATAGAAAATAAAATCTATACTTTAGCTCTCCCACTTTTAAGGGGTGAATTACATACTTCTGCAGATGGGCTTCCTTCCTCTTCAGTAAACTATCAATGGTTTGATGGAGATAAATTCAATCTTTATAATAGGATATTCCGAGATCCAGGACGTAATTTAGATCAGATTTTTGAGGAATACTATAATACTATTCTATATTTAATTGAGCTTGCTTCTAATGAAGAAGATCAATTGGCTAGTGTTAATATGAATGTATTTGCTGATTACGTTCAAGATCATATCTGTGATTATTCAAGTTGTAGTAATTGTGGGGATTTCTTCAGTTTCGATAATGGAGGAGGATATGCTTACAATGAAGATGCTATTTGTGAGTCATGTTGTGATACTGATTACACTTGGAATGATACTGAAGATACTTATGTAGCTAATGGAGATACAGACACATATCAGGATTCTTCTTATGAGGGAATCTATTCTTATGATGCTGATCCTCTTCATTATCTTCCTAATAAATTATGTACTAAAAATCAAGAAAATTTGCCTCCTTCTGGGGCTCCCTTACTTGGTGTTGAATTAGAGGTTGAGAAAAAAAGGGATGCTCCTTATAATGCTCCTGCTAAGACAGCAGAAGAAGTTAAAAATTGGGCAATTCTTAAAAGTGATGGTAGTCTTTGTGACGGATTTGAAATTGTTACAGCTCCTGCTACAATGGAATATCATTTCTCAGGAAAAAATGGGGTTTCTCCTTGGGAAGAATTTTTTGAAGGGTCTTCTCGTTATTACAAGTCTTTTACTACAGATACTTGTGGTGTTCATGTTCATGTAGATCGTAAAGCACTTACTCCTTTACAAATTGGAAAAATAATTCAATTTATGAATTATAGGCCTAATTATGATGAGATTATGAAAATTGCAGGTAGAGGAGTAACTACTTATTGTGAATTACAAACTCCTCATTTATACAAATTCGCTCTTCAAGGAGATTTAGGACATCAAGAAAGAACTAAATACTCTTGGGTTAATGTTGGAAAATCTGAAACTATTGAATTTAGATTATTTAAAGGTAATCTGAAAAAAGTAGGTCTTTTCCGATATATTGAATTTACACAGGCTTGTATTGAATTTTGTAAGGAAATGAGTTTCCGTCATCTTTTGTTTCATAACTTTTGTCGTTGGATGAGTGAGCCAAGCAATAGAGCTAGATTTAAACATCTTTATGCTTTTATGAAAGAAAGATGGCATTCCGTATCATATACCAATAAAAAGATTCCTCCTTGTCGTTTAGATGAAAGATTTTCTGTAAAAAATATCCAAAAAGAAGTTCAATCTTCATCTGGGGGTACAAATAATCGACATGCTCATCGTCATGTAAGACTTACACCAGATTCATGGAGAAATACTTCTACAAGTATATTACATTTTAATGAATCAAGGATAGTACCTGAAGGAGATAATGTCTAATGTGTTTAATTGTAACTGATCGAACTGGAGCTGGGCTATCAGAAGACCTTATATCTTCTGCATATATTAATAATTCTGATGGTTTTGGAATTATGATGCCTGTTGGAAATGGAAAAATTCATGTACACAGGACTATTCCTGCATCAGAGCAAGACTGTATTGATGTGTATAATAAATACAGTAAATCTCCGATGGCAGTACATTTTCGTCTTGCTACTTTAGGAGATATAAACAAAGCAAATTGTCATCCATTTAAAATTCTAAATGTGAAAGAGCATGGACGAGATGCTTATCTAATGCACAATGGGCCTCAACTTGAAGTTCCAATAATAGATTCCGAGAAATCTGATACTTGGCATCTTGTTGAATATATCTTAAAACCAGTTTTAGAACGTAATCCTGATCTACTTGAATCAGAATCTTTCTATTCTATGTTAGAGAATATTGCAGAAGCAGATAGATTAACTATTCTTGATGGTAAAACTGAAACTTTTACTAATGTAAATTTTAAAGATTCAGATAAAGCTGATGATTTAGAATTTTCAAATCAATATTCTCTTAGAAGAAATAAAGGCCAAAATTATAATATTCATAATGGGATTGCTTCTAATCAAAATGTGAATAACTACAATTCTTGGTATGATGATAATAGTTATGCTTATGACTCTTATCCTAATTCTAGCTATAATTCTAAATTATATGCTCATAGAATAAGAAGTCTACCTTCTTTAAGCGAAGTATTATCAGATATTTCTGATACTATTGAAGAAAATCTTGATCCATCCAATTCTGATATTGAAATTTCTCAGGAAATTAATGAAGCTACGGCTTTAATGGAATCAATAAAGGAAAAGGAAGTATTTTCTGAAAACTTTTGGGAAAATAAGGGGGGCACATCTACTTATAAGATTCCTTCTTATTCCTCTACACTTAAGGATGAATACCTTAAACATTCTTATTCGGAACTTATGGAGCTTTGTTATGAAGATCCTGATGAATTTTGTACTGTACTTAAAGAACTTAGTTATGAGGGAAAAAGTGAATAATATTTGTCTCACTACCACCGAACTTGAAAATGATATGATCGATATCATCAATGATACTTTAAATAATCTTTTTATTATAGAAGAACTTGATAATGAAAAGAAATTAAATGCTAATTTAAAAAAGATTCGATTGATTACTGGATTAGAAATTATAGGTAATCCAATGAATAGTCTTTTTGATGATGATGTAATAACAAAAGACGGAGAAACTAAAAGAATTTACGCCCTTAAAAGTGGGGATCAATACCCTGCTCCTTGGTCAATGACCGGAAGAGCATTATCTTATACAATTTCAAGTGCTAACGGTAACTGTGTTGCATCCGCATTAACTCAAAATGAAGCTACCGCTTTAATGGATAAAAATTCTGAAAAAGGAAAACTTGTATGACAAAAGTAAAAGTTTATACTAATCGTCAACATATAATCTTAGAAACTGAAGGTCAACGTCCCATTGTTTGTACTCCTCGGGATAGAGAAGACGCATTTTCAATAATTAGCTTAAAAAATGTTGAAATTCTCTATGATGGAGTTAATTATCAAGATACTTCAGATGTAAATACTATTATTTCAGGAGAAGTAGATAATAATATTACTTCTTTACATACTACCCTTAAATGGGATTCTCTTATTGGAAATAGTCTTCGAAACATAGAGGAATATTTTTATAATGGATGGAAACCGGGTAAAAAATTCGACATAGGAACAGAGCAATCTTTTTTCCAATGTGATGTTGGTTCTGTTAGAGAAAATGGACATTGGAATAACTCTGCTTGGTATAGAGAATCTCCTCATGATTATTGTGTTTTAAAAGCTGATAATATGCTTTGGGCATGGTCACGGAGAGCTATTTATTTTAAAAATCCTATGGTAGCTTTTGGTAATCCTATTACCGAAGAAGGAAATTCCCCTATTCCACAATCAGAAATCCCTT
>Ga0098052_1002297_pt1 | contig 11597 bp, 10 predicted proteins | sample 15_taG_FD_81591 | JGI IMG/M metagenome (GOLD analysis project Ga0098052, IMG submission 81591) | Marine viral communities from the Subarctic Pacific Ocean - 15_ETSP_OMZ_AT15312 metaG | ecosystem: Environmental > Aquatic > Marine > Oceanic | place: Pacific Ocean | collected 2015-01-18 | reverse complement strand
CTTCAAGAAGCCGATGTTCAAAATGGAAATGGAAGAGTGTATCCGCACAAAGTTTTAATGCGTGAAATGAAAAATTATGCCAAGCTTGTAAACGAGCAAAGAGCACTGGGTGAATTAGATCATCCAGATGATTCAGTCATCAATTTAAAGAATGCGTCTCATATGATCACAGAAGTATGGTGGGACAATAAAAATGTCATGGGCAAAGTAAAGGTACTTAATACGCCTTCTGGTGGTATCCTCCGTTCTTTGGTAGAATCAGGAGTTAAGCTGGGAATCTCTTCGCGAGGCATGGGCTCTGTAACCGAACAGCAGGGACAAACTATCGTAGAGGATGATTTCCAGTTGATTTGTTTTGACTTTGTATCGGAGCCATCAACCCCCAACGCTTTTATGATGAAGGAAGCCAAAGAGCTACAACCTACTAATATCCTGACCAAATCGGATAAAATTAACAGGCTTTTAAATGAGGTGTTAGATGAAGAAAGCTGATTTAAAACAATTAATAAGACCACTAGTGAAAGAATGTATTCATGAGGTGTTAATAGAGGAGGGGATGCTTTCCAATATTGTGTCGGAGGTCGCACAAGGTATGCGAACGTCTACAATTGTTGAAGCTGCGCCGGCGCCCGCACGCCCTACCCCTTCCCAAGCTTCTAATAAAGAAGCCGCGCAAATGAAAGCTACTCGACAAAAGATGAATGAGCGCCGACAAGAATTAATGGACTCAATCGGCCGCGATGCTTATAACGGAGTCAACTTATTTGAAGGCACTAACCCAATGACACCTGCGGAGTCGAAAGAGGTGAAGCCCGGAAGTGTAGATTTAGGAAACACGCGTGATCCTGGTGTAGATATTAGTTCACTTGTGGGGGGCGCCTCTCGTATGTGGGAGGCGATGAAGTAGGTGATGATCGATGGCTAAGAAGAGGGGTGCCAATGTGGTAGTTAAGGCAAAAGAGTGCCGCGGAAATCATGAAAGAATGATAAAGCGCTTTATTAAGAAGACAAAAAAAGAAAAGATCATTGAACAAGTAAAAGAGCGCCGCCGGTTTAAAAAGCCTTCAGAGGCTAAGCGCCACAAGCGCCAAAAAGCAGAACGGCGCCGAATCCGAGATGAACAAAAACGTCAAAGACTACAACAAAGACGCAATAGAAAAAAATAGAGACTATTTACAATAAAGCTAGAAATTAAAGGAGTTTTGAATTATGGCCAATCAGAGTCCCACAATCGCATGGCAGCGCGAAGTTGGAATTAACCACGTAGGCGCCTATGAGGTAAGCGGCGAGCCTTTTGCAAGTGGCAGCATTGTCGCATCCAATGCCCACAAAGTACAGTTCCCATATGTAACACGGTGGATCACTGTTATTAACAACAGTGCCCAGGATGTTCGGGTTGGGTTTTCCGAAAACGGTGTTAGCGGCAGTAACTACTTCACAGTCGCAAAGAAAGACGCCACTGACGGCGGAACTTCTTCAAGCGGACGTTTAGAACTTAAGTGTTCAGAAATATGGCTGTATTCACCGGGAGTCGCCGGTACCGCTGACGTTGTGGCTGGCTTGACTTCCATCAGTAAAAACAAAACAAGTGGCTCCATAGGACCTAGCTGGTCAGGTTCGTTAGGGGTCGGTTAACCGTGGCAAGATTTCGTTGGGCATATGTAGACTGTTCTGGATCTGACGGAGGACAAGCCGCAGGGCCCGGAGGATCGGTACAGTTTCTTACTGGAGCTAACGCTACCTCCGGTTCTAAATACTTTGTATATCATAGCGCCTCGATAGGCGACTTGCCCGCAAGAACTTTGGTTTTGACTGGGACGCTTATTGTTAGCGGAACAATAAGCGCTAGCCATTACCACATCAAAAATGTAACCGAGATCGACGCTAGCGGCTCAACGTTCTTTGGGGACAGTAACGACGATCTCCATATCCGAACAGGTAGCTTAGAGGTCGGTAAATCCGATGGTACGCTTCTTTTGCGCGCAGACACCACCACTGAAGCAGTTCAGGTCCGTGGATTTAGAGGGCTTTACGAGAGTGTTTCCGTAGCAAGCTATACTGCTAGCGCACCAAGTTATATATTGGGTGTGACTAGCACGAATAATGTAAGAATTGAGATTCCGAGCGCGTCAACATATCAGGCCGGAGCAGTCATGTTGGTTAAAGATGAGGCAGACCGCTCGTCAGCAGGGACCAATATCATACTTTCAGCAGCATATGGGACGACCATTGATGGAACCAATTCCTATACACTCACTGGATCAAAACCAGCAATTAGTTTATATTCTAACGGAACCAATTGGTTTGTCTTCTAATTAGTTTAGGAGGCCACCCCTATGGCATATAACGCAGTATCGGGCACTTTAATAGCAGCCCAAAATTATATCCCCGGCGATTTGGTTGTTGCAAACGTGGTCTCTGGAAATTTAAGCACGTCTGACGGAGCTAGTGTAATTAACGTTCCGCGCGTAGCTAATGCTACGAACAATGCTGTACTCACCAATGTGGGAGGAGACGCCAATACACTCACCTGTGAGTCTAACCTCACCTTTGATGGAACATCCCTTAGTATAACAGGTGATCTAACCGCCAGTATTAGTATCTCGGCATCATTTTTTGAAGGCGATGGTAGTCGGCTAACCAACCTCCCTGGTGGCGGTGGTGGCTCCGGCGATGGAATATTTACACAGACTGCCGGCAACAATGCATATACCACTAGTAGTATTAATGTGGGCGCCACCGGAACAGCAACAGCAACATTATCAGTAGTGGGGGGCAGCTTTTTAAGCGGCGCCTTAATTCATAAAAGACGTAGAGTCATAGACGATTATACAATTTCGACAACTGATTACTACGTGGGTGTAGATACCACCGGCGGAGCGGTCAAGCTCACACTTCCGAATGCATCTGCGCTTACAAGTGGGCAGACTCTCGTTGTGAAAGACGAAGGCGGTCGCGCCCATGTTAACACAATCACAATTTCCGGCTCTGGAGCAGATAAGATCGATGGACAAAATACAGTAGTTTTAGCATCACCCTATGCAGCACTGCAGCTATATTGTGATGGCGCCACCAAATACTTTATTTATTGATGAAAAACAAGTTGCACCTCTCTATTTATAGGTGGATGGCGGGACTGTTGCGCGTTCTCACTTATGGGAGCGCGTAGCTTTTTCCTATCTGCCTATTACAAAACTTATAATATGGAGGGTTTTTAAAAATGGCTTATAAATTTCAATCTGAATTAGCAATCCTTAGTGGTGCTATTTCTCCTCAAGCAGACGATGCATTCGATCTTGGTGTCGCTGCAGCACAATGGAAGGATCTTTACGTTGACGGTATCGCTTATATCGATCAGCTTGGTACTGATGCCGACCCCGGATCTGCTTACATTTCCGGTGGCGAAGTCGACGGAGCTGTTATCGGTGGTGACTCTGCCGCAGCAGGTACTTTTACAACTTTGACGGCTACTACTTTCGTTATGCCTGACGTTACTTCCGGCAAGTTACTTGTCGCTGACGGTAGTGACTACGAAGAAGTCGCACTGTCTGGTGATGCTACGCTCGCTTCTGGCGGCGCGATCACAATCGCCAATGACGCTGTTACTCTTGCCAAGATGGCCGGCCTCGCTAGAGGCTCTATCATCATTGGTGACTCTTCCGGCGATCCTTCTGCTCTTGCAAAAGGTGCTGCTAGCACGTTCCTTCAATCTGATGGTACTGATACGGCATATGTTGCAATGAGTGGTGATGCTACTCTTTCTGCCGGCGCTATTACAATCGCCGACAACGCTGTTACTCTGGCTAAAATGGCCGGCCTTACTCGCGGTTCTATCATCTATGGTGATGCTTCTGGCGATCCGGCTAACCTTGCAAAAGGTGCCGCTAGCACGTTCCTTCAATCTGATGGAACTGATGTGTCGTACGTCGCAATGAGTGGTGATGCCACTTTGAGCGCTGGCGTCATCTCAATTGGTGCAACTAAAGTCACCGATGCTATGCTCAACGACGACGTTGCCACTGGCTTAGCTGGTGTCGGTCTGTCTGCTGCTTCTGGTGTCATGGCTCTTGACCTTAACGAGTTAAGCGCAGTAGCAATTGACGTTGCGAATGACAGTCTCGGCTTTCTTGACGCAACTGATTCTAGTAGCAAGAGAAGCACCATTGCGTTGCTTGCGACTGCGATGGCTGGTGCCGGTATTACCGCTACCAACGGAGTTTTCTCTTCGGACGCTTCTCCAACTCCTACCTCACACGGCGATGCTAACGCTACCCTTGTTGAAGGTATGAACTGGAGTTCTGCTACGTTCACTGCTTCTCGCACCTGGACGCTCCCAGCTTCTCCGGACGCTGGTGATGTTATCACTGTGAAAGCGCCTACGAACGCTCATGTCAATGAACTTACAGTCTCTAGAGCAGGCTCTCAAACCATCGATGGTCAAAACACCGTGGTCTTAGCTTCCCCTAACGCAGCTGTTGACTTTGTGTACGTCGGTTCCGACAAGTGGCTCATCAAGTAAACCGATTATTCGTCTTTACAAGATTGCCTTTATTTACTGGATGTCCCTCTTTTGGGGGGCATCCTTTTTTTTGTGACTATTTACTTGCGGAGACTATAATGAAAACACTAGATCTGCACGGGCTGTACCATGATACAGTAGAACGACATGTTGAAAATTTTGTTCTTCTAAACGAGAGTCCACTTAGGATCATTACTGGAAATTCATCTAAAATGAAAGAAATGGTAGTTGACATTCTTTCTCAGCATGACTTTAAATACTATCCTGAAAATTATACCAATTTTGGGAGCCTTATAATTATAGATAAAGGGCGAGTCTCTAATTTAAACAAGGGGGAGAAATAAGAAAGATGGCGTATAATGTTTTAAAAGGCAAAGTAGAGGGATCAGTAGACCAACATGCCGATCAAGAAATCGGAGGCGTGAAGGTATTCAAAAATACAATTAGTGCTAGCGTTTTTTATGATACAGATGCACAAAGCCCATGCGCTACCATGAAAGACGTTGCTATAACTAAGATAGTTGGTGGAACTCGGGGCGCTATTTTAACTATACAAGGAGATAAGGTGGCCCAGGCAAACCACAATTTGTTATTTGATGGTGACACGCTAAGTGTTAAAAACCTCCGCGCAGGCAAACTAAAGGGCTCCGGAGAAGAGCTGTCTAACGTGCCTGTAGACCAGTTTTCTGGGGTTATAGCGGCAGAATTTATTAAGTATGGCGCCGGTTTACAGAGTGTTCGCGGCACTCTCCAGCCAAAAACCACGCAAGGCATTGTGGTCACTGAAGAGGGGTTAAGTATCGGCTTGTCTTCAACAGGCGGCTTATCGATCCTTGGTAAGAGTCTTGTAATTGATCCAGCCAAGGCAGATAACATCACCACAGCCGGCCAAAATCTTAGTGATGCCGACATTCTTTTAATTAGTGATGTTTCGCGAGGGTCTGTACATAAGACGACTCTTTCAAACTTGTATGACAATTATATAAATCTTAAAATACCGCAACCAGCCGGCGAAATTAACGCAATCCAACTAAAAGGAAGAAAAGGGTTTGATGCTACGAAAAAATTAACTTATGATTCTGCGCGCAACACCTTAAAGGTGGAAGGAGCAATATCAGCTACATCCTTAAGCATTGAAGATAAATTAACTTGTGGCGGCGCCGTAATTAACAATATTGGAAAAGTGAAGAGCAAAACTTATGAAGTAAAACCAGCGGATTACACGATCTTGTGTGATACCATTGACAACCCAATCTCGGTTATAGTGCCTCCCGCATGTAATCATAGCGGCCGCACCTTGATCATTAAAAAAGCCAACTCGAATAAATATAATCTTAGGTCTTATCCTGTGGTCATAAAGACCCTCGAGGGAACAATTGATATCAATGATGAAGTAGTTCTAAAAACAAATTATTCCTCTCGCACCCTTCAGTCTGATGGGGAGAATTGGTGGGTTATCGGCACCAAAGGAAACTAAGGCAGATTTGCTTCCGAGAACACTATTTATTAAAAAGGAATTAACAACACATGGCTTACAATAGTAACAAAGGTACTCAAAACTTCGGAGATATCCACTACGACGGAGATCCCGCGGAGACCCAAATAGATTTCGAAGATGATCTCATTGCGCTAAAGACAAAAAACGTTCAGCGCTTAATTGTATCTTCTTCTGCTATCACTGCATCGGTTATATTTTCTGCTTCAGCAGGGATCCATGCCGGAACCTTTACGGGTGACGGCGCCGGACTCACAGGAATCCCGGCCGCAGGAGTTGCTGCAGCCGGCGACACCACTGAAGTACAATATAATAATGGCGGCGCCCTGGCCGGCAGCTCTCGGATGGTTTTCAACGGCAGTACCCTGACGGTTCAAGGGCTAGCTAGCACCGGTAACACTACTCTTGGGGACGCTAGCGGAGACTCTGTAACAATTAACGCTGCAACTGTGGACATCCCTAACGTTGCTGCTGGAACGGATAACACGGTTGTTGTCTATAACGGAAGCACGCTTTTAACCGACGAAATTGATTCCCGCGTCTGGCAAAGTGGGCTCATCGATAACGGAAATACGGTACCGGTAGCCACTCAGATAAGCCTTTGGACGACCACCAACAGTGTACAGGGGCTCTCCGGGCTAACCTATGACAGTTCTACCCTAGCTGTGACAGGCGCCATAGCCGCCTCCACTACAATCTCGGCGCCTAGTGCTATATTCACCTCTCTGACAGCGAGTGCTCTATCTGGTGGTTCTCCGATTACACTTTCGGGAGACACAATCACTTTATTCGGACCAGTTACTTCTACGAACGATCTGACATGTTCTGCTACTGTGAGTGGCTCAACCGGTCAGTTTGGAATTTTGGAAGCCGGCACCTTAACTGTCGACGGCAACACAACACTGGGATCAGCGGAGTACGCTCCGCTGCTCTCTTTAACTCTTAACCCCCGCACCATCAACATCCCCAATGTTCAGGCCGGCACCGACAACACTGTGGTGGTCTATGATGGAAGCACCCTCTTAACAGACGAGATTGACTCCCGAGTTTGGGGAAGCACTTTGGTCGATGTTAGCGGCACACCTGCTGCTAACCAAATCGCGCGTTGGTCGGATGCCAACACAGCACAAGGAGCCAGCACCCTAACGTATAACGGTACTATTTTGGCTGTAACGGGAGCAATTTCTGCCTCCACCAATATCTCGGCATCTGCTTTCTATGGGGACGCCACCAACATGACGGGGCTCCCAGTTGCCGCCATTAGCAATTACAATAATGCAACTGATAACCGCGTGATCACATCGGTCGATGCCTCTACAGTTCAGGGGGAGGCCAACCTTACGTTTGATGGGAGTAGTTTGGCTGTTTCTGGATTGCTCGATGTAAGTCGTGCATCTCACCCCACAAGCTTGTTTACTCATCCTGCCGACAGTGTCGCCGGCGGTATAATCGATTTATTGAATAGTAGAGGCGGAAGTGCTGGGCAAGCTAACGACTTTTGTGGAGGTGTAGCGTTTAAAGCGCCAGACTCCACGTCCACTGAGACTCAGTACGGAAAGATAACTACTCAAATAGGTTCACCGACGAATGGCGGCGAGGACGGACGTATGTATTTTGAAGTAACGACTGGCGGTGTCACGTCAACTGAATATCTTCGGCTGGATGGGCTCACCAACGCGATAACTGCGTCCAAGAATACTTTAGTTAACGCAAACTTAAATGTTTTGGGACACATAAGTGCTTCCTCGAATCTTTCAGCATCGACTTTAACTGCTGGCGGGCCAAACTTAGCGAACTCGACGTTATACGTTAGATCTCCCACCGACAATTCAGTTGTAGCGCTATTCAAGTCGCCGAGCCAAGAGACGATCTTAGGTATCACAGGTTCAGGTCGGGTGGTCGTGGGCGGTATGCACCTCGATGGTAAATTTAACGTAACTGGTTCTAAGAACGATAAGCTAATTTCACTAAAAAGCGACACTGGTACTGCGTTTTATGTAAGCGGAAGTGGCGACACGTTTGTTTCGGGTAATATACAGATGCACACCGTGCACCCTATGATAGAGTTTACTTCTAGTCATGCTGCAAGCTCAAATGCACAAATAGGCATCAACAACGCGGGTAACATACTCGTCCAAAATAACACAAGTAACCAACACATAGTATTTAAAGCTAGCGATAACGGTACAATCAAAGAAGGGCTTCGTCTAGACGGCTCCGTTCCGGAAGTAGTTGTCAATCAAACAGCTGCCTCTTTGTTAAACTTTCGTGTGGAAAGCCGCAATAACCCACACATGCTTTATGTGAGTGGATCCACTGATCAGGTCGGTGTGGGCGTGTCAGATCCTGCTGTCGGTGTAACGCTTGATGTTTCTGGAAGTGCTATACGCCTCCGCGATCCCAGCACCCCCGCCAATGCGAGCCACCCAGGTGTTCCCGGTGAGATTCGCTGGGACGCAGATTACATCTATATTTGTGTCGGGGTGGATACTTGGAAGAAGGCAGCGATTAGTACTTGGTAGCAGTATCATTAAAAATTGGTTTTTGAGGACAATTAGCACTACTTATTTGTGAACTATTGTCATATTAGGAGTCAATTTATGTCTACTTTGCTTAGCGAAGCTATCATCGACGCCAAGGCACTGCGCGAAGCAGCCTTGAAGAACGCCGAAACCGCGGTTATTGAAAAATACTCGCAAGAAGTTAAAGAAACCTTGGATAACTTGCTGGAGCAAGATGAGCTAGGTCTCGACGTGGCAGATCTAGACGCGGAGACGCCGGATTTAGGTGGTGCCCCCGCCGAGGCAGGCGCCGAAGACACTATTGATGAGGACAATGAGATCCCCCTTGCTGCTACAGATAACTTTTCTGATTTAGACGGCAAAAATTTAAAAGACTTTCCCGCTTCGGGCGAGCCAGTAGAAGTGACTATTGATCTGGGCGCATTACAAGAAGCTGTTGCAGCACTTGGTAATGAAATAAACGAGAACCAAGAATTTGACATCACGGCAGACGATATTGCTAATATTCTTTCGGAAGAAGGTGATGATTGCACTGATGAGAACGATGATGAAATCGTTGAAGCCGCCACAACTACCCTAGGCATGGCCGGAGATGAAGCTATAGAAGCAGATCCCGAATCAGACGAGAACGACTCAGCTGCAGCCCTCGCTGGCTCAGCTGCAGCTGAAGAGGCTGATGAGGACGCAATGTCCGGGATCACCGAAGACGACAATTTCGATTCGCTCGTAGATGCTATCGCTGAAAAACTTACCGTAGACATGGGCGCCACTCTCAAGGGTTGGGCCGGCCGATCCTCAGAGGATATGAAGTGGGAGATGGAAAAAGAAATCGCCCACCGCCGCAGCACTGATCTACAAGACGATTTACAAACTTTAAAAAAGGCTCAAGAAGAGTTGGTTTTCGAAAATAATCAAATCAATGAGCAAAATAAAAAATATAAGGAAGCAGTGCAAGAATTGAAAGAAAGTCTCCAAGACGTAAATCTTTCAAATGCGCGCTTGCTTTATACGAACCGTATTTTACGAAATACCTCCCTGAATGAGCGACAAAAAGATAAGATTGTCGAAGCGATTTCCAACGCCGGTTCAGTCCCAGAAGCGAGAACGATTTTTGAGACACTTCAAAGCACAGTGGAGGCGAAGCCTAAACAGCATCGCCCACAATCACTAAGCGAAGTAATCAGTCGTCGGTCTTCTACAATCAGGGCTTCTCGCCAAGAGACGCCTTCGTCCGATCCACTACAAGAGCGGATGAAAAGATTAGCTGGAATAAAATAATCATTATAATTTAAGGAGGTAATTTTAAATGTCTGGTATTGTTGAAAGATTGACTGAGGGTATTGTCAATCGAGATATGCGTTCCGAAGGACACGCATTGTTAAGTAAGTGGGAGAAGACCGGTCTTCTTGAGGGTTTAACTCAAGACCGTTCTCGCTCCGCTATGGCTCGTTTGCTTGAGAATCAAGCAAAAGAGCTTCTCCGTGAGAACAGCAGCATGGCCGCTGGTGATGTCGAGGGCTTTGCCGCCGTTGCATTCCCGATCGTCCGTCGTGTTTTTGCGGGTCTGATCGCTAACGATCTTGTTAGTGTTCAACCGATGAGTCTCCCTTCGGGTCTCATCTTCTTCCTGGACTTTACGTTCTCGCCGGATCTCGGTGGAACTGCAGGAGCCATTGATGACCGTCTTGGTAACCTTGCAAACAAGTCCATTTACGGTACTGACCGCGTTGCGGCTCAGATCACCGGTGGTGTTAACCTCGTTAGTTCGAGTGGTGCTGACCTTTCTGGTCCTCGCACTGTCTCGGCCCGCGGTTATGCATACGGTTCTCCGACTGGCTCTGTCTCGTCGGCCGCTGGTGCAGCCACTGCTAAGCTGAAGTCGTCATATGATGGAAGCACAAGTGCTGGTTTGCCGTCTATTCACAACATGTCTGAGGCTAACAAGAAGCTGATCGATTGGGATCCAGATCTTCTTGCATTGTCGGGCTCCGGCAAGAACTATCAGGTCGCTGTTATTGATTGCGCAAAGTCAGGCTTCACGTCTGGCCAAGCTGATTTCGATAACCTCGGGGCCTTCACCGTTAGTGCATCGGCAGCCTCGGCTTCGATGGATATTGGTGGATGGGCTCAGGTTCGTCGCCTTACTAAGGTTGTTCCGGCATCCGAAGCTGCGACTGGTGTTGAGTCTGTTCGTTACGTGTATGTTGCCGTCTCGGCATCTACGCAGATTACGAGTGTACAGAACGCTGTGGTTTCGCAAGTGCCAATTATCGATGACTTCCAAGCCGGCGGTCCCGTTGGTTCGGTCATTGGTGATCCCGTCTGGGGACTTGAGAATCAGGCTGATATCCCTGAGATCGACATTAAGGTCGATTCCGTGGCTGTCACCGCGATGACCAAGAAGCTCAAGGCTAAGTGGACTCCGGAGTTAGGTCAAGACCTTAACGCCTACCACAACCTTGATGCAGAGGTCGAGCTTACTTCAATCCTCTCTGAGCAGATTGCTCTTGAGATTGATCGTGAGATTCTCGGTGATCTCGTCGGCGGCGCAACGGCTGGTACTTATTACTGGTCACGCTCTCCGGGCTTGTTTGTGAACAAGGTTACTGGTGCAGAGGTTGGTGCTAGCACTAAAGCTCCCGACTTCACCGGTACGGTTAGCGAGTGGTATGAGACTCTGGTCGAGACCATCAACGATGTATCTGCACAGATCCACCGTAAGACTCTTCGTGGCGGCGCCAACTTCATCGTCTGTGGACCTGAAGTTGCCAACGTCCTTGAGTTTACCGCTGGATTCCGCGCTTCCGTCACAGCTGATGACGAGAAGGGTACCGTTGGTTCAGTCAAGGTTGGTTCTCTGAGTAAGAAGTTTGATGTCATTGTTGACCCATACTTCCTGCGCAACGTGGTCCTCATCGGACGTCGCGGATCCTCTTTCCTCGAAAGCGGATACGTATACGCACCGTACGTTCCACTGCAGACCACTCCCACAATCTTCGGACCGGAAGACTTCGTGCCCCGTAAGGGCGTCATGACGCGCTACGCCAAGAAGATGGTTCGT
>Ga0098052_1002295_pt1 | contig 11598 bp, 25 predicted proteins | sample 15_taG_FD_81591 | JGI IMG/M metagenome (GOLD analysis project Ga0098052, IMG submission 81591) | Marine viral communities from the Subarctic Pacific Ocean - 15_ETSP_OMZ_AT15312 metaG | ecosystem: Environmental > Aquatic > Marine > Oceanic | place: Pacific Ocean | collected 2015-01-18 | reverse complement strand
TGAGCCTAACAAGGTCTATCCTTCTCGTCGTTCTTGGAAGCGATTGAGCGATTGTCTCGATACTGCTTGCTTGTTTGAGAAAGATGTCGACCAGACCGTGTTTTTCACGCTTTCTCAATCATTCTGCGGACTTGAGGCGGCTGTATCGCTCTTGGACTTCTGCAAAACCTATGACCGTCAAGTCACTTGGGAAGAAGTTGTTAACGAGGGCAAGATTGAAGCAACAAAAGATTTTGATATCAATGCTCATGCTGCTTTGGTCGAGAAGATTGAGGCGTCCGAGGTACTAGCCGATGACATGAGTCTCGTTCAGCTTGACAATCTTGCGGAATACTTCAAAACTTTACCTGCTGAGATTGCAATGAAGCTTTGGAGCGCAGTCGGCAAGAACGCTGGCGAGAAAAAGAATAATATCGTGAACTTCCACGCTCGCGTAAAGGACACGCTTATCCCGATGCTAGGAACAACGCAGAGCTAGACGGTTCGAGAGGGGAGGATTCGAGAGCCGGGGAAACTTGGCTCCGAATTTTTTCTGTTGACAATTCAAAAGAAATAAAAGATAATATACAAGAAGATGGCGAAAGGAGCCGAGACAATGAGCAAAGCAAGGCAATATCTAGTGGAACAAGCTACCAACCCCACAAGCCGAGAGGACGAAGATGTGAGAGAAACGGCGCAAGCCCTTTTGGTCATGTTTGATGCAGGAATTCTAGAAGCGAGCCGAGAAGAGGGGAATGAAGAATTCTTGTTTACTTACAAAGCCGACGTATCAGAGGAGCAAGTCAGCGCAGCCCAAACAGCATTTGAAGCTTTGGCCGAGTGCGATGCCGATGCGCTTGAAACATTCTACAAAGGAGAATCCAACTAATGACCCGCAAAGACTTCGCAGTCGTCGCAGACGTTCTAGCCGATATCAAAGACCCATGGGCACGAACGAGCGCAATCAATCAAGCTTGCTTGCGCCTTGGTCAAGCCTATCCACGCTTCAATTCTAACCTTTTTCGCAAGCATATCGCGAAGTTAGAAGAAAAGCGACATCCCAACCAGTAGCCTGTCGTTTTATCCTTGACAATTCAAAAGAAATAAAAGATAATAGTTGTAGAAGATGAGCAAAGGACAAAGAAACATGAATAGTTTACGAGATGTCAAAAATGCAACCCGTCGCGAGTTGGTTGCTTACCTTGAAAGTTGGGGAACCGCTTGCTACGATGACGAATCGACTAGCTTGCTCCGCGAAGCAGCAATTGATACCTTCAAAACAGAAGGCTGCTAAGACCATGACTTGCGAAGCTTATGAATACCCCGATTGCGCTTGTGATGTCTGCGAGGAGCAAAATACCCATATCGCAATCATCGACCGCTTGATTGGCGAAGGCAAAATTGAACTTGACGGTAAAGAGTTTAAGCACGATGGCACCTTGAAGAATTCGAATGGTCATGATGCCTTTTGCCTTTGCGACGGTTGCATGCGATTGACGGCAGACTTCAAGAAAGCAAAGCAGCGCAAACCGCTTTGGGCAGGAATGGCTCGCGAGTGCGGATACAAGGTCAATTACTAAAAAAGATGAATTTTCTTTCACAACGATATCAAAGACTTACAGCGACGAGCCTATAAGTTGCCGAGAACATTAAAGAAAAAAAGTGAAAAAAAAGCAAAAAAGATGAAGAAAAAGCTTGACTTCAATTGCGATACATGAGATAATGGGTATAGAAATAATCAAGAAGCGCATGGAGCGCGAAAGGAAAAAAACATGGAATATTTAGGATTTGCAGTTATAACGTCAAGCATGATTTCCGGCGACACAACAATCTCTGATTTGCTCAACGAGAAAGAGCTTGACGTTACAAGCTTGAAGCAAGATGCTCCCGGCGCTACCGTTCGCGAGCATGTTGACTGCGACGAAGCTTTTGATGCACGTGCCGATGAGTTGGCCCAAATTCAGAACTTCATCAAAGTCCACGGTGCGACGCGACCGACAGAAGAGGATTTTAAACCTAAGTCTCAGAAATGGAGCCGTAACGTCAAAACCAAAGCTGAGAAGCTTGCTGAAAACCCCAACTACGTCGAGCGTCGAGGTCGCCCGCGTTCTAGCTACACAAAAGCGGTCACTTTCGTTTTGGTTGCCATTAGTCCAGAAGGCGAGGGCAAAGACCAGTTTAAACGTGCCGGTCGTGGACGTGCAAAAAAGGGCGAAAAGCGTTTAGCTTTCACTCTGCATCATACGAACGTTGCCAAAGTGAGCGATGGCACCTTTACACGCGATGAGCTTGTTTCTTTAATCAAAAAGGCTAGCTAGTGGAATTCGCACCTAACGCTAATTGGGAACTAATGGGTTACGTTGGCGTTTGGCTCGTACTGTCACTAAGTGCGGGTTTGATGATTGAATATTTTGAGAGTAGAAGCAAAAGAAAGTCGGAGGACACAAAAAACATTTATGAATAACATTGAACAAATTGTATTGAACGTATTGGAAAGTTGCGACAGTCTTTGTCTAGACGTAGAGGAAGAGAGAGGAGACGTAGCAAAACAAGTTGCAAAGGTCTTGATTACTCAGTCTCTAGAGCAGCTAGCAGCATTAACAGGAGGAGAGTTGTTGCATGATGACGATGGTCAAGCTGTCATTTACACAGGTATTCACAACCCTGATTATGACCGCAACCAATCGCGCAGCCTTGACGTCTTGAATTAGTAATTTCGAACGGGTGTTCTTTTGAGGTCTGCTAGGTCATAGTTACTATGTGGACTTCAAAACAACACCGATTCAAATGGTCAAAGCTATCGCATTTGTGGTAGCTGCTTTTGCGTTTGCACATTATGCTGGCTGCTTGCTCTATTGATAGGGATGGAATTGGTAGTAAAATTATAAACTTATGGAGGACAATATGTTATCAGAGGGGAAGAGGAGCGGAAAGTGGGGCGTAATTAGCCTATATATAGCTACCCGTCAAGTGAAAACCCCTTTTTTAAAACCCTAACGATTACGGCTAGTTAGTTTAACTTCTTCTTAGGGCTAGCAAGCGTTTTTTCCTTGACATTATCAGCTAATTGTGCTAGCAGCCACGCAGCACTAGCGAACGGAGAACCGGATGGTAAAAAAGAAAACAAAATCAAAGGCTTACAGCGCGCTGAGCGCCGCTGCTTTAAAAAACATTAATATTTTAACGCATGATATCCTGCTGCGGACGATGCCATTCGAGTCGGGATGGCTAGCCGACGACGATGACCCGCTAGCCGCTGACCCAGCATCCGTGACCCTCGGCACGGCGCTATACGCTACGAGGCGCAGCCTGCTAGGCGCAGCGGAACTCAAAGGCCCACCTGTCAATTAATTATACACAGCCTGTATAATAATTTTACTTTACACGTGTAGAACATTTACCCACCCTGCGCATTAATGCAACACGTGTAAATATATTTAACGTGTAATAATTCCACACAGTGTAGACATTTTATACTTGACAAATAAGCTTAAGCATTACAAGCGCTTACAAACAAACAACGTGTACAATTAAATAAAAGTATGTAAAGATATTATACACGCGCAGCAATACAGCACCCCCCTCCCCCCTCCCCCCTCGCCGGATTATACGTCACTGCTAAGCGGAACGGCGGTATGAGCGCGACTAAGTACATTTTCAAAACGCGGCTAATTTTCCGAGATTTTGCTGCGCAGCTGTGATACAAAAACTAAGCCAACCTAAAACACAACCATAACAAAAAAAATAGCCCCAGTGTTTTTATAGACTTTTAAAATTTAATTGACTATTTATTACACAATATATTCACAATATATTAACGAATCAAGGAGCATACTCATGAAACTAACCAAATCGAAACTTAAGCAGCTTATCAAAGAAGAGCTAGCAAACGTATACAATGAAAACGACGTCGCAAGGATCGACGAATGGCCTTGGAGTAAGAAACCAGAGTACCAACAAAGCGTCGACGACAAAGAAGCTGCAGCTGAACGCGGGTTTCATACGGCGGCAGGCATGCACAAAGACGACGCCTTTTGGAAAAATGCCTTGAAGTGTCCGATGTTCATGACCGGTCTGGAATATTGGGCGAAAAAGACACTCTTGCCTTCGGCCGAAGGCGGCCAGACTCAGAATGCGTGGAAGGAGCTTAAGGCTAAAGGATTGGTTTCAAGGTGGCCATGGGGCGGCCTGAAACAACCTAAGACTAGGGAGCAAAGAGACCTAATATCCTCCATCCTAGATGTCTTGGAAACTGGAAAACACAAGACGGAGGTGGATCAATGGATAACTGCTGTCAAGACCGAGTGCGCACATCTCGGCTTCGACAAGTAAGATAATTCAGTGAAACTAACTAAAACCAGACTTAAGCAAATGATCAAAGAAGAACTCAGCAAGCTTAATGAAAATGTCGAAGAACAAAACGACATTCAAAAAATAGAAAAGTTAATGACTGATATATGGCTTAAGGACAAGAGCGATTCTTTTCGTGTTAAACACGGTATTCGGCCGGTTACAGAAGAAGACGTCAAAAAACTTTATAATGAACTATCAGACGTTACGAAACCATTTTTGATTACAAACTTGGAAATGTACGCTGAAAGATATGGCGCGGAAAGACCAGAATATGCTCTATATTTGAGCGCAATCAATAGCGACGATGGTGAATATGATATGCTCCCAAGACCAACTGAAGACCCCATGGGCCGTGAGGACCGCGGTGGTCGCACCAGCCAATTAAGAAAGAAGTATATGCATAAGAAACCGGAGTGGCATCGATGAAACTAACTAAAACTAGATTATTGCAGCTTATCAAAGAAGAGCTTCAGAACGTTCTTAAAGAAAAAGAATGGCATGAGCAAGAGATGACTGAAGATGAGCGCTCCATTGCGCATATGCTCGTTGTACAGTACGGCATGGCCGCCGGTGAAGCCGATACGCTAGCGAAGGCGCAGCAGCTAGCCGCGGATTTGGCAGCTGCCGGGAAGACTATCGAAGATGCATATTATGACGAAAACCTTGTTGCGCAACTGACGGGCCTAGAGGCTATTTCAATTGGAAAAGGATCGGCGCCTGCCAGGCCGAACCTAGGAAAAAGGCCGCGGCCGACATGGGATTCTGACCAGAAGGACAGCGATTATGAAACTAACTAAATCAAAACTAAAAGTCATCATCAAAGAAGAACTCAAAAAGGTATTAAAAGAATGGGTGTCGCCATCCGAGACGGAAATAGCTATTAGTAATATTCCACCGGAAGGGGAGATATGGCCAAGCCATGATTATACTGCTATGGAAACAGATAATGGTCTAATAAATATTATAGACCTCAATGGCCGGGAGGATGAAAAGATTGTCCTCGAATGGCCGGATCTAGAGGAATTAATTAAAAGAAAAGATATAACATTTTGGTTTCGGAATTCCAAAGTTGATGGTAAAACATATCTTATAAATCATCTAGATGAGCTTCTGCGGCGCCAAGGGCCGGGAGCACCAGAAGTAAGCAAGGAGGGATTTATCATAGGCGACAATATGACAGAAGATTCCGCTAGAACAATTAACAGCTGGCTAGCTAAACTAAAAACTTTGGCGTAGAAAAGAAAACACTTTCTCAAGCTTGATCAAACTCGATGAAGAGCATAAGGACTAAAATAGTATGAAACTAACTAAAACTAGATTATTGCAGCTTATTAGAGAAGAGCTAGAAATACACGTCGCTAGCGATGACTTGCAAGATATGGATGCTGAAGAAGCCTATGGCATGGGATATCTAGCTAAATCTAAATTTGACGCTAGCTCGCCGTGTGAGCCCGCGGACTCTGCAGCAGCTAAAAAAATTAAATTTAAATTGGTTAAAGAAGCGCGCGATGAGTTTGGCCGTGACGTCATCGATATCGACCCTAGCTTAAGCGATGAATTAGGCCGTAGAAGCGATGAAGAGCACCGCGGTGACATTGCCGCTGGCAGTCATGGTGGCGAAGCTAAAAATAAGCAAATTGCAGATGATATCGCCGCAATAACACAATTGTTTCGCAAGATGTCTGCAATGGAAATCCACAACACCCGCAAATTGCTAGACGATGCCTATGGCAACGCATACCCACTGCGCGACTAAGATATATTTTACTTCTCAAAAAATCTAAATTATAATATACGCAACCAACCTATAGGAGTACCATCATGGGCAAACTAGAAGTTATTTGCGGACCTATGTTTTCGGGCAAATCAGAAGAATTGCTGCGAAGACTTAAGCGCGCACAAATAGCCAAACAACCTTTTCAATTATATAAGCCGCTTATAGACAATCGATATTCAGAGACACATGTTGTAACGCATTCCGGAGCAGAAATGAAATGTTGCGTTATTTCACACGCTGTTTCGCTGCTAGAAACCGTAGATGACGTTGGCATCATTGCAATAGACGAAGCGCAGTTCCTAGATGAAAACACGCCAATTATAGTAGAAAAACTAGTAAAGAATGGTAAGCGCGTAATCATCGCTGGTTTGGACATGGATTCCAACGGTAAACCTTTTGGTCCTATGCCTCAATTAATGGCCATGGCGGAAAAAGTGTTGAAAGTAGTCGCCGTTTGTGACGTCTGTGGCTGCGACGCAACGCATACACATCGGCGCACTGCGGCTGATAGAGATACTGTGTTAGTTGGAGCTTCGGAACTTTATGAGGCTCGCTGCCGAGAACATTGGCAAATTGCTTTATAATATACTATTTATTATGCATTTTAGGTGTAAAGCTAGCAAAAAATTTCGATGCGCCAAAAGGAAAACAAAATGAAACTAACCAAAACAAAACTAAAACAAATTATCAAGGAAGAAATTGCAATTATCCAGAACGAAGGCATGATGGACAAGCTGAAGAGTTTGAATCCTTTTGGCAAGAAAGAGGAGGATAGGCCGACAAGGCTTAAGCGAATTACAATGGAAGATATCCTCAAACGATTTGGCCGAGATAAAGCGATTGATTTTCAAAATGCTAAAGAAAATACCGAGTTACGTAAAACAGTCGACACACAAGTCGATGCGCTAGTACAAAAAATGCTTGACGACCCGCGCGGTGGCGGGCCTCGCGATAACTTTGAAAGAGCTGTGCGCCAGATAGCTAACCAAAATTCCGGCGACATTCGGAGTCCGAAGAAAGAACGGCTTTAGTTAAGGAGTCAAATAATGAAGCTAACAAAATCAAGACTAAAACAGCTTATCAAAGAAGAGTTTCAAGAGGGCCTTAACACTAGAGATACAAACCTTAACCGACTTTATGACGTCAGGGGAATTTTGGATGCAATGCGCAAAGAACCAGAAAACGATCGTCTAGTACGTTCTATTAACGCTACTATTGCCGCCATGGATAGAGTAATAGATGAAGCCAGAAGGTACGAAACATGAAACTAACTAAATCAAAACTAAAACAGCTTATCAAAGAAGAACTAGCGCTGTTTACTGGATTGGAAGTAGAAAGCAATTTTATTAAAAAGAATAAACTTCATGAAGCTTCTTGGGCTGAAAGATATGAAGCACTTGAAACCAAAACATTAGAAAAATTAGAAGATGATGATGCTGATGTTTTAGAAATATTAGTCGACGCTCTCGATGGAAACTGGTGGCTTATGGACGAAGAAGACCAAACCGGTTTCATATGGGATATTATTTCTTCTAAACCTGAACTTGGTGACGCTCAAGTATGGGTTGATGATGTCTTCGAAAAACTTAGAGATGAAGCTTATAAAGATCACTTAAGTCAACTAGAAGACGAAGCCACTAATCCTTCATAAGCAGCACATTCAATCTTAAAATCCAATTATCTTTAAAGTATACTATATACATCTTATATCCATTAAGGAGGAATATATGAAATATTTACAAATGGCCGTCGACTGGCTAAGGGCTTTAACCGGCCTCGCAGTAGGAGTACTAGCGCTAGCGGTAGTCTTGCAAGTGCTTTTTGGTCCAAATGTGGCTTTTTTCCCAATCAACGTAGTAGGTAACGTCATTGCTATTACAAAAGCTCTAGGAAGCGAAGGTTTAGTCGGCTTAGTCGCAACATGGGTTTTACTATCTATGTTTAATAATAAATCTTCTGGTGAATCTACCTCTACGTAGTCCACTCTCCTCTTTAAAATGGCCATTCGGCCATTTTAATTTCACTTCACTAATTATGATATGTCGTACGAGAAGGGCATATTAATCAAACAGAAAAAAATAATCTGCAACAAGAAGCATAATTCATATCTGGAAGTTGCCATTGGCGAAATTCGGAAAATAGATAACCTCGTCGAACCATGTTTTGTTATAAGCTTCGGCGGCGGGAAAGAAGCAATCTTTATTGGTCGTGAAGAATGGAACAAATTCATTGAATTAGTTAACAACCTAGACTGGGATCCTGAAGATACTTGGATTCGGCCCCTTAAAGATCACAAAAAGAACACATGTCGATTTGATTAATTCCGCCTTCGGTGTTTATATGCTTTACGTTTGTGTCGTCTTTTTCCTCGTGTTTTGGCTTTAGGCTTGGTTCTTTTTGTGATGATCCTTTTAATTATCATTCGCCTTGGGCGCTCAGTGTGCTTTTTGTTGCTTATACCACGTCGTCGCTTTCTTTTGTGCTTTTTGTAATAGTGACGGCGAGGCCTTTTACGATGGTGATAACGGCGGTCATGTCCATTATATGTGTTGTGTCTATGCCGGTGAGTGCGCACTCTTTTTATGTAAGGCCGATGTCTATGTGGCTTATAGATAACAGTACTGTGAATCGGAGCTACGTGTCTATTGGCACATCCCGGGAAGACCAGCATCAATAAGCCGGTCATATACAAAAATATTATTTTTTTACTCATATCTTCTCCAAGCTTGTATATTAATTGCAATAGACGTGCCAAATACCATTAGCTGATTATATACTACTATTAATAGTATAAATTTAATTAAATTGCATAGCAAGCTTTTTTGTCATCATGCTGCTAAACTTTGTAGGGAGCGGTGGCCAAGCTATGCCTGACTATATATTTATATGGTTCGAATCGGCGATTTAGTTTTTTATGAGAATCGACTTGGCCTGGTTGTAGAAATATTTTTCGAGGCAAAACTCCAACCTGCGCCGATGGATGCTAAAATAATGTGGTGCGATAGTGGCGTTGAAGAATGGTGTCTGGCCGAAGTGCTGAAAGTAATAAATGAATTGAGAGATCTTGAGACCTATTAAATAAAAATATTTCTAATCTATATATTGAGTTCGATATTCAGGAGAAACAAACAATGACATCATTTTTAAAAGCGCGCAAGCCAAAATTTATAAATAATAGTAGAGTGCCCATATGGCTATCTAAATTAGCACCTATAGAAATTTGGGCAATAAGCTTTGGATTCTGGGTTTGGTGCAGAGGTGAAATATCAGAGACCACCAAGCGGCATGAAACAATCCATTTTCAACAACAATTGGAACTTCTTTTCGTTTTTCAGTGGATTTTATATGGAATATTTTGGATTGTTGGCTTATTTAAATATAAAAACGCCAAAAAAGCTTATTATAAAAATGTTTTTGAACAAGAAGCCTATGAAAATCAAGACGATTATGACTATTTATATAATAGAAAACAATATTCTTGGTGGAATTATAAAATATAAAAAGGAAAATATATTATGTTAGAAGAGATTAAGCGATTTGCTAAATTACATTCTGGGCAATTAGTAACCAGAAAACAATTATTTTTGACAGTTATCTGTCTATTGCTCTTGGACCTTATTTAGATGAAACATTTAAAAGAAAACAACGAAACATACATAAGCCATATGTTCTTCGCAGGAAAAATCGGCTTAAGCTTAATTTTTCGCGGTATACTCTTTTTATTACACGCAATATTGCCAATAGAGAATATTCCAAAAAGATGGAATCTTGAAAGTACGAGCATTAAATTATACAGATGGCACGAATACACTATTGAGAGAAAAAATAAATGAAACTCCTACTTGAAAAATGGCAAAAATATCTTGATGAAGTGTTCGAAACTTCTCCTACATCAATTAAAACTTCGGATGCTAGTAACATGTTTCCCCAACTAGATATTGATGACATCATTTCTGAGCCCACAAAAAATTCCTCAATGAAGTTAGCTCTTCTTGGAATGTTTGATAAACTTGAAAAAGAAACTGATAAATCTACCATAAGAAACATTCTTAATGCTATGCGTCAGTTTGCAGGTAATTCCCCTGACTTTACGTTTCAGTCAAAAGAAGATGCATTTAACTCTTATACGGAACCGTCAAAATATAAGGCGACGCGTACAGATACCAGGCCAACAAAATCTTTACGAGACTGGCACGAGCACATCAAAGTAGTCAATTCTACATCTGCATTGCGTAGTGACAGATTAAACGCATTCACTCAAAGCGGTGCGGCTGACGATTCTAAGCCCTCTAATAATGTCGATCCGTACGGTGACTCCACCCGGCAGAAAAGAACACCGGGTGACATAAAATCAAAACCCAAAAACGTTCGACTTACAGTAAGAGGGAAAAAATAGTTTTTTCATAGTATTTACTTTAGAACATAAAGGAAATATATTATGGAATGGAAACATATAATTTTAGCCTCATTCTTGAGTTTAGCAATTGGCGCAGCTGCTACATGGCACGTGGCACTAAATAAAATTGCGGACAAACAATATGAGATTAACGCTTGTTCTGCTCGTGTAGATTCATTTTGCGGCGGGCAGGTAATAGGTGATTTTCGTATTACGCAGACATTTTGTAACGAAAAACAAGAAGTATGTGTTTGTGGAGATCCCTCAAAACTTAGAGGAGTAAGATAATGAAAAAAATATTATTTATTTTATTGCTATCGCTTAGTGTATCTTGTGCAACTACAAATGCAACATCCACAAAATATGATTATATAACACTTGAGAAAGCTCATGGTGCCCTCGCTGCCTGTGATGATACAAATGGTGGCAGATGGTGGATGAATATTGGCGGCATGCAAGTTGCAGTGATGCATTTGAGCAATTGTCTGGGCATTGATGAAATGGTGGTTATGATTACAGATACAGACAGCCACACACCAGAAATACGACGTTATAGTTATAAACTGCTTGGATTACACTTCTTAGAATACATGAACAAAACGCATCCGGAGAGAGTGTGGACATTGGAACAGATTAGAAAATTTGATGTTGCTGCTTCTGCGGGAGAACCCGGGAAGTGGTTTGTCATATATAAGGTTAACTCAATAACTACAGATTGTTCTGACGGGACATGCAGGCGTACTACAGTTAACTAAAAATGGACTCCAAGTATCAAGTTGGAGATTTAGTTGCTTTTGATTTCTCGCATGCTTTGGGAATAGTAATAGCTATAAAAGAAGCAGAAGACTTTACTGAATTTGATAATGACATACATGATGTGTTAGTGTGTTGGTCGGATGGTGAAATATTTTGGTGCCTTGATTTCACTTTACAGCACGTTTCTCCTTCCCTAAACTAATTATAATAATAATGAAACTACTATTTGAAAATTGGCGAGAGTATATGAAAGAAGACACCGATATAGTTGTGTATCGTGCGGTTCCGGAATTTGTCTATAAAAAATTCTTAGAAACCGGTGAGCTTCCCTTAGCGA
>Ga0098052_1002291_pt1 | contig 11614 bp, 2 predicted proteins | sample 15_taG_FD_81591 | JGI IMG/M metagenome (GOLD analysis project Ga0098052, IMG submission 81591) | Marine viral communities from the Subarctic Pacific Ocean - 15_ETSP_OMZ_AT15312 metaG | ecosystem: Environmental > Aquatic > Marine > Oceanic | place: Pacific Ocean | collected 2015-01-18 | reverse complement strand
TTAAGTATATGCCAAAATTACCTAGAAATCTAAATAATCTTAAGGGTACATCTTTAATCAATACTGATCATACTGAGTATATGTTTACAGACTTGAATGAAGAAGAGTTATTAACGCTGCCCATAGACTCTGTAAAAGAATTGGGCAGAGAAATTACAGAAGAAGCAATAGCATATGTAGAACTGTTGTCCCAACTAGAGCAGATACAATCAATACAAAAAGCATATGGACCAAATGGTGGTATATACAACGCAGCCATTTACGGCATTATGCCAAAGTATATGAAGGACAGGTTGTTTGCCCCTTGGGATATATTCCGAGAAGCTATTATAGATAATGGTATTGTAAACAAAGACAGTGATGCTGTTACTCTACAGAGACATGCTGGTTCTATAGAATACAGGATGAAAGGAGAGGATGGTGCCCTAGCTATAATGCGTAGGTGGGCTGTTAGAATCTCATCTAGAAACGATAGCTGGTCATCCGCTATGCTTAGAACAGGTCTAGAAGCTAGGTTAAACTCTTTGCTCGAAACAGATAAACCAGATTCTGTTATACACTTAATTCACGCAGAGAAATTACTAGAACAATTAGAGATAGCTGATGCTTTAGTAGCTCGTGAGGCATTCTTAGATAAAAATGATGGTGGTTATATATTAGATGTAGTAACAGAAACAGGACGTGTGGGAGAAAAAACCACTAGTTTAGCTACATTCGAAACATCAGTAGCATTGGCTATCAACGGACAAATTGAAGTTGTCTTATCAAATGCAATAGAAGCTCGTATTTTTATAAAGGGATTAGAGAAACACTATCCTGATATATTTGATAAGGACTTTAAGAATATGTTAGATGAAGATAAGGCAGCATATCTAAAAGAAAACTTATCAAAGATTATAATAGAACGTACTAGAGAACTATACGATACAGGAAATTTAGTAGACACAACTATTGAACGACTCGGTAATGGAGAAATTACTAGGCAACCAGCATCGTCTCTAGGAAAGGCTTTGGTAGATGCGTTAGATGTAACAAAACATATGCCTATGCGTAATCATCTTGGGCTACATCCAGATAAAGGTTTTTATACTGGTGACATTGTAGAAAAAGTATCTGGAGAATCTTTGATTCAATTAGCTCCAGGTATTAATGAGATAAACGAGGTTGCTCCTTTATCTCCTGTAGTTATGGCGAGACTGTTGTCTCACTATAAAACTCAGAAGCGGGTAGATGCTATATTAGCCAAGAAGAAGTTTACAAAAGCTGAGAAGAAAGCAATTGAAAAGTGGCGAGAGGAAATATTACACGATCCCAATGTTGATAGAACTGGTATTGACTATCCTGTAACTTTGATGCCTAAAGTAGTAGGAGCAAGCGTAAATGATAGGGTTATAAATCGTAGTGAACTAAAAGATTTCTTAGCAGAGATGTTCTTGGGATTACCTCACATAGGTACATCTGCTATACACGATGCTATTATATACAAAAACAATACTATAATTAACTTTGCAGATGGTACATCTATGGGACAGGCAACATGGCTTTCACAGCTTACTGCTGGCTCTAAGATGATTGTTCCGTTCAATCAAATTCCTATGATCTTAGCAATTGAAGCTACGGCTCCTGTTAACTTTAGTGGGCTAACTCGTTCATTAGTTAAACAATCACATCGAGTAATTAAATCTTGGGAAGAGGAGTATGGAAAGGAGGCTGTTGATGTTATGTTTTCCAAATCTTCTAGAGACGATAGAAACTTTAATGCTTTAGTTGGACTTAAATTATTGTCTTTGGCTAGAGACACTAGGGTTCCTAAGTTGATAGACCAAATTGAAAATGGTTTCATTGATGAGGAAGGTAATGTAGTAGAAGGAATTATAGAGAAACACTTTAAAAACAACAAGGAAGATTATTATATTGCTGGGGGTATCGGATCAAAGAATCATTTATTTGATAAAAACATTGCTGGGGTCAATACATTCCTACATGTATTCGAGGGGATTAAACATATTAAATCAATCTCAGAATGGAATGCAGAAGTAGAGGCAGCAGAAACTTCGGGAGATTCTAAAAGGGTTAAACAACTAAAAGCATTGAGAGAATTATTTAAGATTCCAACTATGCGTAAGGTTTATCAAGGCGGCTTTGGTGCATTCCAAGAAGACTTTAATACAAAGCTATTAACACAAGCACGAACAGGTGTAACTGCCAATATGCCAGACGGTATAAAAGCAATCATTGGAATAGAGATAGCATTCAAAGACGAAGGTGTAAAGTTTACAGAAGATGAAATAAATAACTATGGACGAGCAATAGTTAAGAAGGCATTGGGAGATACAGCATCTGTTATTGAAGTAGCACTAGGATTAAGCCCAGAATTATATGGAAAGGTTCTAGAGCTTCTGGAGATGAACTCCAATGACATGACTACACAGCAGTGGAAAGATACACTAGAGATGGTATATGACAATCCTACTATAGGCGATGATAATCCGTTATATCGTCTAGAGTCTTTAGAAAAACAAATGGAAGGTATTATACAAAGACTGGCACAGAAAGATTATGGTATAGATCCTAATACCAAGCAGCCAACACCAGATTCTATTAAGCGCACTAAGAAGAAGTATCAGCCAAGAATAGATAGAGCTACTAAATTCATAAATGATACCTTAGAAGCAAAGGGATGGGATAGGATTATCCCAAATACTCCAGAATGGGAAACCCTGAAAATGATAATGATGGGTGTTGATATAGATACTAAGGAAGGAAGAGAAAAAGGAAGACAGCTTTATCGTTCTATGGGATACTTTAGAGCACTGAATATACACAACGCTAGTGCAAAGAAATTTAATGTTAAGCGTATGGGTGATCTTATGACTCTACTAGGTCTTGAGGAGATGTGGGATGAAGGTGACTGGGCTGGTATTAAGGATTACTTAATATATACTACAGCACTACCGTCAACAGGCTCTACAAGAACCTTTAGAGATACTGCGGGTCGTGGTATGAATGAACAGGGTATGTGGCTAGAGAGAGTAGCAGTAGAACCAGATAAGTGGGTTAATAAACTTGAAGAAGATATGCAAACCATAGCTGATAATAAGTATGGTGGTGATGTATCTAAGGTTACTCTAGAAGAAAGACAAGAGATATTCTTACAGTACACAGAAGATAAGGATAATAGAGATTCATTTGGTATGTTTGATCTAGAGAATAATCCTTATGATTCCGTAACAAACTTTGATGAACACTTAGAACAGATCTTGACACAACACGAATTAATGCAGTATGCTGAGTTTGCTCCACCACCCTTCGCAGATTATAGAGCAGAAGACCATGATCAGGACTTAATCCAATCCTTCTATAAAGACTGGGATACCGATTCCCGAACCAGACCAGAAATTGTTGAAAGTCAGATAGCACTAGAAGAGAAATTCTTTGCGAATAACAACCTAGTAGGTCTATTGAACTTACGACAAGCTGTTCTTGGTGGTGTCTACAGTCAGGAAGTTGCTAGTAAGACTATGTCTCCTTTATTACAATACTCACCCAGTGAAATTGATTATCATAGAGTAGCTAAGGATGGTCATGTACTAACCGCTAATGAGCACCCAAGAGGTCCATTAGCATTACAGGCTCCATATAAACAACACTCATATTATCGCAAAGGCGTTATTCGATTGCAACGACTTGCTATTAAAAAAGAAATCAAAGATGCAATAGGAGAGTACCAAGATCTAATGGCTATTGAGCCAGCTACTGATGCAGAAGCTATGATGCCAGACTCATTCTTAGGTTGGCCTATACCGTGGAAAGTTGATAACTTGCCAAACCCTCTTCCTTTCTCTATAGAAGAAAATAGATTGTTAGCTGATACTGGAGAAGTTGGACGAAGGGCTGTATCCATACGGAGAGAGATGCTCGCTTGGGCTGAACCTATAGGTTTAGTAGACGCTATAAATAAGCGACCAGAGGCTTTGCCATACTTCTACCATTTAATGATGGCTGATAAACTTAGACAAGCAATAGTTACTAGAGAAAAGAAAAGCTTTGATAAAGAACTATCGCCTCAAGAACTAGAGATATATAGAATGAGGTGGATCGATGGCTATCATAAGATCAGTGACCTTTCGAGAACTATAACAGAGACTGAGGTTGATCCACTGAAGCTAGAGTCTGAAGGATTCCCAATGGCTATTGTTGATCCTGATTTTGCTGATAAGAAGATGAGTGAGATTCTAACATCTGTTCCTAGTCTATATAATAATAAACCTCATTTGTTCTCTAGAACTAATTTACACGATCAGTTAGTAGTGGGACCACTGGCTGCCGAGAATATAATACTTTCTGTAGACGGTAAAGAAGTACCTAAGGACAGTATCTTATACAAAGACTTGCATTATATTTCATCGGTTATTCAGGGACACGACTTTAACCAGTTGCTAATGTCTATACTGTTCCAATCCTATATTGGAGAAATTTTAAGGGATGGTACTTGGATAGAACACGCTCCCAAAGATCAACGAGATAAGCTAGCAAAGAAAGCTGAGATGTATAAGGATAAAAAATATTGGAAAGATCCTGAGTCATGGCGATTATTTACTGAAGATGAACAGCTATACTTAGTAGACGCAGCTCTATATAAAGCAGAAGAAGAAGGTGGTACAAACTTAGAGTTTGATCTAATACCTCACTTGATGGACTTGACAACTAAGCCAAAGAATATCCGAGATAAGGCTGCGATGTCTATGCAGAATAAAATAAAAGCAGTAAGACAAGTTCATGGTAGAACTTCGGCAACAGAGTTTAACTTGCGTAATACAATGTTTGGAATGCTAACAGTAGCAGGACGAAAGATAAAAGGAAAACAAGTCAAGCTTGCTTTGTCAATAGATTCTGCCTTGATGTTATTTGTATTGAACTCTAATAACCCAGCGTTACAAAGAGTAAATCTTGCTTATCACCTTAAGAAAAGTTTAGGTGTTACCTTTGATGAAGATAATAATATGGTTCTGGATAGAGCTCCTCAGGAAGTTTTAGATTCAGCACTTGGTTTCAGTATGCACAGAGAAACCAGAGATCAAGTCATTACATCAGATGCCCTAGAAGCAATCATGAGAGAGAATGCTGTTAAAAAATATAATAAAGCTACAGATATATATGGTTCCATAGACGGAGCACCAATAGACGTATTGAACTTACAGCAATACAGACTAGGGGCAGAAGGATTTACTTACTCAGGAATAGAAGTACACCTTTTACCAGTCTTAAGAATGCTTGAGAGAATCAATGTAGAGGGCTTAGCAGCCTTTGATACAGATGTATCGAAAGAACTAAGAGAGACTGTTGAGGAAATTAGGAAAGATATAAAAGCAGTAAAGGAGAATCCAGTAGATAACTCTAGAACGATAGCGAGATTATTACTATTGGCAAATAGAATAGACGCAGAAGGAGATCCTCAGGTTGCTCATAACTTAGATAAAATTATGATTGAACCATTCCATGAAACGTTTGTCACAAAGGAAAGAGCTATAGCGGAAGGTAGATATCGTAGACTAAGTATACTATTCGATGCCAAGGGAGACTGGCAGTTGAATCCTTGGTATGCTCATGCTAGGGAATTCCTCTGGCAACAGCCAGATACAAAGCATCCCGTTCCTGATTTCTTAGCTAGTATAGAAAAGAAACATACACTGGATGACAAGCAACGAATGTTAGCTGAGATCGGGCTTGCTTTAGCTGTAGGCACAGATATCAATGAACATTCTGAGGATACAATGGCGTGGTTTGATGACTCAACTATTCTTGGACCCGATGGTAATAAGATTGACGCAAGTGAATACTCTAAGACTAGCAATAAATTTAAAGAGTTTATAGCAATGGCTAAGGGTAATCCTCACTTGGTTCGACTTAATGACCAAATCAATAAACTGACAGATCCTAAGGGTGCTGAAGGTGTCTTAAACGAGGGAGCAGGTAAAGTTATTAGGGCGATTATAATAAGAATGTATACATATAATCAACTAAGTATTGAAGACATTCAATTAGAATATGATAACAAGAAACCTAAGTTTATGACGGCTAGAAAAGAAGGTGACTCCTATATCCTGGCTATCGGCAATAAGATAAAAGATACAGAGGCATCTTCGGATGTTATTATTGCTACACTGGCACACGAATTTGCTCACATAGCTACAATGAAATTCTTAAGAGATGGGCAAATGACAACAGACTGGGAAACACTGATGGCTAGTAAAGACGGTCAGTCTTATCTTAAGAAAATGGTTACATCTTGGTTTGGTGGTCGAGAGACAGTAGCTTCTAGAGAATATCTTAATCATCTTAATAGCGAACCCTTGGAATTCATAGCGGGTATGGTTCAGTTTCATCTACTGAATGAAATCAGTCCATACTTAGATCTTACTGAAGGAGAGACAAATGTAAGTTTGAGAGCACAGACTATACTGCAAAAAGTTATGTCTTATGTAAGAAATACTTTTGTTAGACTACACAGTGTCTTTACACAGTTTGAAGAAAGTAATACAAAATTATATAAAAAAGTAACTGAGATGAACGAAAGAATCTTAGGGCATGATAATAGATATAAAGACTCAAGAGCTCCTATTGTTAACAGGGGAGACATCAGTGAGATGAGTATGGAACTTATTTCTCCAGTACGAGAGATGAAAATTGATGATGTTGAGCTAAGAGATGATGCTGTTTATATGGAAAAGATAAACGAGTTAATAAAGCTGGAACAGCAACGTGAGAGATTCTTTGTACTGGAAGATCCAAGTATTATGAATGATGCAGAACTAGCTGCACACACCAAAAGAGTAAAGGATTTCTTTGGAACAAATAGCAAGAAAGAAATTAATCAAAGGATTCAAGCATTAAAGGATAGATTAAGGATAGCGGGTGATGACCTTGAAAATCATGTTATGACCAGTGGTATTACTAGATATGATTTTCACAGGGGTAAGAATACGTTAACAGAATATGGCTTCTATACAAATGACCAATTAGATATACACGGACTTGTGCAATCTGAATATCAAGATAGAACATTGGTTGCTGCTGCCGTAGAAATTATGCTGGATAAACTATTGACAAGATACGGACATCCAGTTACTGGCGGAGTTGGACTAGGTGCTAGGAAGTTCCTAGAGAAGATATCATCAATGGTCAAAAGGGAAGGAGGCGGTAATAGATTAGGACAAGGATTAGTCAGCTCTACTATAGGAGCTACTGGTGCTAACTATACGTATAACTCCCACGTTCTACTAGTTATGATGGCATCAGCACTGTTAGATAACAGAGTCGTACATACTACAGGAGACTTTAATAATCTTGAGGGAGCTCCTTCTGTCACAGCAGCACTAGAAAAAATTAATCTACAAGCTGATACCCTGATGGCACACTCTTCTAATATCAAAAACTTAGTAGCATCTCTAGACAATCTTCCCAGGAAGCAGCGTAAAGAAGCAGAGAAGGCTATACATGTTCAAGTGTTTAAGATAGCAGATATGGGTGGTAATTTCGATGTAAATGATATCTCATTAATGGATCCTATGTTAAAGACTAAAGAGATACACGCAGAGATTATTCAGTATGCTAAATCTTTTAGAAAGTCTTTGGATTACTTTATTCACTTAGGTGTAGAGATGGGACAGTATAAAGAAGGCTTTAAGGCTGCTGTTCCATATATGTTAAATGAGAATGTAACCACAGACTCTATAGAAAGCTTCAGTGGAAATATGAAGAATGTGATTTCACATAGACTTATGTCTGAACAAGAGAAGATAGATCCAATTACTTTATATTTCATAGGTAAGATACCCAATTTATCAGATACGTTAAAAAGAATAACAGAGTTCTTGGCACTGGAGTCCTCAGATCCAAAGATATACCAAAAATTGATAGATACGGTTCTAAGTTTAGAGAGTAGTTCCTATGATAAAGAGTCTGAAACAACTAAGCAAGAGAAAAGAAATATATTTAAAGATACTCTGAATTCTACGGATACACGTAGCGATGGCATTACTGAGTTCTATACTAAGGAAGCTAAGCTGGCACACACCAGCTTACGTAATGGTATATTGGCTATGATGAGAGAGATGGCTCTAGGTAAACTTACTTGGGATGAACTGGGAATAACAGAGAAGGACTCTGCAAGATCCGAGTATTTTAATGCAATCAAAAATGGTACAAAGAACCCAGCTAGGATACGAAGCTTGAATGCTTTAGGATTCGATGTACCATATCATATATTCTATAATCCTAAAAAGGGTAGTAGGATTGAGTTTAATAGAGAGGGATCAAACAACCTAGAGACAGCTATGGATTTACACTATCATAACTTTTTACACAAAGCATCTCAAGGTCTATATCACCCAAATGAATCTTGGGCTGTACCTAAGATCAGTGATATAGTCCACAATGATGAAGTTATGAAGCATATTGTTACTGATCCTGTTACTATTGTCGAGACACACAAGAAGTCAACAGGTGATATTATCTTAGAACAAGAACTTATGTTAAATGAGTTTGGTGTCATAGGTACTTATAATGACTTCTTGAATCTGATAGAAAGGGGATTCAGTGATACTAGTGCAGACTATAGACATGCTGATGGTTCAAAGATGAGTAGAAAGGAAATTAATTCTATAAAAATGAGTACTGAGCATCTAAGAGCTAAGCACGACGTTGTTCGTGGTATTGTTCGTAGAAGTCAAGCAACCAGTATCATAGGTGATTGGGCTGTACAGGTATCTCCACACTTAGCTAAGATTGCCTTTGGTACTAACTTAGCCTTTGCCAGTATGTTGGTTGAGGGTATGATGAGTTCATTTACTGAAGGCATAGGTCGTAGAAATCTGCGAGGGGCTATTAATTCTATACTGATGCCGCTAACAGGAAACTTAATAAAGGGTACAGAAGAACGCAGAGTTATGGCTAGAGATTTAGCACATACTATTAAAGATATTACACACGGTAGGTATACAGACTATGAGCAACCTGCCGTCGCAGCTCAGAAGTTATTTATGGCTGGTGCATTACAGAAGTGGGGAAATGCTATGCTGGTGCCAGCTAAGCAAGTAATGTCTGGTATTGCTGGTAGTCGTGCCATATCATTCAGGTTCTTCTTATCTGATAATCTGAGTAATTTAGTTTCTCTTCAGGAAGAAATAAAAGACACAGAGCTTGATCCTGAAGATCATAACTATGATAGGATTCTATTAGGACACATGAGAAAAGCTAAGATAGCTAAGTTCAACTTAAACTTAGTTAAGTATGTACTGAATAGTGGATTGCTATCTAAGAAGACAAATCTGTTAGGGATGAAAAGCCCATCAGTAGAAATGTTCTTAGATATCTCCAATAAAGAGGGTAGAGCTTACTATAGTACAACTAAGTTAATGGAGTATGTAAATAGACAGGACGACTGGACAGCAGACTCTTCAGCATACAAACAAGGGCTTGATATTATAACATCTATGCGACAAGCAGAAAAGATGTTTATTGAAGAGGTCTTGGTTTCTCCTAATGCCTTTGATATAACTACGGGTCATAGAAACGAAGATGGCTCAACATCACAAGGACCATTTGAAGCAATCTGGGAAGTCTTTAGAAGATACCCCATGTTGTTTGTATCTCAGCACGTAGTGCGAAAGAGTACTGGATTTCATCCTATGAAATATGCCTTTAATCTCTTCGGTCTATTGTTGTTAGATACGTTATACATGATGTTATTAAGGATATCAGCAGGACAAAAATATGAAGATCTTATAGATGAGTGGGAAGAAAGACCTATGAATACTTTGATTAACTATGGTGTCCGTCTACCTGTATTGGGTCGTACAGTAGCTCTGGCAGCACAAGGTATCTTAAGAGCAGCCGAAGGATTCAAAGGAAACTCACAGAATATGTTTATTGCTGCTAGTGCAGCTGAGGTCATAGCTAAAGATATATACAAAGGTGTTGGAGCTTTGGGTGGCTTAGCCTTCGGAGGAAACAATACAATATACGGTCAGGACTTACTGGGGCTAGCAAAGCATGTACCCATACTGGGAGAGACGTGGGGTAGGGGATTGGCTTATCTAATGATGGATCATGTCGAAGCACCAGATATAGCTCAGCCAGTGACAAACTGGTTCTCTAGTCGTATGGATTTACGAAGACCACATAAGTCTAATAACAAAGGATTCCATCAGGGAATACCAACCGCTACGGCTGGATATTTCTGGGAAACTATGATACACCAGGGTGGTAAAGAACTGTTCCCAAGTATACAGCATGTCTCAGAATTCTCCAGAGATCTGGGAGCACCTGTTAGAAGAGAACGGCCAGAGCAGCAACCCATTGAAGCTCCAGAGGCAGCTCCAGAGACACTTGTTAGAACAAAAGATCCTATAGCTAAGCTGAAGGATCAAGCACCATACAGTCGAATGCCGGAGGCTCTAGAGGACATAATCGACTAAGGGGTCGAGAATTTGGACAGGGGTAAGAATGGTCCGTTGGCGACAAAACCCCCCCTTACCCCTCATCTGAGGATCACCCCCCCAATCTCTTGAAAGGAGATACCCATGACACACAAAATAACAATGACCCGCGAAGAGCTTGTAAAAGAAATAGCCTATTGGATTCCATCCAAAGGGGGATACAAGGGGATCCTTCGGAGGGCTATGGGGAATGGATGGAGTCAACATGACACCAATAGGGTAATAGCTCAAGAGTGGGCACACGTCAAGTGGTCCAGCCATTGGCTAGCTGGACAAGGTCAATCCACTCCATGCGGAACTCCGCTTCGGGATGACGAAAGAATTGACGTGTGTTTCTTAACTAAATAAAGAAACATTGACTTATCCCAACACTAACAGTCGAAACTCCACGGCGTGAGCCGTTGAGTCTGTAGTGATTAGTCACACTGCACTGACGAGACAGACTAAATAACAAAGGAGGTAACTAAATTGAAACATTTACTTACCCTAATCGTGTGTGCCCTCTTAACAGTGGGCCTTATTGTAACGCTAACTAACTTGACTAATGGTACTAAGATAGAAGCACCAGGTCTAGTTCTTATAGGACTTGTCTTCCTACCTGCGTTACTCCTCTTCGCAACCATCTGGGCAGTCATCGGCTTCACCAAGACAGTGAAGCGATGGATAGCAGAGAATCAGGTGGATGATTGTCCACATGTTATGCACTCGTGGCATAGCAAGGATGCTGCTCAAATGAAGAAGGATTATCGAGCACTGATGTATGGAGCTGGTCCTAGGATTGCTTCAAAGTTTGCGAGTCATGATATTAGTGACATGACTAATCTCCATACACTTGAGGAAGTTCGCAAGTGTCTACGAGATCATTCTTACTGTAAAAGCGGTGGTGTAGATACTGTCACTCTACCTTGGTGGGTGTGGGATGCAATATTCCACGCTCTTCCAGATGAACTTGGACACTGCATATATACCGAAGGCGGTCCTCTTGCAGATGTTGATCATCTCATCTTCAAAAGTGGTGATAAATCCTGACGAGGTAAAACGTACTGGTGCCCTCCCACACGGTGGAGGGATACCGAGCCCTTTCGGTGGACATGATGGTAGCCCCATCAACCTGA
>Ga0098052_1002283_pt1 | contig 11628 bp, 14 predicted proteins | sample 15_taG_FD_81591 | JGI IMG/M metagenome (GOLD analysis project Ga0098052, IMG submission 81591) | Marine viral communities from the Subarctic Pacific Ocean - 15_ETSP_OMZ_AT15312 metaG | ecosystem: Environmental > Aquatic > Marine > Oceanic | place: Pacific Ocean | collected 2015-01-18 | reverse complement strand
TCCGATTTCTTCTCCTTGAACACATTCCACATGGAGTTGAAATATCATCTTCACCCACCCATGTTGGAGAATGTAAAATATCATCACAACGAGGACATTCCTTTTCCCACCAATCACATGCATTACATGGCAATTCTATAATGTCGTTATTGTCACTACCTTCATCGCCACAATATCCCGCATCCCAGCAATGATAACAGCTTACTTCATCTCTCATTAAATCATCGCATCTTCTACATACCCATGCCCAATGATAAACACCAGAACGATTCTTTGTGCCAGTAAGTAATTCCATTGGCTGTTTACACGTATTGCATTTTTGTTTCTTCATTCATAATCCCTTATGCTGATACCTACAGGAAACCTGGGGATACCATCATCAGTTAGCTCTTGAAAGCGAACAGTTAATAATTTGCCAATATATTCATCACCATCTTCAAACCACTCTCTTTTCATTTCAACCTTACCTCTTGGAGTAACATTGAAATAATCACCATTATCATTGATACATTGCCAAACAACACATCCTTTTTGATTCCCATCAGCTTCTTTATAGCCTACAATAGAAAATTCTTCGTCTTGGAAGAGTTTAAACTTTTGTAGATCCTGTGAACGATGATTCAGCTTATATTGACCATACTTGTTGCGGATTATTGTACCTTCATAACCCTTAGGAATAGCATATTGGATATTATAGTTATAAACATCATCTTTATTCATTACTTGGTCAGTCCGAATAAAACTAACATAACTATTATTATCAATAACTGCATGTTTCTTGATCAAGTTCATTGTAATAAACCATCTTTTATTAAATGGTATATCAATGTTGGCAGTATCAAAACAATCAAACACAACATATTTAATTTGCACCAGAGTCTCTTTTGTGTTCACTCCGCGTCTTACTGCACCCGCAAGTTGCTGAAATGTCATTGTATCAGAATATAATTCACCATCTAAATAAAATGTTTCACCACTCATGCAGTTACCATCTATTAAATCCAAATTAGACCAGAATATATTCTGCAATTCCTTTTCTAAATGAGGCATAGTGGTAAATGGCTTACCTTTTCTTGTAAACATCTCAATCTTACCATCTTTCATACGACAGGTCATTCTAACGCCATCAACTTTGGGCTGAACATAAGCGGGATACATAATATTGTGCTTTCTTTGCTCAAACTTCACGGCAAGCATGGGAAGAATAGGGATTTGAATATTATTTTTATCCTTTGTATACCCCTTGTCCACCTTTTTATTGATTTTACTTCTGACATCAACAATAGCCTGTGTATAATGAGTAGTTTCATTGGATTTACCTATATTTTTACCAATTTCAATGTTTTTGTGTTGAATTTGCATTTTGCCACCATTGCGACCAAATGTATAGGTGATAACAGATTGATTCGGTGTCTCCTTAATATGAGCAGACCACACTTTAATGTTTCCTTTACTATCTTTAGCGTAATAAGCGCCACTATGAAAGTTTCTTAACATTTTTATTTTCCTTTAATTATATATTTTATTAATTAACATTGTGTTGGCTTCAGCTACATCTTTAGCAATAATGAACATATCTTCTTCATTGTCAAAATGCACACCATGTTGAGCATCTGGTTCAGCTGTCATATAAGTAGTGGATATTATCGCATAAGCCAAATGATCTTTAAGTTTAGAATATGAGTGCGTTGTTTTAATTACTTTAAATTCTTTCATGATTTTACTCCTTCAAGTTTGGATTTTAAATCTATCAAGACCATTCTTTGACCCATAATAGAATCATATTCCCGAGCAGAAAGATCACCGTAATGACCATCCCATTCTTCATCCCAATTCGCCTTCTGTTTATCAAGATCCAATAACATCTCATTTATTAAATCAAAACAATCAACCTTTAATGATAAATTGTTTTCTTCATCTGCTGCGGCATGATGACCGCACTCCAAACAGTATCCTTGTCCCAATCTTTCACTAATGTAAGTCATTATTTCGTTTCCTTATTTATATTAATGTTTAAGCCCGTGTTTGCCCTAACTACCTATTCGGGTGTACAGATCTTTGGTGGCAGAAGCATATTGACCCATTCTTGTATCATTCTTAGTCTTTGCTCTAGCTGAATGCACATTGCCATTAACTATATAGATAAATTTTGTTCCAGTCTTTGATTTGAGTGTAGTTTGTTTCATCGTATCGTTTCCTTAATGTAGTTGCATTATATTAGGTGGATTAAAAAACCACAGGGCGTTAGCCCTGTGGTTTAGGTATGCGGATCGTTAGAAGGACAGTTCGCCAGTCTTGGTGTTCATCGACGCAGTCGATGGTACCATGGTGAGGACTTCGTCACGACTCAAATCATTCCATTCGATGGGTAAGATGGCAGAAGTGATTGCATCATCATCCAAGTTACGGAGGTCATTGTTGCCCACGGGTGATAGATAGGTAAAGGATTCGCCATCCAATCCAACCATGGTGCCTGAGTTAAAGGAATTGGCTGTATAGTACCAGCGGTCTGTGCGAGGTGATTGTGCTAAGAAACAAGTGATAGTCATAGTGTACTCCAGTTGAGAGATTCAAGGAAAGTTAACGGGGCCACGAATCTCATAAATGACCCCAAGCGGTACCGAATCAATATCTAGTCGCGTATCATTTTGCTACAATTTTGAAACTTTTGGAGTTTGTGAGGTGGGCGCACTTTTCCGAGGGATGAATCCTGGAGTGTGTACTATTTGTGGGGTTTGTGGACGAATGAGCCCACTATATTAAAAAATAAAAAAAATTCCCCATATATTGGAGAATTATGTATTTTTTAAAGTTTGAACGCGCAGGTAAAGTGGTAGTGGGTGGGCCTGCGTCTATTGTCAATTTAAGGGTAAAAAGACCGTTTGTCAAGACAATTCTTTATTGTGTAAGTTCCGAGTATGAAGAAGTATAAATTAGAAATTGGTTATTGTGAAGACAGTGACGTAGTTGAGTTTGTTAAAGAACAGATACAGGATGAGGTTAAAGAAATTGTATTACCTGATGATAAGGTAATGCTTGATAAGGCTGTATTCCCACTTGTGGACACAGATTTTTCAGCATATAGTGAAATAATGGATGTTGGGATTGATTCTGCGTTTGTGATAGGGGACGCTTAAGTGAAATCAATAGGTGATTTGTATATATCCAAAGATGAGAAGTTGGATAATTTCAATGAGTGGTATAAAAAGTATGGCAAATTCAACAGATTATACGGGCGTAACAACAAACAAAAGAGAGATGCTGATTATCGAGCTTTGAAAACAGTTTGGGAAGAATCTGGTTCCCCACTTATTTCTAGTGAACCTCACACTAAAGAATTTGGAGAGAAATATCCCGACAGGGCTCATGCTATACCTAAGCCATTTTATTTCGGGAGAACTAATTTCGGTAGCGATAGTATATATAGCATTAAAAGCTATGACGATTTATTTGCTGAATTAGCACATACCTCACCAGTTAAGAACAAAGGGATTCTTGGTAGATTTATTGATAATAAACGGTATTCTTTTGAACATGATGATCCGTCTAAGAAAAGATGGAAAGCTGGAGATCTGGGGATGTATGATAAAAAAATGGTTGATTTTCCAGAATGGGCTGAAAAAATGGGCATAAAAGATTGGTGGTCATTAGAAACTAAGGCTCATGGGGTTGGTCCACAATATAAAGGACAAGGCGGGGTCGGAAAAGAAACTGAGTTAGCAACAGCATTTCGCAATTTGCGTAAGGAAAATTATTATAAAAATATAAAAGCACCGAGAACACCTTCTAAAAGAACACCTTCTAAAAAAAATACATTAGCAATAAACTCAACTAATCAGAAATTTGGCACCAGTCCTATGCAGCAGCTTTTTTTACAATATCAGAATGGGACTATATCTAAAGACGGATTTAGGTCTTTGAGAAAAATTGCAAAAACTAATAGCAAAGAATTAAAAAGGCAGGCGAAGTTAATACCCCAGGGCATACATGGGAATTATAATTCATTACTACCTAATTTGAAGCCGTATTTTGGGCGAAAAAGTGCGGAAGTATAAAATAAAAGATACTCATCATATTGTTTACGATGATATGAGTGAAGTCCCTAATGGGATTTTAGTAAAGGACGACTGGCACAGGGCTAATAAAGGCGATTGGGTAAAGGCTGATGATGGTGCAGTTATGGAAATATTGAGAACTGGCTCCATGAAAGGCGGTGACTCATATATAGGCACTTGTACAGGTACTTTCTTATGTAAAAAGGGTGTTATATTTGATAGTTCCAGAAGAAAGAATATTTATTCATTTGGTCGCGACAGGAACAATTATGATTCTATTAGCGACAGAGAAAACCCCACCTATAAAGAAATCATCTTCGCCAGTTATGTAGCCCACGGCATGAAACCTGTGGATGCATATTTAAGAGCATTCAAAACTAAAGACAGAACATATGCTGCAAAGCGTGCGGCAGTTCTCGTTAGACAGGAAAGGATACTTATGGCAGTTAAAGAAGAATTGAATAGTGTATTCAAAAAGTTAGACATTGATCTTGAATACCTTATTGAAAAAGCAAAGACTGAGCTAGAGACTTCAGATCGTGGTACTGACAGATTGAAAGCATTGGCTATGCTTTGGGAGGCGGCAGATGTTGTTCCCAAGCAGACTAAAGTTACCCAAGTTTCGGGTGCAATTTTTCAAGGATTTGACCAAAAAGCCCTTGAAGACGTACAGAGACCTCTCATAGAAGAATAACCCCCCCCTCGAAAATCGCCTTATCTAAAATTTAGGATAAGGTATGCCTCTTAACGAAGCAAAATATATAAATAAGTCAGATAGGGTAGTAAAAGCTATTCCAGATTCTGATTTTAGTCCCTATTATGACCATAAGGGGGACAAGATCCCTAATAGTAAAATTAGTCAATCTGAATTAGTCTATACAGAAGATGGACAGGAAATTCCCAACCCTGTAAGTAGTGGTGGGTTGGTCCCGTTTCTTCCTGTTGCCACAAGCCCAATTGGTGTGGCGGGTCAAATGCTAGAAGAAGGATATGCTTATGCAATATCTCAAAAGAGCCCTGCACTTGCTATGCTGACAGGTCTTATGACTACTGGTGCTTATAAAGGTCAAAGAATTGCTAAATCCCATTTAACTGAAATGGATGTGAAAAAGATTGAGAAAGTGAATAGAGGGAAATCAATTGATGAGTGGATGGATTCTGTAATAAAAAAAGAAGAATTTGTTGATACGGCAAATAAAAATCATAGATGGTTAGATAATATGTCTTCCCATAGAATGACTTATGATTATCCCACAGGATATGGAAGAGGCCAAGAGCTTGCTATTAAAGGTTGGGCAAGACCCAAACCAGTCGGTATGCCAAATTGGTATCCTGCTGAAGTAAACATAACTCCCGTTCCGTGGTCAAGGAGATTGAGTACCAGTAAAGTTGATTTATTAGATGAAATATCTAATACTTTGAGTCATGAAAAATGGCACGCGTTCCAATTTCAGAAAGGCACTAAAAATAAAATATTAAGAGGGATGTCAAGAAATACCGATGGTAAATGGGATTCTGATTTTGGTTATTTGCCAGGCGGTAAAACATTTATTGATTTTGGGAAGTTAAGAAATTATGGATTGCCTGAGTCAGTTAATCATACTAAATCCACATGGAAGCAATTATTAAAACATCCTGTTGCTGCACTTCGTGCGACGAATATTCCAGAATTTAAACCAAATTTAAATACTAAAGAGTATGCTATGGGTGGGAGAGTAGCAAAGCCACTTGCGGTGCCAACGCCTAAAAGATTAGATGTTATTAGAGAGAAATGGGTGGACTATGTTTTAGAGCCACATGAAGTTGAGGCGAGACTCGCTGAAATGTGGGTTAGTAAACAACCATTTAAAACAAGTGGATATAAACATTTGAAAAAAGTGGGATATACTGATGGAGAGATTTCAACTTTAAGAGGGGAATTTCAAAAAGCGATTGATAAAAGCAAGGTGGATATTGCTGATTGGTATGGTTCAATAGACAACCGTATTACGCCAAAAAATAAAAGATACAAATATGGTATATAAGTGAATATAAATAAACATAATGTTTCCGTACAGGAAGAAGCCTTATTGATGGCTAAAAAAGATTTAATCTCTTTTGGAAAGCTGTTTTTACCCGATGATTTCATGCGAAGTGAAACGCCACCTTTTCATTATGAAGTGGCTGATAAGATTAATGATCTTGAAAATAAACAAGTTGCTATTATTCTGCCTCGCGGTCATGGTAAGACAGTATTAACAAAAGCAAGTATTCTTCATGATTTCTGTTTTGCCACAAAAGAAGATCCATTGTTCTATGGATGGGTTTCTGCCACACAAAAATTATCAGCAGGGAATATGGACTATGTGAAGTACCATTTAGAGTTTAATGAAAAAATTATGTATTACTTTGGTACACAGAAGGGGAGAAAATGGACAGAAGAAGACATCGAACTGCAAAATGGTTCGAAATTAGTTTCCAAATCAAATGTTTCAGGGATTTGTGGTGGAGCCAAACTACACAAACGGTACGATCTGATCATATTGGACGATTTTGAAGATGAGAACAATACACTTACTCCAGAAGCTAGGGCAAAAAATGGAAACCTTATCACTGCCGTTGTTTATCCTGCTTTGGAGCCTCATACTGGGAGGCTTCGCATTAATGGCACTCCTGTTCATTATGACTCCTTTATTAACAATCTTTTAGAAAATCATGCGAAAGCAAAGAAAAATAAGGACGATTTTGCTTGGGATGTTGTTACATATACTGCTTTAGATAAAAAAGGCAATTCCCTATGGCACTCTTGGTTTCCAAAGACAAAATTAGAAGAAAAGAAGAAATTTTATCAAGATTCTGGCATGCCTCACAAATTTTGGCAGGAATATATGATGCAGGTCCAAAGTGAGGAAGATTCCATTTTTAATCGTCGCCATTTAAGACATCATGAAGGTGTTTTTAAGGTAGATGAAGAAAGTGGAGTGCCTATGCTTTATATAGATAATGAAATGCAACCCTTAAATGTTTTTGCAGGTGTGGATCCCGCAACGGACAGTATGCGCTCAACATCTGACTTTAGTGTCATTATGGTGGTGGGTGTAGATGAACATAACAATGTATATGTTCTAGACTATATCAGAATGAGAGGTTTGCCTGTTCTCGGAATCCCTGGCGAAGATAAAAAGGGCATTGTTGACTATATGTTTGAGATGAATTATAAATATAAGCCCAATTTGTTTGTTGTTGAAGACACTACAATGTCCAGACCCGTATTTCAGGCATTAAGAAGTGAAATGAGAAGGCGAAATGATTTTAGTGTCCATTTTAAAGAAGAAAAGCCTGGCACTCGAATGAGTAAGCGAGATAGGATACAAGGAATTTTGGCACAAAGATTTGCAATTGGTTCAGTTTATTTAAGAAAAAGCCATTTCGATTTAGAACACGAAGTATTAACTTTTGGCCCCCGCATGAGTCACGATGATACCATCGATGCACTCGCTTACGCCTGTAAATACGCATCTCCCCCTACAAATCTTACGCAATCTAAGGATGGTCTATACACAAAGAGCAGACCAAAACCTAAAAATTGGATTGTTGCATAGGGGTGTAAAATGGCAAATGGTAATAAAGATAAACGAGTAAACTATCTTGGAAAACCTTATAATTTCCAAGATGACGGGTTTTCTTGGGATTTTAAAGATTCTGAAATGATTGATTGGTATACAGATAAGAAATCTGGAAAGATAGACTGGAATCAATTGGAACAGGTCAGAAGAGTAAGAGATGGTTTTATGGCGAATGACCAATGGGAAGATACCCCACATATTACTACATCAAGAAAGAGAGGTTTAGCAGACCTTGATCCTGGATGGTATGATTATGGTAAAGACCCGCACATAGGTAAGGATGGTAGACCTATGGAATATCCGACAATTAATCAAAAATCTTATTCATCGGGGCAAACAATAAGAAAGCCATCAACCGAAAGTAGGTTAATTGATGGATTTAAACAAGAAGATCGTGGTATTTATTAGTGCCAAAGAAAAATAAAGCAGATCGAATAAGAAATCTGTACAATTCTCTTAATAACAAGCATCGCACTCATTGGGAGACTGTGAATCAGGAGGGGTACGACTTCTATCTAGATAATCAGTTGTCCTTAATTGAAAAGGAGGCCCTTGAAGATCAGGGTATGCCGACATTTACGGTTAATAGGATTATTCCTGTGGTTGAAATGCTTAATTTTTATGCTACGGCAAATAATCCCCGATGGCAGGCAGTCGGAGTGGAAGGAAGTGATAGCGATGTTGCTTCTGTTTTTTCTGATATTGCAGATTATATATGGTCTAATTCTGACGGTTCTGCACTTTATTCAAATGCTATCAATGATGCAATAACAAAATCCGTTGGATACCTTATGGTGGACGTTGATCCCAATAAGGATAACGGTATGGGTGAAGTTGTTATTAAGAACCCAAATAGTTTCGATTTATACGTTGACCCGAAGTCTCGTGATCCTTTGTTTAGGGATGCTTCTCATATCCTCATTCGCAAAGTTCTTCCCAAAGAACAGCTACTCAACATCTATCCCGAATATTCTGCAAAGATAAAACGGGCTTCGGGCAATTTTTCAGAAGATAATTATACATCTGCTCCTGATTTTACTCACGACACTCAAGGTAATGATATTTCTATGGCTTTCAATAATGAAGGCGGTGATTCTCCCTTAATTGATTATGTTGAGGCGTTTGAAAAAGAAAGCAGAGCATTTTATAATGTATTTATTCAGATTCCCCCAAAACAGGAAGATTTACAACGGGCTCAGAAACAGGTAGATGTTCAGATTCAGGAAGTCAGTGAAGAAATGCAGGTCCAATTACAGGAAATGCAGACAAAGATGCAATCCCAAGTTGATGCAGGAGAAATGCTTCCTGAAAGGATGGCATTGGAGTTGGAAAAGGCAATTAAAGAGAATGAGGCAAAACTTGCACAACTTTCACAGGAATTACTTGCCAAAGCTCAACAGGAACTGATTATTACTGAGAATCAAATTGTTTCAGAGCATGATTATAAACTTTTGATCAAAGACGAAATGATGGCTCAACATATTGTTGAAGCAATAAAATTTTATAAAAAGATGGTAAAACTGACCTGTATTATTGGTGACCAATTAATTAAAGAACAGGATTTACCTACAGAAAACTATCCCATTATTCCATTTACTTACAAATGGACTGGAACGCCTTTCCCAATGAGCGCTGTGAGCCCCTTAGTCGGGAAACAGCGTGAGATTAATAAGGCGCACCAGCTTATGGTTCATAACGCTTCATTGGGATCGTCTTTAAGGTGGATGTATGAAGAAGGGGCAGTTGATACAGAGTATTGGGAGAAATATTCTGCGGCACCTGGCGCTCTCTTACCTATAAACTCAGGTTATGAGGCTCCTACTCCTGTACAACCTATGCAACTTTCAAATTCTTTTGCTCATATTGTAGAAAATGGAAAGGTTGAGATGGAGTATCTTGCGGGAATTTTTGCTCAATCAATGGGAGACACAACTGGACAACATGATACATATCGAGGAATGTTGGCTATGGATGAATATGGGACCCGTCGTGTGAAACAATGGATGAAGTCCAATATTGAGCCTTCTTTGGTTCAACTCGGTAAGGTTATTAGGGATTATTCTCAGGCAGTATATAAAGCACATAAAGTTTTCAGATTAGTTCAACCAAATGCCCTACAGGAAGAAGGTAAAGAGGTTGAGATTAATATTCCTATTTATAATGATATGGGAGAAGCAATATCCAAGTTTATGGATTACGACTCCGCAAAATTTGATGTCAAGATTGTTGCAGGATCTACACTACCTGTAAACAGATGGGCATATCTTGGCGAATTAAAAGAATTACTAAAATTAGGCGTTGTGGACGATATAGCGGTATTAGCCGAAACAGATGTAAGGCAAAAAGATAAAATCGCACAACGTAAATCCCTGTATTCACAAATGCAGGGTCAGATTTCTCAATTACAGGAAAACCTTAAAGACCAAGAAGGATTGAATCAGACGCTTCAGCGTCAGTTGATACAGTCTGGCATTAAGGCAAAGGTGATGCAAGTAGAAAATGAAGTTCGCAAAAGTGCTGGTGATGTTCAGCTAAAAATGCGGGATACAGCTCGCAGTATGGAAGCTGATAAGGATATCACTAGAGATAAATTGCGATTAATCGAACAAGAAGCAAAAAGGAACGCAAATGGAACAACCTAATAGCGGTAACCCAGATATTGCAGAAACATCTCAAGAAGATGTGACTAATGCAATTTTTGGCTCCGAAAGTGATGATTTCTTTGCCGATCTTGACCGAGAGGTCAATGGAGTCGTTATAGACTCCGAAACAGGCACGGAAGATAACGCCCAAGTAACTCAGGCACCACAAGGTAACCCTGACTCCGAAAGCATATCTGAAGTCAATTACGAGAAACGGTATCAAGATTCTTCAAGAGAGGCTCAAAAGTTGAAGTCTCAATTGGATAAAGTAGAACCGTTTATGCCAATTCTCAGCCAGTTAGCTGAGGATGATGGCTTAGTTGAACATGTTAAAGACTATGTGGTGAATGGACCTAACAAGTCTCCTGAAATCGAACTCCCAGAGGATTTCGAATTTAATATCGATGAAGCGATTTCAAATTCTTCATCGGATTCAGCAAAGTATTTTAACTCGCTAATGGACAATGCGGTTACAACTAAAGTGAGCAGCATGCTAGGTCAGGAACGTCAACAACAGAATCAAGAGCAACAGAAAGCCAAGATGGAATCTGATGCTAGTGATTTTAAAGAAAAGATGTCTCTGACGGATGAAGAATTTTCTAATCTCATGGATTGGTCTAATGACCATAAAATGACCTATGATGATCTTTATTTCATGAAAAATCGTGATAAAGTAAACCAAAATGTCTCTAATGCGACGAGAAAGGATATGATGAATCAAATGCAGGCAGTACGGAATATTCCAACTTCTTCTGCGAATGTTAATTCGGAGAAGGTACAGGAAGATCCAAATGCAAGTGTATTAAATGCGCTGAAAGGATTAGATCAAGGGGTAGACAATTTGTTTGGGTAAATCCGCCATGTAGATAAAGAAAAAGGAGATAATGATGGCAAATATAGACAGTCCGCTTTATCTATCAACCCATGGACAACAGCCTGCGGTATCAGCAGATCAGAACAAAATTGGTGATCTTAGACGACGATATAATTTCGGGTCTCAGGTTTCCGAGTTAGGTATTGACCAAACACCGTTCTTTCGCTTTTTATCGCAAGTTGGAGTCTCCCCCACGGATGACCCCGAATTCAAAATAGCAGAAGAGAGATCTATGTGGCACAAGCGCTATGCGTATTTGACCGCTATGGATCTATCTGCAGGCGGTTCAGACCCAGTTGTAACTAGTGATTCAGCTTATACTGATTATAGTTTCGCAGATGGCGATTTAGCTCAAGGACAAACTTTCTCAGGAAAGTTTGAAACTGATTATAAATCTGAAGGCAATGTTCAGTCTGTTCTCGGTCAAACTGCAATTGCAGTAGGTGCCACTG
>Ga0098052_1002281_pt1 | contig 11630 bp, 10 predicted proteins | sample 15_taG_FD_81591 | JGI IMG/M metagenome (GOLD analysis project Ga0098052, IMG submission 81591) | Marine viral communities from the Subarctic Pacific Ocean - 15_ETSP_OMZ_AT15312 metaG | ecosystem: Environmental > Aquatic > Marine > Oceanic | place: Pacific Ocean | collected 2015-01-18 | reverse complement strand
TTTTGTATACCCCCGGAACCTATTTTCCAGAACCCTAAGTTTTCGCCGCTCTCAATGTCCCACATGGAGAACTCTTTACGAGAAGCAGCGACGGCAACTGCGCCATCTGCGCTGATATCAACATCGATAATTTGCGAAACTTCACTTTCATTATGTTGCCACTGATACTTTGCATTGGTGGCGTAACGAGGCCAAAGCAGCAACCCGGTCTCATCTGTAGAAACCAGACTGAAACTGCCATCATCAGCTATATCAGCGGCGTAGGTGCCATTTTCCGCATGAATTGCTTTATTGACCTTCTCTGGTGATGGTTGGCAACCTGCCATGGCAATGAGCAGCATGAGTGCGCTGCACAGCTTGAGAAAAGGCATAGGCAAGTTCCTTATGGTTGTGTAGTATGGGTCTGTTACATAACACTATTATGGCATAGTCCGAAAGGATGCAAGACGATAATTGGAGAAAACGATGAAACAACTGATGAAGCCGTTAGCTATCTCAGCCATCGCGCTGGCGCTGACTGCTTGTTCACAAGAGAAATTTCCTGCTAATGACACTGAATTAGTTGATGAGAAAGATAAGCAGGCGTATGCCTTAGGCTCGTCTGTTGGTGGCTTTATCGCGCGTAACCTGGAGCGTCAGGAAGAAGCGGATTATATGCTTGAGCGTGATGTTGTTATTGCCGGCTTTGTCGATGCGATAAAAGGTGATCCTCAACTGACTGATGAAGAAGCAGAAGAAATTCTAAACGCGATGCGTCAGGAAGTCATGGAACAGCGCCAAAACGTTTTAGGTAAAAAGTCAGAAGAAGAAGGTAAGGCTTACTTAGCTGAAAACGCGAAGAAAGAAGGTGTGCAAACCACTGACTCAGGTCTTCAGTACGAAGTGCTGGAAGAAGGTGATGGAGTCAGCCCTTCAGAAACCGACATGGTTGAAGTTCACTATGAAGGTACGCTGGTAAATGGCGAGGTGTTTGACAGCTCTTACGAGCGTGGCGAGCCAACATCATTTCCATTGAACCGCGTTATTCCTGGCTGGACAGAAGGTTTGCAGCTGATGAAAGAAGGCGGTAAATATCGCTTCGTGATTCCGGCTGAACTGGCTTATGGTGAGCGCGAAGTGGGTGGTGGCCAGATACCACCAAATTCAACGCTAATTTTTACTGTTGAATTGCTGAATGTTCAAAAAGACGAACTGGATACAGAACAAGAGTAAGAACGGCTTAGTTGATAAAAGCGCCGGTAGATTTGCCGGCGCTTTTTTGTTGGTAACTGTGCTAGGCGGGTATTAGATTATGTTCGTCTAAATGGTTGAGGAGTTTATCTTCAAATTCCATTCTTAACTCAAGCGCTTCGCCTAATGCGGATAAATCTCTATCGAAGGTCTCACAGTGGTCCGTGGAACTGATATCCCCGTATTTATCGTTAAAGTCTAAGGCAATCTCGGTCGTGTCAGAAATTAAAGGAAATAGCTCATCTGCTAGGTCATCAACAGAGTTTCCCTGCGAGCTGGCCTCGCGCACAATTTGATCATAAATTTCAAAATGACCGCTTGATACATAGTCGACGAGCTGACCGCAAAAGTTCCGGATATCGACAACATCAGGTAAGCCTTGACGGATGCTTTCGTAAGGAGGGAGCGCGGCAAGCTTAAAGTAATTAACTAATAAGTCCTGGCGTTCAGACAACCAGATATCGATACTTTTATGAGCGCCACCCCAGCGCTTTTTTGCCTGCTCATTACGGCTTAACATGATACTCTCCGTTTATAGTTTCAGTACCTAATGTAAATTCAGAAGCATTAGAACTCAACTGATTTTACAGAAAACTCAGCGGATTCGATACGCGGAATTATTATGGCCACTTTGTATTCAAAACCTGCAGATGATGAACCAGCATGGTGGTTCGTCGTCAGCTCCGATCACCTTTTTTTAGATGCGGCCGGCGAAGTGCCATTTGGCTGTTTACAGGAGCTAAGCTTCCCGGATTTGGATGAATACCGGGTTGTCGAGATAGGTGAGCTGCGTGAGCGCAGTTGCTATCTGGTAATGGCAGATTACATGGATGAGCAATTTACAGGAGGTGAGTTTGCTCCCTTGCGACAGCTTCTTGCCGTTGAAGACATGGAAAAGTTTGCAATGGCTGGCAGGGCACGCCAGTTCAGTGACTTCCTCAATACACACCGGTTCTGTGGTCGCTGTGGTGCGCGGATGCAGGCTATCGAATGGGAATTGGCAATGCACTGCAACCAATGCCAGCATCGCTGTTACCCCAGAGTGTCGCCGTGCATTATTGTGGCTATTCGCAAAGGCGATAACATTTTATTGGCTCAGGGTAAGCGACATAAAGCCGGACTGCACTCCATTCTCGCTGGCTTTGTTGAGGCGGGTGAGAGTCTGGAGCAGGCATTAGAGCGAGAAGTTTATGAGGAAGCAGGAATTCGCGTTAAGAACATTCAATACCATTTGAGTCAGCCCTGGTCTTTCCCTCATTCATTGATGATGGGGTTTACCGCCGAGTGGGCAGAAGGTGAGCTGCATATTGATCCACACGAACTGATTACCGGCGACTGGTTTGCTTTTGATAATCTGCCCATGATCCCCCCCGAGGGAACCATAGCAAGAACCTTGATTGATCTCTCTCAAAAGAGGTAAGCACAAGTTTTCATGGAGCCAATGCCTGCGGACTGATAAAATACCGGGCATTGATGTTGATTAAAAATTGGATTCGCTATGACCGCTCCGGCGCTTAAAAATGATCGTTACCTTCGTGCATTGGCAAAACAACCCGTTGATCGCACTCCCGTTTGGATGATGCGTCAGGCTGGACGCTATTTACCTGAGTATAAAGAAGTGCGCGCGCAGGCAGGCGACTTTATGTCACTATGCCGCAATACTGAACTCGCTTGCGAAGTGACCATGCAGCCGTTGCGCCGGTTTGACCTGGATGCCGCCATACTCTTCAGTGATATTCTGACCATTCCTGACGCCATGGGTCTGGGCTTATATTTTGAAACAGGTGAGGGGCCAAAGTTTAAAGACCCGGTACGCAGTATGGCCGCTATTAAAAACCTGGCCGTGCCCGATATGGAAGACGAGCTGGGTTACGTTATGGATGCCGTGCGTGCTATCCGTCATGAACTGAATGGCAGTGTGCCGCTTATTGGTTTCTCTGGAAGCCCATGGACACTGGCGACCTATATGGTTGAAGGTGGCAGCACCAAAAACTTTTCTAAAGTGAAGCAGCTAATGTTTGCTGACCCTGAAGCCATGCATACCTTGCTGAATGTATTGGCTGAATCAGTGACCCAGTACCTAAACGCGCAAATTGCTGCAGGCGCGCAGTCGGTCATGATATTCGATACCTGGGGCGGTGTTCTCTCTCCGCGCGACTACAAAGCATTCTCTCTGGCTTATATGGAAAAAATTGTGGCTGGCCTTACACGGGAAGCCGACGGACGCAAAGTGCCTGTTACGTTATTTACTAAAAATGGCGGGCAATGGCTGGAAGCTATGGCGGCGACTGGTGCGGACGCACTGGGTGTGGATTGGACAACCGACTTAGGTGATGCCAGAGGGCGTGTCGGCGGGCAAGTTGCTCTACAGGGTAATATGGATCCCAGCGTGCTTTATGCTAAGCCAGAGCGTATTGAAGAAGAAGTACAAACCATATTACAAAGCTATGGTTCAGGTACCGGCCATGTTTTCAACTTAGGTCATGGCATTCACCCTGAGGTCGACCCGGAACACGCCGCTGCTTTTATTAACGCCATTCATAAATACAGCCCAGCGTTTCATTCAAACGACTGAATTTGCGATTAAACCGCTATAATCCTCGTTAAGTGCACCGCCTTTTGGGCGGTGTTTTGCGTACAATGGTCTATGTTAAAGGCGTTGTATTATGAACTTAGAGGTAAACATGGCGAAACGTTCCTGGATAAACCCTATCACTATTGTTGTCGTTATTTTAATTGCGGCAGCTGTGTATTTGTTTGGGTTCCCTCCTGAAGAAAAGGTTGAAGAGGGCAAGGAACGGACTGTCCCGGTCAAAATTCAGACCGCTGAAATTAGTGAGTTCCGCGATACCATTGAAGCGCTTGGCACCGCCATGGCCAATGAAACGGTTCGTATTACCGCGCAAACTCAGGACGTTGTTGAAAAAATTTATTTTGAAAGCGGCGACTTAGTTGAGCAGGGACAACTGCTTGCTGAGTTGAATGCTCGCAAAGAAGTTGCCCGTGTGCAGCAGCTTAAGTTTAGTTTGGATGAAGCCAAACGTCAGCTTGAACGAGTCAGTGAACTGCGCCGCGGTAATGCTGCATCGCAACAACAGTTCGACGAGCAACAAGTACGTGTTAATGGTCTGCAGGCTGACTTAGAAGTGGCTGAAGCGACATTACGCGAAATGAAGATTCATGCACCTTTTTCAGGCCGTGTGGGTATTCGTGAAATTAGTGCAGGTTCCTTAGTCAGCCCCGGCGATGTGTTTACAACGCTGGATGACATCAAGCCCATTAAAGTCGACTTTAGTGTTCCGGAACGCTATTTCGCCAGTATTGCCGTTGATCAGGAAGTGATTACCCGCAGCCGGGCTTACCCGGGAGAACAGTTTGTCGGACGTATTTCCAGTATTGATTCGCGCGTTGACCCCGTGACTCGTTCCGTGAAAGTGCGCGCTAAAATTGATAATGATGATGAGCGTCTGCGTCCGGGGATGTTGCTCCAGATAACGCTATTGCGGAGCATTGATGAAGCTTTATTGCTTCCTGAAAAAGCTCTTATTCCAATTCAAAACAGACAATATGTGTATGTGTTAACTCCGGATAACCGGGCGCGCCAAAAAGAAGTGACCATTGGTCGTCGTAAGCCGGGAATCGTAGAAATTACTGACGGCCTTAAGCCGGGAGAAAAAGTCATTATAGAAGGCATTGTTCGCCTTCGTGACGGTGTACCTGTTTCTGTGCAGGGAGGTTAAGTTATGTTGTTGTCTGACCTTTCTGTAAAACGTCCGGTTTTTGCAACCGTACTGAATATTCTGCTGGTGGTTTTCGGTATCGTCGCTTTTACCATGCTGCCATTGCGTGAGTATCCGGATATTGATCGCCCCATAGTCTCTATTGATACAGACTACCCCGGTGCCTCTGCCGAAGTTGTAGAAACGCAGGTAACGCAATTAGTTGAAGACCGCATTAGCGGCATAGAAGGCATTAAAAACATTAGCTCGAGCAGCCGCAACGGCCGCTCCAGTATCAGTATTGAATTTAATCTGACTCGCGACATTGATGCCGCTTCTAACGACGTTCGTGAGCGTGTGTCGCGTGTACTCGATAATCTTCCCGAAGAAGCCGACCCACCCGAAGTTTCAAAAGCCTCAAGCGATGAAAGCACCATTGTCTGGTATAACCTTCGCAGCGAGAGCATGTCGATTCTTGAACTGACTGATTATGCGGAGCGATACATTGTAGACCGTCTGTCGGTCGCTGATGGTGTCGCGCGGGTGGTCATTGGTGGTGATCGTCGCTATGCCATGCGCGTCTGGCTGGATCGTGACGCCATGGCCGCACGACAGGTAACGGTAACCGACATAGTCAGCCGCTTGCGTGAAGAAAACGTTGAGCTTCCGGCGGGGGAAGTTGAGTCAACCGATAGAGAATTTTCGGTTCGTATGGCGCGGGCTTATTTGTCGCCGGAAGACTTTAAAAACCTGGTGATACGACAAGGCGACGATGGCTATTTAGTGCGTCTGGGCGAGGTTGCCCGGGTAGAACTGGGTGCTGAGGATGACAAAACCGACTTCCGGGGTAACGGGGTTAACATGGTCGGTGTGGGTGTCATTAAGCAGTCGAAAGGCAACACTCTGGACGTGGTGAAGAACGTTCATCGGGAGATGAGAAAAATTCAGGAAACGTTGCCTGAAACCATGTACCTGGCGCCCAGTTACGACTCTTCGATATTTATTCAGGGCTCCGTTGATGAAGTTTACAACACGCTGGCTGTGGCGATGGCACTGGTTATTGTCGTTATTTACCTGTTCCTGGGGAATATAAGAGCCACCATAGTACCGGCGTTGACGGTACCTGTTGCCATTATTGCTTCCTACATAGTTTTGTTTGCACTGGGCTTTTCCATCAACTTACTCACCCTGCTGGCGCTGGTCTTAGCCATCGGTCTGGTCGTTGATGACTCTATTGTGGTGTTAGAAAACATCTATCGCCGCATAGAAGAAGGCGAGCCGCCTATTCTGGCTGCTTACCGGGGAGCCCGTGAGGTTGGTTTTGCTGTCATAGCAACCACACTGGTATTGATTTCTGTGTTTGTGCCTCTGGCCTTCTTAGAAGGTAATATTGGTAAGCTCTTTACCGAGTTTGCTATAGCCATAGCCGCCGCTGTGGCCTTTTCCAGTATCGCAGCATTAACTCTGACGCCGATGCTGAGCTCGAAGGTATTAAGCAAGAAAGAGCGAACCAGTAAATTCGGCAGAGCTTTTGATGCGACCTTTAATTGGCTTGAAAGAGGCTATCGCAATGTGCTCGAAAAGAGCGTAAAGCGTCCGCTTATGGCTGTCGTGTTGGTTGTTATGTCCGGCGTTGTTGCCTTTGGCTTGTTCAGCTTTATTCCTCAAGAGTTTGCGCCACCGGAAGATCGCGGTACGTTCTATATTCAGGTACGCAGTGCCGAGGGGGCCAGTTTTGAGTCGAGCTCCCGACATATGGACGAAATAGAGCAAATTCTTCTGCCTTATATCGATGAAGGAAAAATTGACCGCCTAATTGTTCGGGCTCCGGGCTGGGGTGGTAGTGCAGGTATCGCTATTGTCGGTGCCGTGCCTTTCGACGAGCGAGAATGGTCAAGTTTTGATTTAATGGAAGAGATGCGATCGCAGTTGGATTCTGTTGTGGGCGTGCAGGCTTTTGCGTTTATGCGCAGCGGTATCAGCGGAGGCGGTGGCCGGCCGGTGCAGTTTGTGCTGCAAGGTAATACGTATGAGCGACTGGCTGAGTTTCGTGACATTGTGATTGAGGAGGCATCGACCAATCCCGGGTTGCAAAACCTCGATAGTGACTATAAGGAAATGCTGCCGCAGCTACTGATTCAGGTTGACGAAGCCAGTGCAGCCGATCTGGGTGTTTCCGTACAGGATATTGGTATTACGCTCCAGTCGGTACTGGGTCAAAGGCGAGTAACCACTTACCTTGACCGTGGCGAGGAATATGACGTCATGCTGGAAGGTGAAAAAGCCGATTATCGCAGCCCAAGTGCCATAGATAACATTTACGTTCGTTCACGCAAAAGTGACGAACTGATTCCGTTGTCAAACCTGGTGACGATTACCGAGCAGGCTACGTCAGCCCGGCTGAATCGTTATAACCGTATGCGCAGTGTTACCATTGAAGCGAACCTTGCGGAAGGCTACTCGCTGGGTGAAGCTTTGAGTTATCTGGAAGGAGTTGTGCAAGAGAAGCTTCCGGAAGATGTTTCTATTGACTATAAAGGTGAGTCGCAACTTTATAAGGAAAGCGGCAACTCAATCATCTTTGTTTTCGGTCTTGCATTGGTGATCACCTTCCTGGTTCTGGCGGCACAGTTCGAAAGCTTTATTCACCCGTTGGTGATTATGCTGGCCGTGCCTATGGCTATAGTAGGTGCCTTATTGGCGCTGTACATAACGGGTATGAGTATCAATATCTACAGTCAGATTGGTATTGTGATGCTAATAGGCCTGGCTGCTAAAAACGGTATTCTTATTGTTGAGTTTGCGAACCAGTTGCGTGACTCCGGTATGGAGTTCAAAGAGGCAGTGCTTAAAGCCGCTCAACAGCGCTTACGGCCCATTGTAATGACAGCGTTTACAACCTTAATGAGTGCAATGCCGCTGATTCTTGGGTCAGGGCCCGGAGCAGAAAGTCGTATGGTCATTGGTACGGTGATTTTTGCGGGTGTTGCCGTATCCGCCTTTTTAACGCTATTTGTTATTCCGGCCCTGTATATAGCACTGGCTAGAAACACCAGTTCACCAATGGCTATCACTCGTAAGCTGGAGTCGTTGCAGGAAGAGTACCCGGACCATCATAGCTGATGGTCCGTCACGCTAATAATGCAGAATAGGTTCGTTGCCGGCGGTGGTTAGACCGGCAACGACATTTTGAGCGTAGTTGGGGTGGTTGGTAAAAATGCCATCCACACCTATTGCGTGCAGTTCTTCAATATCGTGTTGGCCGTCTACTGTGTAGACATAAACTTGTAAGCCCCTGCGATGACCATCCTCAACCAGTTCAGGTGTCACAAAATCTACCGCAAAATGGGCTGAAAACGCCTGTAGCTCCTCTGCGAACTGACAATAGCTCAATGGGCAGCTGGCACTCAAAGCGCCAATTTTAATCTCAGGGCGACGCTTTTTAAGCCGCTGCAACCAGTGGTGATTAAAAGACGAAACTAAGAGTTGTTCAGGTTTGAAATTGGTGTTCTTTAGAGCGTAATCAATATCAAGCAGAAGCTCTTTGGTGGGCATATCACCTTTAAGCTCAATATTTACGTGACAATGTCCGTTAATATGAGCTAATGCTTCGCGCAAGGTGGGTATAGACTGCTGACCAAACACTTTCAGATGCTTTATCTGCTCAGCGGTTAAGTCTTTTAGCCGGCCGGGTGTGGCAGTCAGGCGTTCTAAATACCGGTCGTGGAACACAAAACGTTCACCGTCTATGGCATAAACGTCCAGTTCAATACCATGCACGCCGCTGTCCATGGCTCGCGAGAAAGCGGCAAGCGTATTCTCCGGGGCCTCATAACTGGCCCCTCGGTGCGCCCATAAAATCAATCGTTGCTCTCTTTTATCTCTGCCATAGTTTCTCCCATACGCGTGGTGGAAAGTGGCTTAAGATCGTCATCAAATTCAATCGAGTTTTCGGCAAAGGTTAGCACCACGGTTGAACCGAGTTTGAAATGACCCATTTCTTCACCTTTTTTGAGGTGTATAGCTGAGTGGCCTGACGTTGGATACGACCAGCTTTGAATACGGCCACCGGTAGGCGGTGTGACGGTGCCGGACCAAACCGTACCGATACTGGCGACGATAGTTGCGCCAACCAATACCATGGACATGGGGCCAACTTCGGTATCAAAAATAGCTACAACGCGCTCGTTACGAGCGAACAGGTTCGGTACATTAGCCGCGGTTAACGGATTTACTGAATATAAATCACCCGGCACATAAATCATCTTTTTCAGGACACCATCGCAAGGCATATGAATGCGATGGTAATCTTTCGGTGCCAGATAAATAGTCGCAAATTTACCGTTTACAAAAGGCTTGGCGTCTTCTTCGTTGCCACCGAGCAACTCCTGTAATGAATAGTCATGCCCTTTAGCCTGAAAAATGCGTCCGCCATCAATGTCGCCTAACTGGCTGACTGCACCGTCGACCGGGTGTGCTAATTCGCTGTCGTCTGCTTCCAGCGGTCGAAGCTCTGGTTTTAGCCTGCGTGTGAAGAATTCATTAAAGGTTTTATAAGCCTTGGGTGACTCGTGAATGGCCTCACTCATGTCAATTTTATACTGCCGAATAAACCAGCGGATAAAAACCTGTGTGAACCATCCGGCACGTGCGGCGGCAAACTTTCCCATTAACCTGGAAATTAAATGCTTCGGCATCACATGCTGGAAGAAAATTTTGACTTTATCGGTCTTTGACACAGTTACTTACCTCTAATTGCCCGACTGGGCTTTTGTGTTTTCATCGTCTCTATAATGCGATGATAATTAGAAAGGCGCCATTCATGCAATTGATTGTTACCGACAGCCTCTTGTAGTGCGCAGCCCGGATCATCGCCATGTTTACAATCGCGGAATTTGCAGCCGCCTAGGTAGTCGCGGAAATCGACATAGCACCGGGCTACTCTCTCAGGTTCCAGGTGCCATAACGAAAACTCCCGGATACCGGGTGAGTCAATAAGGGCTCCGCCTTCCTTTAAGTCATACCAGGTTGCAACCGTCGTTGTGTGCTGTCCTAATCCAGAGTTATCTGACACTAAATTTGTGTCGGCGTTCACGTCGGGTAAGAGCTGGTTTACCAGCGACGACTTACCCACGCCTGACTGACCGACAACAATCGAAATATGGTCTTTCAGCATCTCCTGCAAAGCATCCAGCCCGCTTTGAGTTGCACTGCTGACGTGAAGCACTTTGTAGCCGATGCTTTCATAGTCTTTCAGCCTTTGCTCAATATATTGACGTTCGGTCTCGTCAATTTCGGGCAGCAAATCAGCCTTATTCAGCACAATAACGGGCTCTATGCCAATATCCTCGCAGGCGACTAAGTAGCGATCGATAATTTGCGATGAGAAGCTTGGGAGTACGCTGGAAATAACGAAAATTTGATCAATGTTAGCGGCAACAGGCTTTAATCCGTCGTAGTAATCAGGACGGGACAGCAGGCTATGTCTTTCCTGAACGGCAACAACTACACCCTGCATACCTTGTTGTTCGGCACTTGCTCTGGACCAGAGAACGCTGTCGCCACATACCAGGCTATCGACAACCCGGCGTATATGGCAGCGGTAGGTATTGCCTTCGGCATCGCGAATATCCGCGTGCTGACCGAAGCGGCTGATAACGCGGCCTGCTTCCGGTGCATTGAGTTGGTTATCCGTCCACTCAATATCGGTGTTTTTCAGCCGTTTTTTTTGGTTGGCTGAAACCCGCCGTTGCTGGCCTTTGTTCAGACGTCTGCGTTTTACCAAGCCTGTAACCTGTTGTCGTGCTGGAAATGACGCTATCATACAACAAATTGCATTAAGAGAGCAGGGTAATGACAGAAGACGACAAGAAACAACGCCTAATTTGGATTGACCTCGAAATGACCGGGCTGGTGCCGGAAGAGCATCACATTATTGAAGTAGCAACCATTGTTACTGATGCACAGCTGAACACCTTAGCGGAAGGGCCTGTCATTGCTATTCATCAACCTCAAAAATACCTGGACAGAATGGACGACTGGAATGTCAAAACGCATACAGGGTCAGGCCTGGTTGAGCGAATAAAGCAAAGCCAGTATGACGAAAAGACAGCAGCAGCAGAAACCATTGAGTTTTTAAAACAATACGTTGATGCCGGGGTTTCTCCTATGTGCGGTAACAGTATTTGTCAGGACCGTCGTTTTTTAGCGAAGCACATGCCTGAACTCGAAGCCTTTTTCCATTACCGCAACCTGGATGTCAGTACGTTAAAAGAGTTGGCAAAACGCTGGCAACCGGAGGTTGTTAATAGCTTCAAAAAGTCGGGTGCGCATGAAGCTTTGGCTGATATTCGCGAGTCTATTGCGGAATTGCAGCATTACCGAGAGCATTTTTTCAGCAAATAAGCCAATTGCGGCGCAAAAACTATTGACCTTATCGGTGGTATCAGTAGAATACACGCCGCACTGACGAAGCGGGAATAGCTCAGCTGGTAGAGCACAACCTTGCCAAGGTTGGGGTCGCGAGTTCGAATCTCGTTTCCCGCTCCAACGTCAGACTTTCCAGAATACTGTAAAAAGTACCAATACGCGGGAATAGCTCAGCTGGTAGAGCACAACCTTGCCAAGGTTGGGGTCGCGAGTTCGAATCTCGTTTCCCGCTCCAAGTTTTAATCGCTAGTA
>Ga0098052_1002272_pt1 | contig 11650 bp, 9 predicted proteins | sample 15_taG_FD_81591 | JGI IMG/M metagenome (GOLD analysis project Ga0098052, IMG submission 81591) | Marine viral communities from the Subarctic Pacific Ocean - 15_ETSP_OMZ_AT15312 metaG | ecosystem: Environmental > Aquatic > Marine > Oceanic | place: Pacific Ocean | collected 2015-01-18 | reverse complement strand
CATTGAAAGACTGAACCCCCAATTCAAACATGGCAGCTGCATTCCCCTTTTCCGCACCCATTGTATACCAGCGAATGGCATATTCGTAATTTTTTTCTTTATAAGAGGCCAATCCGTTTTCGTACTCAGTGGCGCCAGGCGCATCTATGCCATCTTGGGCATTCATTTGAGTAACTTCAATTAAAAGAAAAAAAAGTAGCAACAATGTATTTTTCATGAAATAGCAATTATAATGGAATACGGGCGAAAGATATAAAGTTTCCCAATTATAAGTCAGAATTTTATTATTGACTATTACAGAATTTTTAAAATACCATTTTTTTCTCACTTTTTATCACGTAAAAATTATGGTTTTAAACTTACTTATTGTAAGGTCAATTATTCTATTGTTTCACAATTGTGTTTTTAAATTTGAAATAGCTGTAAACGATTAAGGAAGGATTATGTTGAATGAGGAGTACGACAGCAGGCACATCCATAAGACTTGGAAAATCGGTGTCTTATAAAATTGTACGGCATTCCCGTCAAAATTTTCCGGTTTTTCCTTACTACATCGGAGGTATAAAATTCTCAGTTCCGTTTGTAACTTTCTAATTTTATGAATGTTAAAACGAAACATTTATTTAATTATGTGCTTTACGGTACCTTATATAGCAAGCATAAAACGGAATGCAGCAGTTTCAGTCTCCTATCTGTTCGTGTTATTGTTTTTGTATGCTGCCGTAAGCAAGCTTTTGGACTTCGAAACCTTTACGGTACAACTGGCACAGTCGCCCCTGCTAAGTGCCTATGCCGGTGTCATTGCCTGGGCGGTGCCGGGTCTGGAAATTCTCATTGCTGTTTTATTGACCCTTCCAAAATATAGAATCCCTGCCCTTTATGCCGCCTTTACTCTAATGGTGATGTTTACAGCCTATATCTATATCATTCTTAATTACTCCGAATTTATCCCCTGCTCCTGCGGTGGGGTACTCGAAAAACTTAGCTGGACACAACACCTTATTTTCAATATTGTTTTTATAATCCTGGCGGGGGTGGCGGTCTTTTTTACAGCGCAAAGGAATATCAAAAAGACCTTGCTTTTGCATGTCACCCTTGCCATTTTTGGTGTTGGTACCGTTACGCTATTGTTTGCCTTTTCGGAGAAGAAGATGCATCGGAACAATGCGTTTCAGCGGAGGTATCCGCATCATCCTGCCAATAAGCAGGCTCAAATGGATTTAGAATACAACTCCTATTATTTTGCCGGAGTTACCGAAGATAGTATTTACTTGGGAAATCACACAGCTTCATTGTTGTTATTGAGTATAGACAAGAACCTGGCAGATACATTGCACCATAAGGTGCGTATATTTTCCAATGAAAGATCACTTAATGCTTCCCGATATATTGCAACTGACAACGAGCTTTTTTTGGTATCGGGGCAAAGCCAAGTTGTTTTGCAGGGGGATATATCAACCTATAAGGTTTCACCATACGGTTTATGCCGTGTACCCTTTATGAATGGCCTGTTTATAAAAAAGGACACCTTTGCCATCCGCGCTTTTGACAGTAATCGCAATGACAATGTTCTGGGCAGACTTGTGGTTGGCGATTCCACAACTACTACCATTTTTCCGGAACTTATAAAAAAGCAAGGGGAATCTTTTTTCTCTTCGGACGGTCTCTTGCTTTACAATCGGGAACTGGAGAAAGTGATTTATGTGTATTACTACCGCAATGCATTTGTGGTTGCCGACAAAAACTTCACGCTGGATTATATAGGGAAAACGATAGACACGGTAGCTACTTCACAATTGAGCGTGCATACAAACCAAAGCAGGAATGAGCAGAAATTGGGAGGAGAACCATTATTTATAAATCGATTGGCAGCAACCTATGATAACTATCTGTTTATACAAAGTGATAGGATAGGCAGGTACGAATCCAAGAAAGTTTTGAAACACGCCTCAATTATTGATGTTTACAATTTAGAGGACCAAAGCTATGCCTTCAGCTTTTATCTCTACCACCACAATTTAAAAAAACTTCGAGGTTTTGCAGTGAGGAAGCATAAGCTGTATGCCCTGATAGATCATTATCTCATCAGCTATAACCTTAAAAAAGACAATTTTATTTATACGAAACAAAAAGATACTGTACGGTAGCAGGGGTGAGACCGAAAACCTGTAGAAAAGTGTAGGTCAATTTAATTAATCTCAAAATTTTATATAATATGAAAAATATGAGAAAAAAATGGTTGATGCCCGTAATGGCATTTGCCTTAGCGATTGGCGGCGCCTTTGCCAGCCAAGCAAGCCCAGAAAGCACCATAGTTGTCGATGGGTTTGTAAACACACATAAACCTTGTGATATCAAGGTAAGGTGTCAAATCGAAGGTCTTTATGAGTGTACTGGTCCAGGCGGTATAGCCTATGGAATGGATGATGCTTCTGGCACTTCCTGTACAAGTCCGTTGTTTAGATTATAAGCAAATGAAGGGTTGTAGAAAGGCTGGCAAGTTTGCCAGCCTTTTTTTAATGAGTGTCTTTCATCCATGCCGGGGCGGGCGCACCCTTTAGGTAATGATCGTACCAATCAAATAATCTATTTGTCATATCCTTTTGGTTTTCGGGGTTTGACAGGGAGTGACCATCATTTTCATAAAACACCATAATATGCTCTTTTTTCAATTTTCGCAAGGCTATAAAAAATTCCATTTGCTGTTCCCAATTCACATTGGTATCCTTTTTTCCAGCCCAGCTTAGCAAGGGAGTAGTTATATTCTCTACAAAATTGATTGGCGAATTCCGTTCGTATGCTTCGGGAATATTAAAATAAGTGTCGCCCATCCGCCATTGTTGTTTTTCGAATCGCCACGTTTGTGGACGTCGCCACATCCAGGCCATAGATAGATAATAGCTGTGCATATTGGCTGCCCCTGCACCAGCCACGGCAGTGGCGAATATATCAGTCTGTGTAATCAGAAACAAGGTTTCATAGCCTCCAAAGGAATGTCCAAAGGCACCCAATTTTTCTTTGTCAATATAAGGGCGTTCCAATATTTTATTTACCCCTGCGAGTATACAATTAACGGCCGATATACCGGGATCGGGAATTTCAAAAACGATATCAGGAAGAAACACAAAGTATCCCTGGGTGGTAAAATTGGAAATATTAGGCCACCCATAATCATAATAGGAGGGGTTGTGATACAAATGAATCCTATCGGAGAGAATTTCATAATATAAAGTTATTGTTGGATACTTCTTTTTAGGATCAAATTTGGCGGGATAATAAAGAACGCCTTTTAAGGGCTGCCCCTTCGGTCCTTCAAAATGCACCAACTCTGCTTGCCCCCAATGGTATTTAAAATGTTGCGGATTAGTCTGTAAAATAGTTTTAGAAGGGGTATTAATTCCACCATACACTAGTTTTGGGGGATTGTCAAAACGCTCTTCCTTAAAGACCCAAGAGCTTCTATCCTCGGACATACGCAGTTCCGAAACAAAACAATCCTTATATACAATTGCCTTTAGGCCTTGCGCATTTGAATATCTAAAATAACCTGTCTTTTCATCAGCGCCATGGGCGTACAAAACCACTCCTTTGTCCAAGTCATAGATTTTTGTTTCTTGAAAACTAAACCTTGAATTTTCGTAATAATAATCCAAAAGATCATACAGTCTATATTCTTTCTTTTCTTCCCGCCCTTTTGTAATTCTCCTTTTATTCTTTCCATCAGGAGTTACGGCCCACAGATCGTATTTATCATAAAGAATAATCTCCTTTTCACCCTCGGTCCATCCCGGATGTCCGTATGAGGGTTGTATTCCAGGTCTGTCGTATTCCATATTGGTAAAGGAAACATCCATGCCAAAGGTTATATTTGAATAGAGCCCACTATTTGCGTCATAGACCCACCAGTCCCCATCCTTAAAATAGGCTAGGTATCTGCCAGAGGGCGATAACTGGAACTCGCTTCCTACTGGTTTTTGGTATACCAATTTTCTTTGCCCTGTATCGGTGTTATAGCGGTAAATGTTTAAAGGAGCCTCCCTTTCGGCACTAGCCAAAAGTTGTTCTTTTTGGCTATACGAATAAGCATATTTGGCATCGGTGCCGTACATGGTAAAAATGTTTTCCTTATCCCCTACGTAATACCAGCTTCCATTTGTATTCCAGCAGATTGTTAGATTTGGATTTAGCAGACTCTTTTTCACTATTTCATAGGCGGGATATAATAGCTCGTCCTTAGTATTCCAAATCTGTATTGGGTTCGGCTTTTCTTCCTCTTTTATATCCACGTGATTGGCTGCTTTAAAAAAAAGTTTTTGTCCATCTTCCGAGAAACGAAGTACATCCCTAAATTTTGCAGGGATGGTCAATCCATTTTTCAAAACATCAAAGGATTGAAGTGAGCGGGCATCCAAATTCCGTATCCAATGGATCTTATGGGTATCATCCATAACCTCCATAAATGCCAAGCTCTTTCCCTGCGGACTCCATACCAAATTGGAGTAGGGGTTGCTTTGGTTGGAACTGATTTCTTCCAATGAAGCTTGTGGATTCTCAATTACCGAAAGACTGTATCCATTGTCTGTTTTTTGCGACACGGCCAAAAGGTTGGAAGTAGCATCAAATGCATAGTCCAATACATTTTGAAATACCCGTGTTTTGGCGTCCTTTAAATTTAGATAAATTAGTTTAGAGCCTTCTTGCCCCTCTTTTTGACGAAAAGCTAGATATGTGCCATTTTGTGAAAGTTGATAGTCCAAAACATCATTCTCTTTTTTTAATTCTCCCTTCAATAAATCAATCTTCCACAAGCCACCCTCGTTATCCTGCGCAAAGAACCAATTCGCTTGCTGTGAGAAGGCCGTTCGGTTGCCATTGGGAATGTAAAACTTTGTACTGTTTGCAGTACTTTGCACCACCAAGGTATCTGGTTGTTCTTCGTATTCCTTGATATAGGAAACCCATTTGCCATTGGGCGAGAGTTGGTGGGTTAGGATGGAATACCATTGGTCATAATCATCTGGAGTAAGGTCCTTCATTTTGTCGGCCTGCCCCCAGAGAGGGCAAGCCAAACAAAACCACATGAAAAAAACTACTCCTTGTATGCTAATCCAAAGTAATTGATTGTGCTTCATTCTTTCCATAACTTAATATCCAGGATTTTGGGGTTGTAAATTCGGGTTTGCCACCAATTCCTTTTGGGGCAAGGGCAATAGGGCATCACTAGCATTCCAGCCCGGTTTCACGGGGCCTAATACTGCATCCAATTTGTTGGTGCGTTTTAGGTCAAAAAAGCGATGGCCGTGCTCAGTGAATAATTCCACCCTTCGTTCGTGTATAATGGCGGTGAGCAATTCACTTTCGGAACTAGCAGTTGTATTGGCCAGGCCCGAACGGGTTCTGATTTTATTGATATCGGCCTGTGCAACTGCGACATCGCCCATCTTTGCACGGGCTTCCGCACGAATAAGGTATTGCTCTTCCACGCGCATCACGATGGAATATTCCTCCGTATTGGTTGCTCCTTGGCCAACCTTATACTTAAAAGGGTAATACCAGGTAGTAGTACCATCCGTAATCTCACCTACCCAGTTGGCAAGGCGAAGGTCACCTTCCTCAAAATCATTTACTACTTCATTGCTCAGGGCACGTTCAGCCGGGGGGGCAGAGAGCAAGATAAATGTCGCAGCTTCATAGGTGTTCAATCCTGGGTCGTTGGGGCTGAATTGCCATAGGGTAGAAGCACTCGTTTTTAGAAATACATTTTCAATATTGGGCTCCCAGCCGATATTATCGATTACACGGCTTGCATACTGTTGTGCGAGCTCCCAATTTTCAGTGTATAAATAGACCCGTGCCAACAGGGCTGCCGCGGTGTAGGAGGTAGGCCTCAATCTCTCGCCACTGGCATCGGTTTCTGGCAGTTGTGCCACCGCCTTTTGCAGATCGGCAATTATAGCTTCGTAAACTACCGGTTCCGGATCACGGGAAACGGAACTGTTTTCAATATAATTCGTAGTGGTTATATAAGGGATATCGCCGTAAAGGTTTACGAGATAAAAATGGATCAAGGCTCTAATAAACAAGGCCTCTCCCGAAAAGACGGCTTGTTCTTCGGGCGTAAAGTAAGCCGAACCAGCTACACCTTCAATAATGGCATTGGCGGCATAGATATTATTATAGGCTGTATCCCACATTGCGGTAACCGTAAGGTCTTCGGGGTTCAGGGCATTTTTATAGAACTGTTCCTCGGCCAATCTATTGGGGCTGTAATACTCAATCTCATCGGCATAGTTCCCCATTAGGTTTGAAAGGCCTTGTGAACCTCCGGAGAGGAAGCCCGACTCGCGCATTTTAGCATAAATGCTTATAATAGCTGCCTCCACCGTATTGGGGTCGGTAAAGAGCGTTTCGCCACTCAAAAGGTGGGTGGGAGTTTCCACTTCCAAGCTTTCACAGGAGAGCAAAGCAAAGAAGAATAGTACGGGGACCAAATACAGTCCCGATTTTTGGATTTTATATATGCTATTTTTCATATTGTATACTATTAAAAGGTGAATTCTACGCCCGTGCTAAACATTTTGAGTGGGGGCAGGTTGTTATAGATTTCAGTTTCTGGGTCAGGTCCCTCGTATTTCGTAAATGTCAATAGGTTTTGCGCCTGGGCATAGATTCTACATCCAATGCCCAATGACCAATGGGAGGGAAGGGTGTAGGAGAGGGCTATATTTTTTAACCGTATATAGGATGCATCCCCCACTGAGCCGGTACTGTCATAGTAATTGATATAAGCCATATAGGCATCGTCGTCATAGCCTGCCGAAAAACGTTGCAGTGTAGATTGATCACCAGCATTTTGCCATCTATCCAGCACTTCCACGGGTTGGTTGGCCATAGTGCCCGGCAAGGCTCCATTGGCCATATAGTTTCTACCTTTTTTCTTGACAAACTGAAACAGAAAATCAAGACTGAGCGTTTTATAGGATAGGGAATTTTGCAGGCCACCGTAATATTTCGGACCAAGGAAAGCTACGGTCTTTAGGTCATTGGGTTTGGAGATGCTGCCATCGCCATCCACATCTTCAAATGTATATAGCCCTGTCTCTGGGTCAACACCCGTAAAATTGTACAAAAGGTTAATGTCCAAAGGTTGACCAACCACCAATTGGTTAGCATAGGTTGAAGCCTCCAGTCCGGGAAAGGATAGTAGTTTGTTTTTTGGAAAGCTGATATTGAAAAAGGTTTTCCATTGAAAATGGTCTCTTTTTATATTTACGCTTGCCAGTTCCACTTCCGTTCCCGTATTTTTCACAGTGGCATCCAGATTGGCCTGCACTCCCGTAAAACCCGTGGTGCCCGGCAAGGGAATACCTGCCAGCTGATTGGAGGAACGGTTTCTATAATAAGCAAAGGAGAAGTTTATCCTATCCTTAAAGAGCCCCATCTCAATGGCTGCCTCCAATTTTTTATTGAGCTCCCATCCATAATCCGGATTGTAGAGCTGTACGGGCTGTAGGCCTTGAATTCCCTGATAGGATAAGCCGTTGGGTGTATAGGTGTCCAGAAACCCATAATTGCCTATCTGGTCATTTCCAGTGGTACCATAACTGCCACGAAGTTTTCCGTAGCTTATAAAGGGAAGCTGATTTTTAATAAAAGCTTCTTCGCTAAAAATCCAAGCTGCCCCCACCGCACCAAAATTGGCATATTGGTTTTCCGGACCAAAACGGCTGGAGCCGTCACGACGTGCAGTCAGGTTGAGGATATATTTACGGTCGTAATTAAAATTCACGCGCCCAAAAAGAGCCCGATATCTATAGACCTCCTCACTATCGGCGTTTACATTTAGCTGTGAGGCGGCTGCAAGGTTATAGATTAGCGAATTGCTGGTAAAGCCTTTGGCGAACTGTAACAAACGTGTTGCCGTTTGCTGCTGAAGGCTCCCGCCTACCAAAAAGGATAGCTGTGCCTTGCCGAAGGTATTGGAATAATGCAATTGTGGCTCCACGATCCAGGATTTTCTATGGGCAGTATTTAAGGTAATAGAGGATATACTGCTGTTTAAACCGTAGTCGGGGTTAAAGACCGTATGTGGATTGGTTCGCGACTGGTTCATGGATGCCTTGTTAAATCCAAGGTTGGTCTTAAGTTCCAATCCCTTAAAAAGTTTATAGCTCAAATTGGCATTGGCAATCAGGTTATCCGTCTGCGAAAGGTATTTGGCATTTAGTGCAGCCAAGGGGTTGTTGAAAGTACCATCCTCCCAGTTCAATGCTCCGCTTTCATTATATAGGGCTGGCGCATTGGGTGCAAGGGTACGGGCCTGGTACACCAAGTTTGCTGCAGGCAGATTGTTATCGTCCAATACATAATTGCCGCTAAACTGTATTTTAAAACGCTCATTGGGGGCAGTATGGTTGAGGTTAACCAGGGCCGACCCTTTTTTATATTTAAAATCGCCGGGAAATACGGTGGTCTGTTCCTCATAACCGCCCCGCACCAAAAACTGCGTTTGCTCTCCACCGCCCTGTACCGAGGCATTCGTAGTGGTGTAATAAGCTGTGCCACCGATGAGTTCCTCCTGCCAATCGGTATAGCGGGTTTGGTCCCAAGTGCCGTTAATGTCGTATTCGTAATAGGGGTATTCGGTGATACCGTCATTCGCAAAGGCCTCCCGTCGCATGGCGAGGTATTGTTCGGTATTCAACAATTCCATGGAGCGGGTAACACTGCCCACCCCCGTACTGGTATTGAGGGAAAAGGAAGTCTTACCTGATTTTCCTCTTTTGGTGGTAATCAGGATTACCCCATTGGCGCCTCGGGAACCATAGATGGCGGTAGCGTCGGCATCCTTTAGAACTTCTATACTTTCAATATCATCGGGATTGATACCATTTAGGGCATTTGTAGCGCCCCCAAGGATAGCGGATACACTGGCGCTTCCCAAAGATTGGGAAGGGTATGGCACCCCATCCACAATATAGAGGGGTTCGCTGCCATCGGCACGAATGCTGTTGCGACCACGGATTCGTACCGAAAACCCACCGCCTGGTACACCTGTAGTTTGAACAATATTCACCCCTGCCATTCTGCCCTGCATAGCGGCAAGGGGATTGGAGACGGGCTGGTTCTCGATTTCGGCAGCGGTAATGCGAGTGATACTTCCCGTTTTCTCCCTATCGGAAACTTTGTAGTAGCCCGCATTAATAACCACAGCATCCAAAGCCTGGGCATCCACCTCCATAATAACATTTAGAATAGGGGCATTGCCAACTGCCACTTCCTTTAGCTTATAGCCAACATAACTAAATACCAGCGTATCATTTACGGATGCCTTAACGGAGTACCTCCCGTCCAGATCGCTAATGCTCCCCCGGGCGCTGTTCTTTACCAAGACGTTCACGCCACTAAGCGGGGCCGCGCCATCGGTAATAATGCCACTAATGTTTTTTTGTGGCTGGTTCTGTGAAAAAATAGGGGAGTTGAAGGTGAGGAAAAGGGCAAAAGATAGTGCATAGGCATACCTTCGCCGGTAGTAATTTTTCATACTTTTGTAATGTTAAATTAGACAACTGATTTAATGTTGGCCTTTCACACGTTGCGCAACAGGGTGTGAGGGCCTTTTTTTTTGGTCCCCCCGGCCCCCGAAGGGGGTGAGGATTACTTACTACTCTGTTGATTAAGGAATTAGCGAAGAGCGAATAGACGCTACTCAATACTAACTACTCAATTGATACAGGAGTTAGCGAAAAGCGAAGAGCGATGAGGGTTTCCTCAATTCAAACTGCGCGATTACTTACTACTCCATTCTCAATACCAAAAATTACGCGAAGCTTCTTGCTTGAAGAAACAGTTGCCTTGAAAGAAAGTTGCGGAAAGAAATAACGACCAAGCCAAATACAAAAAGGCGCGGAACTCAACTTACCGAATAGAGGTACTGGTTACCTTGGAACGATAAGAGAGCCCACGCCCGGGTCGTGAGCAATCTGCTTATCATCTCGTTCCTATGAAAATTACCAGTTTTCTATTCGAGATTCAAAGCGAATGCTTCTAATTTTTGCTCTTAGAAGAATCGCAAATTTATTAATCTAAATCAAATATATAAAAATTATTACAAATATGTCATTGTGCTCAATAATTTTTCTCTGTCATTTTGAAAAATGAAACATTTTAAAAATATCATTTTACTTGAGGCTATTGCTTTAACTTTAAAATATTTAAGAAGTACAACGGGTAAGACACAGGAAGAAGTAAATGATGAAATATCAATACTTATAAATCAACAATCATTTCATATTGGCAGATTAGAAACCGCACAAATAAACAGTAGTGTTAGTATTATTTATGAACTTTGTAAATATTATAAAATATCATCTGAAGACTTTTTTAAAGAAGTTGAAAAAAATAAATTAATTATATCTAAAAAAATAAATAAATAATATTTTATTTTAGGTCTGTAGTAATTCAATATTTATCCAACAACATTCCTTCTTCAAAAGCTTTTAAATTTATAATTCTATTTCTAGAAACATTATACTCTACTTCCACAAAAAATTTAAATAATGAATATAATGCGTATCGGGTTGCTCCCTTTAAATAATAATTCACAAAATCTCCTTTAGTAAAAACAAGGTCATACTGCTCATGCTGAGTGAGAATATTAAAATCATTAATTGAAAGATTCCTTTCCATTTTATAATTCTATTACACCAAAAAGCCACAAAAAGAAAACAACTATTCCTACTATTACTGCCAGCAATAATGAGAATTTAAATTGCTCCTTATAAAATTTTTGATAGTTATCCATATCATTATTTATAATAACCTCTTAACTTAATCTTCCCACCCACAAAGCGTACGTCCTAAGTTTTTAGCGTCATTCAATGGCAACGAATAAATATCAGTTGAACAATTTTTTAGACCTCTACAATCCTTTTTATAATGGTATTTCTTGCTTTGGGGTCCTTTGCAGATATAGACGTCAGAAACATCGTTAGAAAATGAGGTAAGAAGTAGAAATACCAATCCCCCTAAAAATAAGATTTTACTTTTTTTCATTGTATAATTTTTAAAATTGGGGAGTGTTTTCAAATATAACACATTGTTTTTTAGCAACCTATATTTTTATTTTAAAATAAAATATATATTTGGGTTCTCCCCTATTAAAAAAAATCGAGCTCTTACGGTTTTCCGTAATGTCCGGGCTTGCGTTTGTTATATATTTAAAAACTAATCAAAAATATTTTATTATTAATTATGCATGCCAAGCCATTTAGAGGGGTAAGCTCAATAAAGTTGGGCATAGTTATAAGAAACATCGAACACTGAATGAAAGTAACTGAACCAAATATAGATTTCGAAATATTAATTGATGATTCATTCGTTAATCTAAAGTCACAGGATGAAATTGAACATATTGAAAATAAAAGTGTCTTAAGCATTGTAAATGATTTTGCAGACGGGAAATGGAGATTTAAAAAATTCCAAGATTTTATTTGGGATAATATTGCAGACACAGCACTTTCATATAAAGACAGAATGGCTTTAATTGATAAATCACATTCTACTCTTACAGAAGCCGCAAAAAAATTAAGACTTACGGATCTTTCAAAGAAACAAGATGGACAAGGAAGTGAACTTGCTGAGATTATAT
>Ga0098052_1002270_pt1 | contig 11651 bp, 28 predicted proteins | sample 15_taG_FD_81591 | JGI IMG/M metagenome (GOLD analysis project Ga0098052, IMG submission 81591) | Marine viral communities from the Subarctic Pacific Ocean - 15_ETSP_OMZ_AT15312 metaG | ecosystem: Environmental > Aquatic > Marine > Oceanic | place: Pacific Ocean | collected 2015-01-18 | reverse complement strand
TGCTCTCTGAGGCAAGATAGAGATCTCTAGCCTCCAATACCTCTTCTTTATTATCTGTGTGTTTCAGTATCTTTGTGGTAGCTGTATAGTTGAATGTTTCTTTTTTCATTTTTGTTTTTTCCTATGGTTGTTGTGTTGTCTTTAGTAGTATAAGGTGTTCTTCTATTCTTGTCAAGTATTATTTTAAAGTTTTTTTATGTGTTCTCGGAATGAAGAGGGAAAGGTGGGCTGTTTTGTCAACACAGGCACAGCCCGAACCTGCGGAGTATCAAAATGAGTTACTTTTTGATTCTTGTAATGTATTTTCGATAGGTGTCCAATCCTCATCAATTGTTTCTCGCTCATGGTATTCCTCTATTTCTAGGGCCAATCTGATACGGTGCGCAATGTATTGCCCCTGCAAGGTGTCGAGGGCATCTTCAAGAGGGTTCAGGAACTCACTATCAAGTTCAAGGTCGCATGTTTTGTATAGCTCCTGAAGATAGTTATCAAAAGACTTATATCTTTGTTTTGAGGTTGATGTTGCAACAAGAAGGTCATAGATCTTTTGTCTTATATCAAGTTCAAAGATTCCTTTCAGGTATTCAGGGTCAGATTCAAGGGAGTTTAAGAAGTGGGCAGATTCAGGGTGAAAGTGTTTCATTTTGTTTTTCCTTTAGTGGTTGGTTTGTACTATACTCTTATTCGATTGATTTCATTTTGTCAAGTATTATTTTAAAGTTTTTTTATGTGTTCTCGGAATGTTCATAAGTTTGCTCCCCCTAGTTTTTTGCAAGAGCCAACATAGGCGATCTTTCCTTCTTCTGAAAAGCACTTGATTGTCTTGTAGTGGGGAAGCCAGTCCGAATGATTGTCATAAGATATAAAGATTGCCTTTATCCACTTCCCTTTCATTCCATTATAGAAGCGTATTAAGTCCCCTACATTGAAGCTATCATATTTGTTCATTGTTGTTGTCCTTTTTTGGTGGGATGCCATCGACCGTTCTTGAAAGAATCTCTCCGGCTCCAATTGCTGCGAGGCATAGGATTGTATTTATAAATAAAGTTAAAAGTATTGTCATGGGGATCTCCGATTGATTGTTATGTTGATTGATATAAGATTGTCATGTGAAGTCCGAACTCATGTTGGAGATGATATAAATGATCTTCATCAATAACTCCATAAGTATCGGTTTCGTGGTCCTCAATGAGAAAGCAGATATAATCTTTGCTGCATTTATTGAAGTATTGCTTTGCACAAGTGAAGGAATAGAAGTTTTTTATTTTCATGATGTTCTCGAAGTGATGGGAAAAGATGGACTGTTTTTTCAACACAGGCACAGTCCAAGCCCGCTTTCACAAACAAAGGAGAAAGTTATGAAAAGTTTTTTATTTGTCGCTTCAGGGCTACTTTGGCTCTTGTGTATCGTCTGATTGCAAGTGGGATGACGTGATTCTCAAGGTCGGAAACATCTTGCTGATTGTCCACATAGGCTCCAGTCTCCTCACAGCGTTCATGTTCTAGAGCATCTGCATAGTCAAGCAGAGCATCTAAGGCTTCTTGAGCCAATACCCTTTCTTGGATTTGCTCAAAGAGCGGGTGGTTCGGTGTTATAAGACCATTGTTGTAAGCCGCAATGTGCATTGAGATTTCTGTTGTCATTTTTTTGTACTCCGGTTTGGTTTGGTACTAGTAATCTATCCGATTGAATTCATCTTGTCAAGAAAATAGTTGAAAAAAGTTTAAAATCGCTCCTTAACTTGTGTCAATAAGTGTTACTGTAAAGAACAGGAATACAAAAAACAGGATGGATAGAATAATCATTTTGCCTCTTTACAAAAGCCGTTGTCTATGAGATTTTGTGCGGCTCTCCCAAACCATCCTTGTAATCTCCAACATAAGCCCGTATCAATCAGGTGTTGCCATGCTTCTATAAATTGTTCTTCGGTGGGCTCGAAGGCTGCGAATCCTTCTGCTATTGCTATTGCTTCATAATTACTCATTGTTTTCCCTCATAGTGAAATGTTGTGATCTCTTCTGGTTTAATCTTTCTCGATGGTATCGTCTTTTTTGCTACTTGGCCATTGGGGAGTCTCCTTCTGACCGTTACATTATTTAGTGGAAAAGTTCTACTTTTCATTTTGCTCTCCTTTGTGGTTGTTCATAATCGTAAAGTGTTGTGTCTCGGCAATAAATAAGGCTGCCTCCTCTTGTGATAAAATATAGTTTGTTGCTTATGATTGTGTAATATGGATTGTGTGTATATCTATGTGGCATCGGCTATTTCCTTGATTCTCCAGTGCAATCTATCGACTACATCACAAAGGTTGCAATACTTGAGAGCGTTTTTGTTGTCGTGATAGGCATCTCCTTTATACTTATCAGCTTTTAAGATAAACTCCTGCTTCAATCTTTCAAGAAGTTCTAAGTCATTGATTTTTTGAATGTTATAAAAGGTCATGTTATTCTCTTTGATTGTTATATTGTTCATTTTGTTATATTTATAAGACCATAGTATGGATCTCTAAGCCTGCGAAAGTAACCATCTGGTCGTTGCTTATATACCCACACTTTAGTATGTTGAGGAATGAGTGTGCCCAGATGCTTCCTAGCTTGTTTTTGGTTGCTGGCCTTGAATATGTGCAACAAATCGGTTGGGTGACATATTTTTACATCATTTAGATAGGCTTTCCGATAAGCATAAGTAGATAATTTAGGTTCTAGAAGTTTTCCTCTAAGGGAGCGGATATATTCTTGGCTAGGGCTAAAACTTATAGCATCGGCTAACAATTGTGGTTCTTGTGGAAGGGTTACTCTTTTCATGTTATTCTCCGACTGCTACGAATTCAATGGTTATCTCTGAGTCTACTATATCGACTATGCCGACTGGTTCTGATTGTGTGGGCTTTGAGTAACAAGAGGCTAAAAGGATAAAGGCGGTTAGGAATAGTCTATTCATGGTTATCTCTGATAAATGGGATTGAAAGTATAATAATGGCTAAGGTCAGGTGAGCTAGGAAAAATGCTATCATTCTTCTGGAAGCTCTATAGAGTTGAGAATCAAGTTTATTTCGTTCTCCGCTATGATTCTGCTGAGTTCATCGGAACTTGGGTCGTTTAGCACCCTGCAAGCTTCGGATAGAACGGTATGTAATACTAGCGACTCTGCAAAGGTGGATGTAAGGGGTAGGTTTGGTAGTTGTTCTGTGTTCATGGTTGAATCTCCTATTGGAAGCGTTGTTGGAAAGCGGGAGTCATTTTGTTGATAGAACAAAGTTCTACATAGCAAAGGGCATCTTTGAGTTTTCGACAAGGAATTGGTGCGGTACCATCGGCAAAATGTACAACAAAGTTGTGTCCGGTATCTACTATGCGCCCCTGTTTTTTAGTTATATTGACTCTTGGTAGTGGATAATCATTGCCCCCTGTTATTAAGGTTCTTTGAGCCTGTAATCTTAATGGTGTAACAGTGTATTTATTCATTTTTTGTCTCCGGTTGTTGGTTTGGCACTAGTAATCTATCTGATTGGGTTGAAGTTGTCAAGAAAATAATTGAAAAAAGTTGATAATGCGGTTTAAACCTGATAAAGAATCGTGAAGTACCACTCTATCATATAAAGATCATGAAGTTCACTTTTTGTTATCGCATCATGTTTTTTTTCTTCATAATCATAAATGATAAAGATAGGTTGATCAGGATTTTCCTGTTTAAGCTTGTCAGCTTTTCGGAATGCGGTTTGTTCATTGAAGTCTTTAAAGATTGAGTTTGGCATTTTTCCTCTCCGGTTTGTTTTGGTACTAGTAATCTATCCGATTGATTTTGTTTTGTCAAATAAAAAGTTGAAATTAGTTCATTATGTAGGTTCATACTGGATTATGAAAGAATGTGCTTTGGTGGGGATGATAAAGTTATGTAAATAAAGTTTGGCACACTTCTTGCTAAGGTTTTTTCCCTTGTTTTGTCAAGGCTTCTTTACGTACGTGAATCCTTCGGATTTTTCCCGCATAGTCTTTGGTTACAAAGACCCCATTTAATTCTTGTACGTGATCTCCGTTGGAGATTGACTTGAGAATATGTACTACATCAAAGAGTGAAACTCTTTCATCTATCACGTTCGCCATGAAGTCATGCACATCTCCCTCCCATACGGGAGCGTTTGTGGTTATCCAATTGTCACGTAGGAAGCGCATCGCTTCGCCTACACCTTTAATCGTTATCTTGTTCTTGTTCATCTTTTTCCTTAGTTGTTGTTATTATCTTAAATGTTCTTAAAAAATCATCTGTTCTCTGCCAATCACGATAGCCCGTATGTGTGCTTACATATACCACAAGTTCGCCATCATACAATTCGCTTATATCTTCGATCATGACCACATCATTGGGAGTGTAGGTAGTTGCAAACAGGGTGTAAAGTGTCTTTGCGTCCTCATCTGCAAAGCGCATAATCGCTAGGTCGCCTATCTTCATGTTATCTCCTTTGGGGGGTGGTAGTGGGGTAGGGTAGTGGGGCAGAGGGGCTATTGCCCATATCCCCGCTCAATAACTCTTTCAAACCCTTCGCTGTAATAAATAGAAAAGTCTTTGTATCCGAAAAAAGCCCTATTATCATAGATGAGATTGAACAAGTCATTAAGTTGGGCTGGTGTTTCAATTGTGATGTTCACACTTTTTTTCTCAACTGTTACTCCTTGAACATGCGTTCCTTTCTTGTCTATGTGTGCTTGGATTTTATTGGCTAAGTCACACGCTGTTGTTATGGTTATCTCTGTTGCATTGTGCAGTATTAAATTGTATGTATATTTCACGTTATTTCCACTTCTTGATATATTTTACGCATGCAATTTTATCTTTGGCATTTTTGGCGGCTCCTAAGTGCATGCCAATGCGGAGAGCATCTATATCTATAGAGCCTTTGCGAGATTTCTTAAATTTCTCGATTTGTTCTTCCAGCCTCTCTAAGCCTTTGCTGAGTTCTGTAAATTTACACACATAAGCACTAAACGGATAGAACAAGTCGCCTCTCAAAAAGCATTTGGTGCCACCACTATATTTTTTCATCAACTCTATGATAGCAATTGTTATAGGGCTTGTTCTAGCTCCCAACCCTTGCTTGGATGATTTATGTTTTGCCTCTCGTGTGATTGAATCACGAATTCCAGCATAAGCATCGGTGCAGTCAAAATTCCCAATATATTGGGGGCGGTATTCAAACCCTGTTTTGTCTAGGACCGTTTGGATATCTTTTGCACATCTTGCTTCCTTGCTATTAGGAGGAAAGCAGAGTTGGACGTGATGCTTCTCCCATTTCTCAAGGCGGGCTGTATTGTTGGATTGGTTTAAAAAGGAGGTGGCTTCCTCAATCTTATCATGATACAAGTGGATGTCCACTGGTACCTTTTCTTCATTCAACGCCACAGCCGCTATACATCGACCTTGACCCTCAACAACAATGAACTTGCCATCTCGCTGAGTTACAGCTACTCGACCGAATTTACGAGCATCGGGGTCTTTGACTATATTTCCTATCTTTTTGGTTCTTCCGGAAGAGAAAGGATCTCTTTGGGTAGAATCATCTATGTATAAATTATTAAGATCCATAAAAGATTCGGAGGTGAGGGTAGGAACTCTTGACCAGTCAAAACGTTTTGAGTTCTTGGCTTGGCCTTTGAGGGTTTTGTATGCTTCTTTAGCAACGGTTGTTGCTTGAAGTCTTTGTTTGATTGTTAATATAGCCATTTTTTCTCCTATTGGTTGGCTTGTTGGTTTTATTAAGAGGATAAAACCCTCTTATTTTATATCAATTGCGATGACTCGCTCTTGAGTGTTGAAATATGGGTTGGTTTTTCCGTTATCATCGGTCATCCACATCCTTTGACACAAGGAGCGGACTGGCTTTGGTGCTTCCATATCAGTTAGTATTATATGGCCATCAAAGTTTTGACTATTTACATACTTGGTTGGAGCATTGAAACATGTTCCGCCACATAAGACACGTTCCCAAGTCTTTTTCTGACCTTTTTTCCAAACGAACACCTGACTTTCATCCACTTCTGTATCAAAAGGAATCACTGTGAATTCCGCTATAGAGGATAAAGTGTTTAACTCTGTGAAGAATGCGGCTAGCATCTGGTCTGATACAGATCCCGATTGGTCGATACTGATTGCAATCTTGGCTTGTCTGGTAATCTTCTTTCCGGCATGGATATAGGGAAAGCGTTTATTTAGCTTTCTGACTGTGGACCTCTTGTTGGAGCGTTGGGATGTTCTGACAAAGTATCTTAAAACCTTGCGCCAATCGACCTTTGGAGTAATCATATCCATAATCTGCTGTTTCACAGAAGATGAAACGGTTCCCCATCCTTTACCTGAAGCAGCTTCTTTGGCAGCTTTTTCCACAGCATCCCTTAGTCTTTCTTTAGCCATCGCCCTAGTCTCAGCATCAGCATCTCCCCAACCATCATGACTATCCATGTTGTAATCGCCTAATTCATCTCCGGGTTCACCTTGACCACCTTCTCCTCCTTCACCTTGACCATCTTCTGGTTCTTTTTTGAACTGTTCGTCCTCTTGGAGCATTTTATAATAAGCCTCAGAAGATAATCCTACGGGATACTTCTCAAAGGGTGTTCCCTCTTTGGAAGGAAAGCAGCCCTGTTCGGGAAGTTTGTCCATAAGATGACTATTGATAGCCAAGTCAGTGGCCACGTTCCACATTTTGCTCATGCCTCCTTCTGGAAGTCTTGTGGTTAGATGCTCAAAGATAATATGATAGAACTCGTGCATCAATACTCCGAGCTTTTGATTGTCTGGTAGGCCCTCCATAAATTCAGGATTGTATACCATTTCAAACTGTGCTGTACTTTTGTTTACACACACTCCGGCGGTTGGTATGGCATTGGTTGGATACTTATGTATTCTCCTACTTAATGCCGCAAAGAAGGGTTCTTGTTGTAGAAGTCTAAATGTATGTACATTTAAGTCAAACTTAGGTTTTTTGATTTTTTTATCACTCACTGGTTTTCCTTTTTTGTTTGGGTTAGTACTAGTAATCTATCCGATTGGTTTTGTTTTGTCAAGAAAAAAAACTATTTTATTTTAAAACCGACCTTTGCCTTCTCTTTTGGTGGAGGTGGAGGCGGCTGTGGTTGTTGTCCTGCTCCTAGAAGTTGTGCAATTGCCTGCATTGATGGTTCCTGTGGTGGTTGGATCATGTATGCTAGTTTTGCTAGCAGTTGATCGGATACTGTTAATTTAATTGTTATATCGTTGCTCATTTCTATTATCCTCTGATTATTTTTAAAAGTTTGGCGTATTCTTCTGGTTTGTTGTTCCTCATACGGGTTCTTGCCATTTCCCATGTTTCCAAGTCCGGCATTAAGAAGATAGTATAAGGCTTGAGCAGGTTTGCTATCTCTTTAGCCTTATTGAGATTGGGAAGGTTGCCTGTAACGCTATGGCCTGTTGCCATATGGGACACTTTCCAGCGGCCTCCTTTTTTCTTGTGAACCATAAATGGATAGTCATAACCAACGGAACCTTCTTCTTCTTGCCATCCGGTGTTTTTTGCTATCTTGTATGTACCTTTTCTAGTTTTCATTTATTCTACCTCTGCATGCTTTTTTTGATTGTTCTTTCTTTTTGTCTTTGTGTGGTCCAGCACCTGATCGAGTAAACGCTTTTTGTGCTATCCAATTACGCTCTTTGGGTTTTTGTAAAACCCTCTTCTTTTTGTTCTTTTTCCTTTTAAGTGTTATCATGATAAACCCTGTTCTTGTTTTCTATTGCTCTCCAGCACTTTTGACACGTATTATGATTGCGATCTGCTTTCCATCTTCTGCCGAGACTGCCATCTCTCCTCCTCCAACGGATTACAAACTTTGCCTTATGTTTTCCACAGTTGATACATTTACCATATTTCACTTTATCCTCCATAGGAGGTTCCCCTTTAAAGGGGAACCGACCCTTTGTTTAACTCTGTAAGATGTTTACAACGAAGTCTTGAATTAAAATCCCATCTACCGTTGTAGCCCACAATCGAGCAATGTTATACTCTGATTCTTCCGTAGCAGCCAATGATTGCCATAAGACCATTACAATCTCTGAGGGAAGCGATACAAAATACTTGGCTAGATTGTTAATCTGGTCGTCACTCAACTTCTCGTTGAATACTTCCTTAGCCTTCATTTTTTCTACCATTGCGTTGTGGTCGTTGATAACCCAATCTTTGGTAAGTTCAAACTTTCCTTCGTTTAGAAGCATCTCGACTGTTACTTGTCTATCGTAGTTCTTTAAGAAGTCGTTGAAAGATACAGCAGCCTCAAAACCTACAAAGCCTCCGGCAATATGGAAAGTTGTAGGATTATACTCAATCTGAGGACCTATCTTTGATAAACAATCCGATAGTCTCTCCCAAGAGCGGCGAGAAGGATAGATTTTGTTGGGCTCGAATTCATCATTGTGTTCTAAGTGGTTGTGATTCTGGTTGATAAAATCCCATACTTCAGTTGCAACGTTGCCTTTTGCCCAATCTAACCAATCTTCGATTGTAGGTTCTACATCAAAGACCGTATAGCGGTCAAGCTCTGCCGGGTCCATTTCTCCTACCTGATACTGTGCTCCATGAGTTCCACCGTTTACAGCGGCAAAGATAAGTGTATCCGGATGCAGAACGTTACCAGCAATTTTACGGCTATCGCAAAGTTCAAAGATGCCTTGACGAACTTCTGTTGTCGCTCTATCTACCTCATCTAAGAATAGTACTACGGGCTTCTTGCAGGCTTCATGAAGCCAATCAGGAGCAAGCCACTTGGTGACTCCCTTTTCGACCTTTGGTAAGCCTAGAAGGTCACCTTCAGTCATCTGTGAAGCCCTTCTCTCTACTACCTTTAGTCCATTGGCTTTTGCAAGCTGATATACAAGTGTAGATTTGCCGATACCATGCCGACCTCTTAGAAGAATAGGAAAGCGTGAGGCGATTAAGTGTGTTACGATTGAATTAAATGTTTTAAAGTCTATGGCCATGATAAGGTACCTTGTGTTGTGGTTTTTAAGTTTAAGTCGGAATGACTCTTGTAATATAAATAGTTTTGAAAGATTGTCAAGTTTTTTTTAAAAGTTTTTTGTGAAAGATTTTTTTTAAGAAGTGTTCATTTTTTTGTTCTCCGTTTCATACTATACTCTTATCCGATTGATTTTGTTTTGTCAAGAAAAAAGTTAAAGTTTTTTTGAGATTCTCCGATAATCTACTTCCAAGCTTGAATATGCTTCAGTAGATCAGGTTGGTCGTATGCTGAAAGCGCACCATCTCGTAATTGTTCTAAGGTTCTCTTCTTTGTAAGGGTATCAAAGGCTCCTTTGTAGCCGTTTATCCACTCTTTGCCCAATAACTGTTTTGCCGGAGCTACTACTTTAATAAGCTCCACCTGATCGCCATGACTCCATCTAGATGGTTTTCCTCCTATGCCTACACAATTAAAGTTGTTATTTATATCTTTGGTTATTATTCTGGTTTTTCCATCTGTAAGTAAAACTTTAATCCGAATGGGGCTCCATGCATCCTCATGGTGTTTAGGGAGAGCAGTAAATACATTCAAGGTATCCCAATTGATAGAAGTGATGATGCCGCTATAATCATTAAACTCTTTGCTTCTCCAAGAGTTTGAATGGCATCTGATAAGAACAGCAGAGCCAACAGAGATTCCCACTTTTTCAACAATCTCTTGATAAGCCGCTGTCCGCCACTTAATGTTAGCCGCATGACAATCTTCAATAAAAGTTTTCATTGTCTTACACTTTGAACGTGTGTGCCCCTCCTCCCTACAGAAGCCACAGGCTCTTTTCACTTTGGGCTTACCCTGTAGGGTAGTAGATTTTGCCGCTTCTTCTCTCTCTTCAATAATAGTATGGGTCTTTTTGCAATGTTCATACCAAGTCCCCCAATCTCTTGACCAACGGTACCAACCTGTGGATAGAGTATTGCCTTTTCCATCGTTGGGTATCTGGAATTTTTTGAAGAACTCCCAATCGTGCTTGACTTTACTGCATTGGTATTGGTTGTGACCTCTTTGTCGGCAATAGCCACATAGCGATTCACTACGATATGATTCTTCTCTGTTTTCATGTATGTTCACTTTTTTCTCCGTTGTTCAAGTGATGTTAGTAATCTATCCGATTGAGTTTGTTTTGTCAAATATTTTTTTAAAGTTTTTTTAATTTTGTAGGTTCAAGGTCCCTTTTCGAGATTTTTTGAAGCGTGTCTATATTTTCAATGTGGCTTACAATGCCATCTCTAGGCCAAAAAGCCGTTACAATGAGCCCGCTGGAACTATTAAAGACTCTTGTGATAACACCAACCCCTCGATTGTATTTAATGGATCTAACCAAATCACCTTTTTTCATTTATCACCTCCAAAGTTCCCCTAGTGTGAAACACAATTGAACCATCCGCCCAAATGACTCTATACATCCACTGACCTCCCAACCGGTAATTCTTTCTCTTCCCAGTCAGTATCCCAACCCCACGCTTGCTTCTATAAGAAGTTTTCACCAAACTACCTACTTTCATTTCTTCACCTTGTCCAGTTCTTCTACAAAATAATCATGCTCTTTTTGTCTGTTTAAATTAAACGCTCTTACTGAATGGGGTAGGAACGGATGAGGGGAGCGCATGGACTTTATCACCACCAAATGGCCCTTGTGGGACGTATTATGAGACTTGTGAGTATTTACAATGTAAAGGTCACCTACTTTCATTTCTTTTCTCCTGTTATTCGTTCATACCATCGACACAGTACTTCCTTGAATATATGGTCCCGCATTGAGGGATCACACAAGGCTACCAGCCTACACCACGTATCTTCTTCTATAAGGACAACGTATATCCTGTTGTGTCTCTTCCAGAGGGTGCCCACTAGGGTATCAGGAGGGTTCATCTAAAAGCTCCATCCTTTTGAGGCAATAAAGCCTTCCAATAATCTCCCCATCGGGCCAGAGGACTCTTGCTAAGGGCCAATTATCCCATCCTTTTTTAATCTCCAAGATAACACCAATCACTCCATCTTCTTTCCATTTTATCAAATCACCTACTTTCATTTTGCTCTCCATTGTTGTTTTCATACTATACTCTTATCCGATTCATTTTGGTTTGTCAAGAAAAAAGTTGAAGTTTTTTTGACTGCCTTGAAGTCGGTCATGGAGTATTGGGTTTTCTTGCCTGTTTTAAGTGAGAAGAGGAGATACCAGCCCTCCCATCCTCCTTCACCCAAGAACACAAATAGCCCATCGGCCCATGAGCATGTACACAAATCACCTATTTTCATGAATCACCTTCAAGTGCCTTATTTTTTCACAACTTACTATGGACTCATTAAACCAGACAACCACCACCAGAGTTGAATGTATCTCCGTAATCCTTCCGATGAGCCCACGATACCAATCATTATATCTTACCAAATCACCCACTTTCATTTATTCTCTCCAGACTATCATGGTGATAACTATAGTCCTTCTTGTAGCCAAACCAATACACCTTTGCGGTATTAGGGCAACAGCGAAGGACAACGCCAATGTTTGAATTTCCCTTTCCATGCTTATGTTTCACCAAATCACCTACTTTCATTTTGATTTTTTCGCTCTCATTCTTCTAAGTTCATATTCTTTAGCGGAGAAG
>Ga0098052_1002267_pt1 | contig 11656 bp, 7 predicted proteins | sample 15_taG_FD_81591 | JGI IMG/M metagenome (GOLD analysis project Ga0098052, IMG submission 81591) | Marine viral communities from the Subarctic Pacific Ocean - 15_ETSP_OMZ_AT15312 metaG | ecosystem: Environmental > Aquatic > Marine > Oceanic | place: Pacific Ocean | collected 2015-01-18 | reverse complement strand
TGGGCATCAAGGTTCTGATGGCGCCGGTTCGCCGCCTGAACAAGGCCATGGCGGACATTGGCAGTGGTGATGCCGACCTGACCCAGCGCCTGGACGATTGTGCAAAAGATGAATTCGGTGAGTTGGCCCGCAGCTTTAACCAGTTTGTCGAGAATATCCAGACGGTTGTTCGGGATGTCCAGAAGGGTAGCGCCGAACTCGGGGAAAATGTCAGCTCGCTGAGAGATACCGCCAGTACCAGTCGTTCGAGCGTGGAGAGCCAGCAGGCCGAGATCGACATGGTGGCGACGGCGATCAACGAGATGTCGGCCGCTGCGGGCGAGATCGCCCAGAACGCACAGCAAACCGCAGATGCCGCCAACACCGCGGATGCGGATAGCCGGGCTTCGCTGGAGACCGTCGCTGCCTCCCGGGACGCCGTACAGAAGCTCTCGAAGGAGATTAATGCGGCCGCAGAGGTCATCCACACCCTTGGCAAGGACGTTACGTCAATCACAACGGTGCTTGAAGTGATTCAGGGTATTGCAGAGCAAACCAACCTGCTGGCATTGAATGCCGCCATTGAAGCGGCTCGGGCGGGTGAAGCAGGGCGAGGCTTCGCAGTTGTGGCAGACGAGGTACGTAACCTTGCCCAGCGCACCCAGTCCAGCACCGAGGAAATCAACGACATGATTGAGCGTCTGCAGAAAGGCGCCAATGATGCGGTCGATGTCATGAATGCCTCAACTGCAGTATCCAATGTCAGCATGGAAAAAGCGCAGGACGCTATGGATGCCCTCAACCGGATTGCCGAGGCAATCACGTCCATCAGCCAGATGACGTCGCAGATTGCCACAGCATCCGAGGAACAGACGTCGGTTACCGAGGAGTTGAATTCGTCGATTACCCGGATTGCAGATCAGGGCCAGGAAGCGGCCGCCGCGGCCTCCGAAAACGATGTTTACAGCGGGCAAATTGAGCGCATCGGCACCGCACTGAACCAGAACGTGTCGAGGTTCCGGGTGTAAGCGAAGAGCGACTGTTAGCGGCTTAGGACTTCCAGCCGACGGCGCAGGTTCTCGAAGGTTTTGCGCCCAACGTAACGGGATTCTTCGCTCAGGTACGGGTTTTCGAGAGTAATGACCGTACGCTCGTCGAGATCAAGCTCTTTCACAGCGCGGGCGTAGTAGTGCCTGAGGAAATCATTGAAGCTGCCATCGTGGATGGCGCGCTCAATTCCCAGCTGAAGGCGATGGGCGGTTTCCTGGTCTTCGGGACCGACAAAGAGATAGGACGGCATCGGGTAGGCGATCAACAGATCAGGCTCAATTAGGAGATTAGGATCCTGCTCCAATTCCAGGTCGTAAAGCACTTCGCTTACGCCCCTGGCAAAACACTCGAAGCGTTCATTACGCAACATTCCGAACAGTATTTCGTATCGGGAGTGAGTAACCACCGGAATACCGTTGGCTTCAAGCACCGGTGTGTCTGGCCAGTGGGCGCCCTGGCCAATCCGAATCTGACTGTCTCTCAAGTCATCCAGAGTCTTGATTCCCGCAAACCGGGGCAAGGATTCCGGCATGACCACGCAAACCCGAAAACCGAGCAACCCACCATCGACCGGAAACGGTATGGCGGTCAGGGATTTCTCCCGTTCTGCGGAGGTAGCAACATTAGCGATGTCAACTAATCGTGATTGGCCGTCTGTCAGTTCCCTCAGTACGCGGCCCTGGCTCAACTCTTCACTTCTGATGATCTGAAATTCCCCGTACTCTGGCGTCTTCTTCAGAGCAAGCTCCACCAGGGCCCGGATGGCAGGGCTGTCGTAATTCCGGTACCAGAGTACGTAACCGCGCACGGCTGCCTGCGACGCAGTGGTCGATGACGTTGTGGCTGAGAGTGGTCCTGCCGCAAGGCAGAAAGCCAATGGCATCAGGCAAAGAACCAGTTTTCGGAACCGGTGGAAGACCAGGGAAGCGGGCAGAGAATATTCCAAATCAGAGATCCTTTCTTACTACTGGAAAAACCGGCTAACAAGCGGTCATGATTCAGGCACGCATCCTCACTTTAGAACAGAAACTCAAAAATAAATCGGACAACATCCAAAAAAATTGTAAAACCTTCTTGCGAGCACTGAAGTCCGTTGTAATCATCAGTTCCCAATCAATTTCGGAGCTTGGCAATGGCAATTATCGATAATCTCATCGGAGCGACCGGTCAATGGGTGGCAAGTACCGACCCCAAGGCTACACTGGCTAGCCCTCTGGCCTGGCTGAAGAAAACGGGCGGGTATGCAGCGGTGAACAAGATCATCGGACTGTCGATTCCTTTTGCACCACGGAACAACTTCAGCGTTGAGGAGGTCAGGCCAGGATATGTAAGAGCGAAAATCCGCTTGAAAGGCAACAAAAACCACTTCGGCAGCCTTTATGCGGGCGCGTACTTTCTGGTAGCCGAAATTCCCGGTGGCGTGCTGACCCTATTTGATCTGGGGCCTTCGTACACGCCGATTCTCAAGGAAATGACGTTGCAGTTTCTCCAGCCAGCCAACAGCGATGTCACTGTAGAATTCACCCTGGATCCCGAAGCCGTGGCAGCCATTCTTGCTGACGCTGACGAGACCGGGCGGGCGAAATTCTCCCTGGAAGGAAAACTGGTGGACGAAGAGGGCAACCATGTAGCGACCTCCATCGCCCATTACCGCGTCCGGAAGAAAGGGTTTAAAGCAGAGGCCTGAACAATTCAGGCCTGTTCGAGGCCAGCGATGGTTTGCAGGAAAATCTCGCCGTATTTCTCTAGCTTGGCGGCGCCCACGCCGCTGACTTCCGCCAGCTCATCCAGGGTGCGCGGTTTGCGTTCCAGCATTCCAAACAGGGTAGTGTCATGGAAAATGACGTAGGGCGGCACGCCCTGTTTGTCAGCCAGCTCCTTGCGGCAGGCTCGAAGCGCCTCCCAGCCGGCCTTGTCGGTAATCTGTTCTGAGACCGGCGAACCCGACCGGCCGCCGTTTGCCCGGCCGGTTGTCTTCTTGATTTCCGGGTCCTTGCGCAGCTCAATGGTATGACGTCCTTTCAGCAGTGGCCGACACTGCTCGGTCAACTGGAGCGCACCATAGCCCTCCGGATCTGCACGGAGGTAACCATTGGCCACCAGTTGCCGGTAGACCGATTTCCACTCGTTGGCACTCAGTTCGGTTCCAATGCCGTAGGTTGACACCTGGTGGTGCCCGGATTGGAGAATCCGCTCGTTTTCCGAGCCTCGCAGAACATCAATCAGATAGGTAACGCCGAAACGCTGACCCGTTCGGAAAACGCAGGAAAGGGCTTTCTGGACGGCGACAGTTCCATCCCAGGTGTCCGGTGGATTCAGGCAGGTGTCGCAATTGCCGCAGGGTTGCTCAAGCTCGTCCCCGAAATAACGCAGCAGCACCTGACGCCGGCAACTGGTGACCTCACAAAGACCCAGCATCGCATCCAGCTTCTGCCGTTCCACGCGCTTGAAATGATCGTTACCCTGTGAGCTTTCCAGCATCTGGCGCAGTTTGATGACATCCTGCAGGCCATAAACCATCCAGGCCGTAGACGGCTTGCCGTCACGCCCGGCCCGACCGGTTTCCTGATAGTAGGCTTCAAGGCTCTTCGGCAGATCCAGATGGGCGACAAAGCGCACGTCCGGTTTATCGATACCCATGCCGAACGCGATGGTGGCAACAATAATCACCCCGTCTTCACGCAGGAACCGCTCCTGGTGATGGGCACGCTGTTCCGAGGACAGGCCTGCATGATAGGGCAGAGCGGTATAGCCTTTCTGGGCCAGGGTTTTCGCGGTGGCGTCGACCTTGTTCCGGGACAGGCAGTAAACGATGCCGCAGTCGCCCTCATGTTCGGCTTTAATAAAATCCAGTAACTGTTTGTTCGCGTTTATTTTTGGCGCTATACGGTACTGAATGTTGGGGCGATCGAAGCCACTGACGAAGTGTCTTGCCTCTGTCAGTGACAGTCGTTCTGCAATTTCCTTTCGGGTTCGCTCATCCGCGGTTGCGGTCAACGCGATGCGGGGTACGCCGGGAAACTGTTCTGCCAGCATGCTGAGCTGAAGGTAATCGGATCGGAAATCGTGACCCCATTGGGACACACAATGAGCCTCGTCGATAGCGAACAGCGAGATGGAGGCGTCATGCAGCAATTCGATGGTGCGCGGCTGTATCAGTCTTTCAGGGGCGCAGTACAGAAGGTCAAGCTCACCGGTCATGAGCGCGTATTCAGTCGCCCGGGCCTGCTCGAAATCCATGGTTGAATTCAGGAACGCAGCCCGGACCCCTAGCTCTTTCAATGCCGCAACCTGGTCCTGCATCAGGGCAATCAGAGGTGAAATTACGATCGCAGTGCCCGAGCGAACCAGCGCCGGCACCTGGTAGCAAAGAGATTTACCGCCGCCCGTCGGCATGAGCACAAGTGCATCGCGGCCTTCCGATACTTCCCGGATGATGTCACCCTGAAGCGGACGGAAGGATTCATAACCAAAGACTTCGTGCAGCACCTGTTCCGGATCACGGCCCGAGGTGGTTGGGCGCTCGATGGAAAGCTGTTCGAAATCCTGATCAAGATACATAGAATAACCGGTTGCTCGGCTTGGAGCCGCTGTATTGATTCGGGTGGAGTGCCGGGTTCGGCGCAGTGGCGAATGATACCAGATTAACCCTGAGGATTGGCCAGCAAACCCGCGTGCCGGGTGGAGGCAAACTAATCTAAGAAACGCTACAATACCGCGTTTTTGAACCACCGTTTCACGCCATACTGTGACAGACACTGATAACAACAGGGCTTCCATGCAGGAATTTGATGCCATCCGTCCCTATTCGGACGAAGAAACCGGCGCTGCTATCAACCGCCTGGTCAACGATCAGGAATTTCTGGATATGGTCGGTCGCTTCAAGTCACCGACTCTGGCCCGCTGGGCGCCGGCCATGTTGCGTGTGTTTACCCGTCGCTGGTTAAACAGCCATTTTGGTCACTACACACGAGTCGATGATCTCCAGGCCGGGCTTTCCAGCTACGTGGGTGAACTGGTTGAGAGCACAACCACGCGAGTAACGACCAGCGGGCTGGAGAACCTCGACAAGCGCGGCGCCTATCTGTTTATTTCGAACCATCGGGACATTGTTTTCGATCCCATGGTGGTGAACTACCAGCTGTTCCAGAATGGTTTCCATACCACCCGAATTGCGATTGGCGACAACCTGCTTGCCAACCGGGTGTTCGCTGAAATGATGCGACTGAACAAGAGCTTTGTAGTGCGACGCAGCATGACAAGCCCCCGCGAGATGCGTGATGCCTACATCACACTCTCCGGCTTTATCAACCACAGCATCGATACCAATCACAGCATATGGATTGCCCAACGCGAGGGCCGGGCGAAGGATGGGCTGGACTTTACCGACCCCGCCATCATCAAGATGTTCTATATGAGCCGCAAAAAAAGCGGGCTCGGGTTTGACGAAGCCATGAATCGGCTGCATGTGGTGCCAGTTTCCATTGCCTACGAGTACGATCCGTGCGATGCCGACAAAGCCCAGGAGCTGGAAACCCGGGCCCGGACCGGCCAGTACATCAAGCGAGAGGGTGAAGATACCGAACAGATCATGAAGGGACTGACCGGTTTCAAAGGGCACGTGCATGTGCACTTTGGTGCGCCCATCCATGATTCACCGGATAACCCGAAAGATCTGGCCGCCCGTATAGATCGGGAGATGCATGCAAACTATCACCTGCATGCCTCCAACCTGGTGGCTTATCAGCAGCGTGGTCTTCATCCCCAGGCCCACGATACGCCGGATACCGTCAGCGATTCAGTGGTTACTGCCGAAACCTGGTCACCGGCGGAAATGGAAGCTGCTGAAGCCGAGATGGAGCGGAGACTGGAAGCCTGCGATCCGGCCATCCGGCCTTATCTGCTGGATATGTATGCCAACCCAGTGGTTACCGCGCTCGAAGCCAATGCCGAGAAATCCGGCCATTCCGAATGAACCGGCACATAATTTTCAGACATGAGGTAAACCGTGCAGGATCTTCAGTACATTGAGATTGAAACCGGGGAAAACCCGACCGCAGCCGTCATCTGGCTTCATGGCCTTGGTGCGAGCGGCCACGACTTCGAGCCCGTAGTGCCGGAACTGGGCCTGCCGGAAGATACAGCGGTACGCTTCATCTTTCCCCATGCGCCCAATCTGCCTGTCACCATCAACGGTGGCATGTCCATGCCCGCCTGGTACGACATCAAGGCCATGGATATCGACCGTGTGGTGGATACGGAACAGTTGCGGGCGTCTGCCGATGCGGTCGCCAAACTGGTCGAGCAGCAAAAACACAAAGGCATCCCGCCGGAGCGTATTATCATCGCCGGATTCTCCCAAGGAGGCGCCGTTGCCTATGAACTGGGGCTCAGCTACCCGGAACGTTTTGGCGGTGTTCTGGCGCTTTCAACTTACTTCGCCACCGCGGACACGGTTGAGCGCTCTGAGGCCAATGCTGATGTGCCGATCAGCGTGTATCACGGAACCTTCGATCCGATGGTGCCGGAATCACTGGGTGTGCGCAGTGTCGAAACCCTGAAGGAGATGGGCTACGACCCTTCGTATCAGACATTCCCCATGGAACACAGTGTGTGCCTTGAGGAAATACAGGACATCGGCCGATTCATTCGCCGGCACCTGCTTTGAGGCACCGCCATGCCCTGGGTCAGACCCAGAGCATGGCGCCCATCTCCAACGGATGCGTCAGTGATTCGTGATAGGGGTACATCCTGAGCCTGAGAGTCTGCAAGCCGGGATAGGGGGGTTGCACGCGTGTAGAGAACACGGTTCGCCCCTCCGCTTCGCTTTCCTTATCCAGCAAGAAACTGTCGGGCCCCGGGCTGTTATGGGTGCCGGTGCATTCTGGGCTGACCAGGCACTCCACCCGCACATCCTCCGCTGACAGGCCATTGAGCCTTGCCTCGACTCTGAGTTCTACGCCGCCATCATGGGGGCAGGCAGCTTCGACGCAGCCAACCACGTTTAATTGCACTCCCAGCCAGGCATGCCTGACCCGTGCCTTCCAGTCTGCCAGTTCTTTGGCAACCTCGCCGTTGTCGGCCATCAGCAAAGCACCCTGGGTTGACGCCGGCTGGTAATAGTTATTGACGTAATCCATCACCATACGCCGGGCGTTAAACCTTGGTGTGATCGACTTCATCGAAGCCTTGGATCGCTGGACCCAGCCTTTCGAAAAGCCCTGGGAGGCGCGCTCGTAGTAGAGGGGAACCACTTCGAATTCGAGCAGATCGATCAGGTCCCGGGCCTCTTCCTCATTCCGGAATTCAGGGTCTAGTTCGGTATCCCTGGGAGGGATGCCCCAGCCATTTTTGCCGTCATAGCCTTCGCCCCACCAGCCGTCGAGCACGCTGAGATTAAGAGCGCCATTGAGGGCTGCTTTCTCGCCGGAGGTGCCACTGGCCTCTTTCGGGTATTCCGGTGTGTTCAGCCACACATCGACGCCACTGAGCAGCCTGCGGGCCATGGCCTGGTCATAGTCCTCCAGGAGAATCAGGTGCCCCATCAACGAAGGGTGCATGGAAAGGTCGTGGATTACCTTGATCAGTTGCTGACCGGGTTTGTCCTTGGGATGGGCCTTGCCGGCAAATACCAGCACCACCGGGCGGTCCGGATCGGTAAGGATGCTTTCGAGGCGTTCCAGGTCCGAGAAGATCAGCGTCGCGCGTTTGTAGGTGGCGAACCGCCTTGCAAACCCGATAACCAGCGTGTCTTTTTCCGAGGAAACAAGCTGCCGGGTCATCCTGTCAGTGACGGAATGGCCGGTGCCGTTGCGTTTATGCTGGCGCTTGAGCCGCTGGACAATGTATTCGCCCATTTGCTGTTTCAGGGCCTTGTGAACGCTCCAGTAGTGATAGTCCGGGATCTGGTCGATAAACTTCCAGAATTCCGGGTTCCGGAGTTCACTTTTCCACGTGGGCGCCTGTATATCGAACAGGCTGGACCATTCCGGCGCCAGAAACGTCGGTACGTGCACACCGTTGGTAATGTACCCGATAGGGTTTTCTGCCGACGGCACCTGGGGCCAGATATCGCCCTCCATCAACGAGGCGACACCACCGTGAATCCGGCTCACCCCGTTGTGGAAACGAGAGCCGCGCAGGCCCAGACTGGTCATGTTGAAACTGTCCCCACCGTCCTTCGAGCCCAGGGCAAACACCTGATCAAAATCCAGGGCAGATTCCTCGATATATCGCCCCAGGGCATGATGAACGAGGGAGCGGGGGAAGATGTCGTGGCCGGCCGGTACCGGCGTATGCGTTGTGAACAGCGTAGCGCCGGCAACGGCTTCAAGCGCGGCCTCGAAACTCAACCCGGAAACCATGGTGTGCCTGCAGCGTTCCAGAATCTGGAATGCGGCATGGCCCTCGTTGATATGCCAGACCGTCGGCTTTAGGTTCAGCGCCTCCACAACCCGGGTTCCACCAATGCCAAGCAGCATTTCCTGGCTGATCCGCGTGGACTCGTCGCCGCCGTAAAGCTGGAGCGTCAGATCCCGGTCTTCCGGGCCGTTTTCTTCGGTATTGCTGTCCAGCAGGTATAAGCGGATATGGCCTACGCGGGCTTCCCACACACGCGCCACAACATCACGCCCGGGGAAGGGGACGGAGACCTTGAGCCACTTGCCGTCTATCTCCACCGGTGAAATAGGTAATTCATCGCTGGAATGGGACTGGTAGCGCGCAATCTGCTGACCGTGGGCGTCGATACTCTGGATAAAGTAACCCTGCCGATACAACAGACCCACAGCGACAAAGGGCAGGGCCAGGTCACTGGCGGCCTTGCAATGGTCGCCGGCAAGGATGCCCAGGCCGCCGGAATAGATCGGAAAACTTTCGTGGAAGCCGAATTCGGCACAGAAGTAAGCCACAAGAGCCTGTTCCGGATCGAGCTTCTCCGTCACTTCCGGGCCGGGGCCAGCCTCGAGATAGGCATCGTAGCTGCTCAGGACCCGACGATACTCGGCCAGAAACGCCCGGTCTTCAGACGCTTCATCGAGTCGATCCTGGGCAACCCGCCGCAGGAAAAGCTTCGGGTTGTGCTCGACTTTCTGCCATAGCGGTAGGTCAATACGGACAAAAAGGCTTCGAACGCCGTGGTCCCAGCTGTAGAACAGGTCATTGGCAAGCTCTTCCAGTCGTTCCAGGGGTTCGGGAAGCAGGGGATGAGCTTCAAGTCGGAATTCCGTTGCTTTATGCATGTTGGTTGCCTCCAGGCGGGCAAGCGCTCGCACTAATCCAGCTGTTGTTGGTCACGTTCTTTGAGAATACGTTGATACAGATCGCCATAGGTGCGAGCCCGCTGCTTCCAGGAATAATCGATCGCCATGCCGTTATCCTGCAACCGCCGCCATTGCTTACGTTTTTCAAAAACCTGTAGCGCGCGGTTTACGGCAGCCAGTAACGAATCGGCATTGGCGCCGGTAAAAACGAATCCGGTGGCCTTGTCGATGCCAACCTCCTGAGGGTCCTGGACCGTGTCTGCCAGCCCGCCAACACCGTGCACCACCGGAATCGTGCCGTACCTGAGGCTGTACATCTGGTTGAGCCCACAGGGCTCGAATCTCGATGGCATCAGGAACAGGTCACATCCGGCCGTGATGCGATGGGAGAGCCCCTCGTTGTAGCCCAACGTGAGAGACATTTGCCCCGGCCATTGCCGGGCAAGGCGTTTCAGGGGCTCCTCGTAACTGGCTTCACCGGAGCCAAGAACGACAAACTGGCAACCCTGTTCCAGCAAGTGCGGCATCACCGAAACCAGCCAGTCCACGCCTTTCTGTTCAACCAGTCGCCCGATGAAGCCCAGTAGTGGACCGCCGTTTACCTCCAGCCCGAGCTCTTGCTGCAGGCCGGCCTGGCACTGTGTCTTGTTCTTCAAGTGATCCCGGCCATAGTGAAAGGACAGTTCAGGGTCCTCCTCGGGATTCCAGACCCGGTTATCGATGCCGTTGAGAATGCCGGTGAGCGCGTCCTGGCGGTGTCGGAGCAAACCATCAAGTCCATTACCGAATTCCGGGGTCTGGATCTCGAGCGCATAGGTCGGGCTGACGGTGGTGATTCGGTCACTGAAAACGAGGCCGCCCTTGATGAACGAAAGCTGCCCGTAGAATTCAAGCTGCTCGAGGTTCCAGAGCGAATCAGGCAGAGCCAGGGCACGGAAAGTCTCGTGGGAGAAGAGTCCCTGGTAGGCGAGGTTATGGATGGTAAACACAGTGCCGGGCCTGTCGTGGTAGGCCTCTAGAAATACCGGTATCAGCCCGGTTTGCCAGTCGTTGCAGTGAACCAGATCCGGTCTCCAGGACAGGCCTGCCTCTCCCATGGCGATCATGGCGCCGACCTTTCCGAACAGCTCAAAGCGATGGGCATTGTCCCACCAGTCTTTGCCTTCCTCGTTCTTGTAGGGGTTGCCAGGGCGATCAAACAATGGCGGACAGTCCACTAGCCATAGCGTGACAGCGGTGCCGGGCAGTCGGGTCTGCCAGAGGCTCACATTGTATTGCCCCAGCTGAAACCGCGCCTTCCTTCGGGAGCCTGCCTTTCTTGCCGCTCTCAAAGCATCGGGATAGCCCGGTAGAAGTATCTGTACGTCGTATTCCAGGCGGCAGAGCGCTTCCGGCAAACTTGCAGAAACGTCGGCAAGACCGCCGGTTTTCATCAAGGGATAAACCTCACTGGTTGCAAACAGCACCCGGATCATAAAGCCGGCCTCAGAATGATCGCGCCCAGTGGTGGCAGGGTTAGTTCCACGGACCACTCACGGTTCATCCAGGGCTGGGCATCCGCAGGCATGGGGTAGGGATTTCCCAGATTACTGCCACCGTAATACTCTGAATCGGAATTAAAAATTTCCCGCCAGTTGCCACCTTCAGGCAGGCCGATCCGATAGTGGTGTCTGGGCATCGGTGTGAAATTAACGACAATCACCGAGGTTTCGCCCTTGGCGGTGCGCAGGAAACTGATCACTGACTGGGGGGAATCATGGCAGTCAATCCACTCGAAACCATCCGGCTTGAAGCAGGCGCCATGTAACGACACCTCCCGCCGGTAGATACCGTTCAGGTCCTGAACCAGCTTTTTAATACCCTGATGCTCCGGGTAGGCCAGTAGAGACCAGTCCAGTTCCCGGAATTCACTCCACTCCCGCCGCTGGCCGAACTCACCGCCCATGAAAAGAAGTTTGGCGCCCGGGTAACTGAACATGTAGGTAAAAAGCACCCTCAAGGTAGCTCTCTGTTGCCATTCGTCGCCGGTCATTTTGTTGATCAGGCTGCCTTTGCCATGAACCACTTCGTCGTGGGAAAGCGGCAGCAGGAAATTCTCCGAGAAGGCATAGAGCAGCCCAAAGGTCAGCTTGTCGTGATGATACTGACGATACACCGGATCCTGTGCCAGATAGTCCAGGGTGTCGTGCATCCAGCCCATGTTCCATTTCAGGTTGAACCCGAGTCCGCCAATTTCCGGTGGCCGGGTTACACGCGGCCAGGAGGTCGATTCTTCCGCACAGACCAGCGTTCCGGGGAAGCGGCTCTGGCAGACCTGGTTCAATTCCCGCAGGAACTCAATGGCTTCGAGGTTTTCATGGCCTCCA
>Ga0098052_1002265_pt1 | contig 11666 bp, 18 predicted proteins | sample 15_taG_FD_81591 | JGI IMG/M metagenome (GOLD analysis project Ga0098052, IMG submission 81591) | Marine viral communities from the Subarctic Pacific Ocean - 15_ETSP_OMZ_AT15312 metaG | ecosystem: Environmental > Aquatic > Marine > Oceanic | place: Pacific Ocean | collected 2015-01-18 | reverse complement strand
ATGAGCCTGGCTCACCGCGACGCAGAGAAATAGAACAACAACTATGGGCGCACTCTTCTCTTGTGGAGGGGTGCGCCTTTTGCTTTAGGAGGGCGATATGCCCACACACGTAGATTTTGCGGGTGTTGCTGGGTGGGAAGACATCTGCTTCATCTACATGACTGGAGACGACCTCGAGGCTGGGCAGACGCTCGAAGAGATCGTGAACCCGCCGAAGAAGAACGTCCAGGTACACGAAGACGGAAGCACTACCTGGACCCAGGAGTGTGTTCCGTTCAACTGGCGATACAAGGACGAGAGCAAAACAACGCTCATCAGAGAGAGCCCATTGGTTCAAGTTCTCATCATGACGATGCCCTTGATCAAGGTCGGGCGAATCACCGAAGAAAACTGGCAGGAGACATGGGCCAGGATTCACATCTACGAACAGGCGTTCGGCAAGTTCTTCGCTGAATACGTCCACCCCGGAGAAGTCCAGGAGCTGGTTGGGATTCGCTTCCTGAATGTAATAACCGAGCCAATGGATGCGTTTCTTGCCGACGTCGGCAAGTGGCTAGACAGAGAGACCAAGACGAAACTCAAGAAAATCCTGAAGGATGAGGAGAAAGACTAATGACTATTACTTCTATTGATAAAGGCACTGTGAGGATGCTCCTGGACGAGTCGGAGGAGGCCTTGGGCCACATCGCCATGAAGCACGGCATCATCGTGTCCAGAAAACACTGCACGTATTCTCAGACTGAGGTCCCTGTGGCATTCAAGTTCGTCGTCCCTGAAAGGTCAGAGGACGGTGAGGCTGTCGATCCGAAAGAGACTGAGTTCCGTAAGTACGCGGCCAGGTTCGGCCTTCAGCCAGACGACTACGGGAAGCCGTTCAAGACGTACACCGGGGCGTACCAGGTCTGCGGCATCAAGCCGAGGGGCCGTAAGTTCAACGTACTCGGCAAAGAGACCACCAGCGGCAAGGTCTTCAAGTTCCCTGCCCAGCAGGTCAAGGAGGCCCTCGATGCTGCCGCAAAGGAGGAGGCATGTGGATAGTTTACTGGAAGGTCAACGGCAAAAGCGGAAACGGGAAGCCTATCCCGCTCGCTCTGGCCGGATGGGCCTGCGACCTGGGCAATTCAAGACACGGCGCTGGAACGCATTGGATGGAGGAGGCATGAGCAAAGAACACGGCGCTGGAGGAAGCACCGTGAATACCAAACCTGAAACAGTAATCCGCGCCAACGACATGATCAGCACTAAAACGAACGAGACCCCATACCCGTCCATCGAGGTATTCGTCGAGGGGATGGGGACCTGCTGCACTCCAGGTGATTCACCGATTTACCTTGAGCTTTACGAGGGGAAGTGGTGGCTGCGCGTCTGGTCGGACATTAACAGTGAGGACCCAACGCACTCAATCGACATGTCTGGTGCTCTTGAGTCATGCAGGAAGGAGGAAGGAGGAAGCATGAGCCGCATCGAATGCCCAAGCGAAGCATGGGATAGGCGCTGCGAACAAGAGGAGCGAGCAGCTTTTCCAAGCGACAGAGAAATGGTTGAGAGCCTCGACGCTATGGAGCGAAGCGAATATGCCATATGCGAATCCATAGAGGGCGACGAAGACTATGAGTCCGATACGGTTATCTGGTCTGACTTCTCTGTATTTGAAAGCAGGGATGGGCATATCCGAATTGCTTATGTGGTTGTGTACGACGGTCCTGGCGAATGCGCTTCAACAGACGGCGGAGTGTTCGATGCCTCTGAGCTAGGCGACCTAAACAAGAGCACATGGTTCCCCGCTGAGTCTCAGGTAGATGCCGTCAACGAGGCCCTCGCTATGGATGGAAGTAAGGCCTTCATCCACTGGAAGGACGTTGAAAAGGCGCAGAAGGCATGGACTAAAGAGCTTGTCAGTCAAGTGCGACAAGCAGAGGAGGAGGAAGCGTGACCAAATACAAGGTAACCGGGGTGCTGAGAAGCGGACGGCGGTTCAAAGCTATTCATACAGATAGTGGGCTTCAGGCTATGGGAATCAACCTATGGCGTGGCTCTGTTTGGGAATCACAAAACGGCAAGTGGAAGCTTGTCCATCGCACCTTCAACTAGGAGAAGGAAGCATGACGTACTACCCGTGCGAACACTGCGGGAAAGAAGACCACTCGGGCTGGGGGCCGGACACGAAGAGCAAGGCAATCATGTACCTCGTTTATTGCTCAGAGGAATGCCATACCAAGAGCAGCGAGGAAGAGGTTGCCTGGCTGGATGAGATCAAGAACAGAAGCAGTGGCGACTTCCCAGAGGAGGTGGGCGAGAGGGCATACAACGAGATGGCAATCTGGGTCGCAAACAAGATGCTCCAGGACCCAGCCAAGAAAAAGAAGATGACAGATACGCACGGACTATATGGGTTCCCAGAAGTCCTGGCGAACCACATTCGTCCCTATGCCCTCGATGAACTCAAGAAGCTCTGTCCTGAGCTCGTGAGTACCACCCACATGACAGGGTGGTACGAATTCAATGGTCCGGTTCCTCGAGAGATGGCGCTGAAGTCTTTTGCCTGACTACGAATCGTACTGCGGTACTTGCGGACACCATATGTACTACACACCACCCACATGTCCTGCATGCGGGAGCAGCTGGATCAAGCGGCTAGTCCGCGAAGGAGGAGCATGCCTATTTACACATTTGATATCACTCTGGCGATGTCGGCCAGGGTGAGGGCGGAGAGCGAGGAAAGAGCGCGAGAGATCGTATTGAAAGAGGCGGGCAATATAGACGCGTCCTTGAGTTCGGATGGAGTCGCATTCTCTTCCGGCGAGCTGTACGAGGCCAAGGTGGGCGACATGTGGCTCGTCGACGAGGAAGAGCTCGGAGTGGTTCACCGGTCTTGCGGGCACTCTGTGTGCGGCCAGTACTACATCGACACTGGAGATGCCAGGTGCCAGGTGAAGAGCCGATGGAGGGCCTCCTGTTCGGACCTGTCGAGGTGGCTCGGAATCAGCAAGGGCACCATCTACGGGTGGATCCGGAACGGCAAGGCGGACACGACTCTCCGTGAGGGAACTCCCCGATGGGGTGTCTACCTGGTCTATGTCGACACCATCCCGACGCACTATCAGGAGCGGCTCAACGGAAACACACTAGCCCAGCTAGACGAAGGAGCAGCATGTCTGTAGACGACGGATGGAAGTGCAAGCACCCACACATGCGGCTCGAATGTCATTTCTGCGGAGAGCTCTTCTTCTGCGGAGACGCGCCACACGACGAGGACGGATCTCTCTGTCCACAGTGCGGCCGAGGCGAAGACTTGGACGAATGCGGCATGCCGCTTGTCTACATCGCTGGACCCTTCAGAGAGAAAGATCGTCGCTCTGGGCGAGAGGTCAATTCGATGCGAGCGGTGGCCGTTGCGAGCCTTGCGGTTCAACAAGGACTGTCTCCCATCGTAATTCACCCGGCGATTCTTCTCGGTGCGTACGGGGAAGACGACAGCCCAAGAGACCGCGCAAATGGACTCCAGATCGCATGCAAGATCGTGCGGGCAGTTGCTGGCGTACCAAAGTCGAGGCTCTGGGTGATCAAGACAGACGACGACGAGCTTTCAGAAGGAACCCAGGCCGAGCTCGATGCCTGGAAAGACGAAGGAGGAATGAAGTCACAGACCCTGATGCTCACATGGGATGAGTGGGTACTTGCTGGCGCTAAGAAAGTTAAATGAAAATCTGAGCGGTCCATTTATAATGGTAGAAGACCTATGGGCAAGGTATGCCCTCAACAACCCAGGAGGACGGAAGAGATGAAAGGTTTGATAATTCACACGGCAGATGGACACAGTGCGGGACTCAATGAGGTTCTCGCCGTTCCGGTCCCGAAGGCCACCAGGACTTACGTTCCTGTTCCAAACGAGGACTTGATCGGTCTCGTTCGGCACCGGGTCGAAACCCTGCTTGATATGGAGATTGAGAGTGAGGCCTATGGCCTGAGCCGTAACGATCAACAGATGTTTGGTGTCATGAGAGTTGACACCGGGCACGACGCAAGAGGCCTGGCCATCGGGCTTCGCAACAGCTACGACTACAGCCTGTCTGTTGGCTTCGCCAGCGGAGGGAGTGTGTTCGTGTGTGACAACTTGTGCTTCAGCGGAAGCGCTACTGTCATCATGCGCAAGCACACTCGCAACGTCTGGGAAGACGTGGTCTCTCGTGTCGACAAGGCAGTTCGAGAGTCTGGTCTTCACTTCGCTGTCATGAACGATCAGCTCGATTCGATGAAGGAGATCGAGGTCGACGACGACCGAGGCTTCGAGATCATCGGTCGGGCGATGGGCCACGGCATTCTGAAGCCGCACCAGGTCACGATCGCTCTGAAGGACTGGAAGAAGCCGCGGCACGAGCAGTTCGAGGACCGCAATCTGTACAGTCTGTACAACTGCTTCACCGAAGGGCTGAAGCTTGGTCCGGCCGGTACAATGCTCAGTCGACACACCGAAATGCACGGGTGGTTCAAGCCCATGCTTCCAGAGGCCCCCGAACCGGCAGAGGCATGAGCTTCGTGGCCGGCATGGCCACTGGAGTGGTTCTGACGTCGGCGTTCGTGGCGTACGTGTGCTACCGGCTTTATGGAGTCAGGTAGCTTGAGATGATGGGAGGACCCGCTGGCCGTGTGGCTGGCGGGTCCTTTCCTCGCGTCGCCGATTACTTTTTAGTTAGCGTGGAGCTTTTCGCTTCGATCGTGAAGCGCCTGTCTCCGTTGCATTTCTTCGGACAATGTGTGGTTCTATTCTTTGGCCATTGCGCTTAGGAGCTCGCGGTGACGAAGATCGTCTTCGTACCTGCGCCGATTCTCCGCGGAGACAATCAGGTTGGCCATGGCTCTGTCTGATTCACCATCCCCTATGGCGTCTCTGGCCCGACCTATCTCGCCCTTGTCCGCCGCGCGCAAAAGCAGGCCAGCCAACGCACCGAGCCCACCACCAACCGCAGCGCCCCTTATGGTGGCCGGACGACCGTGCTGAAGACCAAGGCCACCACCAAGAAGCGCGCCGATTGCCCCGCCACCGAGCGTAGCCGCCGGGGCAGACGTCGGATCTTCCTCGCTCTTTGCGCCTAGATACTCGTCGTGCGCCTGACGCCGAACATCCTCCGGTATGGCTCCTGAAGAAATCAGTGATGTGTCCGGGGAGGCTCCAAAGATTCTGGCGCACTTCTCCAGCTCGTCAGCAAAAGCATCCATTATCATCGAGGTTTTGCTTAGTCGTTCTGGCAAAGGTCCCACTGTTTCTGTCTCCCACTTGCGTACGGTCTTCGGGCTCATCTCGCCACGACTAGCCATAGCGTAGAACTTGCGGCGCTGTGCTTGTGATTTGAAGGGCATTGTTAGCTCGGAAGTATAAATCTGCCCGGCATGTCGCTGCGGGCCATTTGTCGGCCGGGCTTAATCAGCTTGTTCACGTTTGCTTCTCCCTCCAGATCTGGCGAGCAGTCCAAGCAGGGTACCACCAAGAGCGCCAGCGATGCCCGTCCGTGCCGAAGATCTGAGGCCGTGTTTTACGCCAGCGAGTGCTCCAGCGCCACCGCCAATAACAGCGCCCGCTGCTGGAGCTCGCTCGGTTATCGGCTCAGAGAGTTTTTCTATCTCGTCGGCGAACGATGCCCAAAGAACTTCGGTGGTCATTCTGGTAGCCCTTCCTCTGGGCCGCCCTGCATCTCTGCGCTCAACTCTGCAATTCTTCGAGCAAGGCGCTCTCTTCGAGCCTCTTCGGTTTTCGGGAACGAGGCTCCCGCAGCAGCGCCAAGCGCCATGCCTGGGTACATAAAGTACTCGCCAAGGCCATACCTGAGGGCGTTGGCCTCAATGCGCTTAAGGTCGGAAGCCTGGCCCAGCCGATGAGCCTTGGGCCTGGTCATTCTCTCTGCGATTGGGAGGGCTCTTCCGCCTCTTAGGTTTATAAGGGCCGCCAGGGCACCAAGGCCACCAACTGCGGCACCGGCTGCCGGTGAATGCTCGCTAGCTTTGTATCCAGCAATCGCGCCGGCCGCAGGAAGAAGAGTCATCGGAGCAACATATCTTCCCGCTCTTGCAATCCAGCCCAACGCATCGGTGATCCCCTTCCCGACCCTGGCTGCGTCTGATGGTGCAGCACACTTCTCCAGCTCATCAGCAAAGGCATTAAGTATGATGTTGTTCATTGTGTTCCGTCTCCGTGATATGTGAGCTGGGGAATGTTGTGTGAAGCAAGGCCGCCCATAGCAAGGCCGCCCACTCCCGCGGACCCAAGAAGACCGGAGGTCAAAGCGCCCCTGCTCGGGATACCCGGAACCCTGCCGGTCTTTTCAGCCAACCGAAGAAGGAGCCGCTCGAGATCGCCCCTCTTCCTTACGCCAAGAGCCTTCTGCATGCCGATCTTAGGGGCAGCATAAACAAGAGGCCCTCCGGGAGGCAGGCCAGGAAACGCCATCATTGGGGCGAGCTCTGGATGCTTCGCCACTACGCCAGCTAACCCTCGGCTCGCCTTTCTCGGTATGATCCTGGACCACGAAGGCCCATACTCCTTCGTAAGCACCTTCCTGAGCCGCTCCCCAAGAACTCCAGTCCCGATGTCGTACTTCCTGGATGCTCCGACGCGACCAGACCTGCGCAGCAACTCTCCAATGATAGTTGGGCTTGCAGCCGCGGACTTCTCGAGCTTCTTTTTCTTTCGCCTATCCAGAAGAGCTTCGCCGCCACGAACAGCGGCCCACGCTGTGGGTGTGGCGACAGAGGCGCCAAGCGCGAGAGGCGCTCGTTCATAGTAAAACCCCGTATCGTATGTCTTCAGGGCGGAAGGCATAACCACAGCCCTCTCGGCAGACTCTGGGACAAGCCCCCACGCAGCCTGCTCCGGCGCCATAATGGTCTTTTTGTGATGAGGATGAAGGACGCGAGCTGTCGTCCTGCTAGCAACAGCCTTAGCCCTGTCCATTGCCGAGCCGAACAACACTGCGTCCATTTCGTTGAAGGCCCTCGCGTTGGGTCCGCCCCTGTAGTAGTCCGTAATGTGGCCAACCTCATGAGCAACTATTGACTCTGGTGCCTTTGGAGACGCAACGATCGTTGGGCGAGTTCTCTTTCCCGCGTATGCCATCGCATTACCCTGCTCTATTTGAGCCCACACCTTTGCGGTTCCCTCGTCAACGATTGCGTTGAACTCGCGCGCCGTAAGGTTCTTTAGAGGTCCAACCGCTGGGAGCTCAAGCAGACCCATTCGGTGCTCCACAAGGTCTCTTAGCTGCGCCTTGTTCGTTACCACACCAATCGCTGGGATATCATCTGGCGTAAGGCGCCTTACAGCAGACCGTACTCTCGACCTCGGAAGACCAGACACCACCTTGAGTAGGTCTCGAACGACTTCTGGATGAGCACCCCGGCCCCTGAACCCGCCTCGCCTGATGTCTGCAACGGTAAGGCCGGCCAGCCCAGCGGTAGCTAGCGCAGCACCAACGTCGAACGCGCTGACCTTCTTCTTCAGGCGCTCAAAGGTGTCCTTGAATCCCGCTGACTTCTCGAGCTCGTCGGTGAAGGCACCGGATGTGAGATCAGACGCAAGGGCTATCTTGCCGGGGGTTGACATGTGTGCGGCCAATCCCGATGACGAGCCAAGAAACCTGTCTCGCATTTCTCTCCCGAGGGCTGACCACTCAGACTGAGGAATGTATTCCAACGGCGCCGGCACTGGATTCAGGGACGGCCATGGCTTCAGTGCCTTTACAGATTCCGGGTGAAGCTCGACTCTCGCTGGCCCGCGGCGGAGACCACGTAGCTGCTGCTGCTTCAGCAAGGATTCCGCATACACCTTGGGGTCGGCGCGAGAGGCCATTTCCTTTGCGGCCCTAGAATTAACCATCGCCTCAATTCTTGAGAGCTGAGGATACATGCTGGCCTCTACCAACCCGAGGGCGTGAGACGGGTCCGACCTGCTTACGTTAAGTATTCTTTTTCCAACAGCGGTTTCGAACCCCGGGCCAAGGCGAGAAGCAACCCAGGCAGCGCTAACCGCTTTCTTCTCGAGTCTCGGTAGCGCAGGAAGCCTGGTTCCTGGCGGCTTCGAGCCGTGACTGAACACCGTCTTTACGACGTGCTTCACTCTGCCGGGCTTGCCTACTGGCGCTAGCACGGCATATCCACCACCGTGTAGTCGTGTGTGGTAGGTCCGTAGCGGGTCAAGGTTGAGCGTAGCAGCCATAGCCTCGATACGATCAAGGTCAGCTGGAGGGACATGTGGGGCGCGTTGCTTCAGCCTAGACTTGGCGTGAGCTGCCTTCTTCTGGATGTCAGCGAGCATCGTCGTCGGGCTGTTCGCGTCCTTGAACGCCTCGGCGTGGCCGGCCATCTCGTCGTAGAGGGTCTCGAACCGCGCGCGGTGCTTCTCGCCTCGGAGTCGTTTCCCGCTCTCGTCGTTCCATCCACGGCGGACCAGCCTGTCGACAACGACGGACTTCGGCTCCTCGATCAAGTAGACCTTGTGACCCTTCAGGTCCCTGGGGCGGAAGCCGAGGATCTGGGTGCCCTCGATGATGTGCGGAGTGTCGAGGTTCTTCTTGATGAACTGTCGGGCGCCGGCGGTGTTCTTCGCCTTGATGCCGTCCAGGGAGATCAGCGGCAGGCCCGTCTCCTTCGACAGCCGCTGCCCCTCGGTGGTCTTGCCCACTCCAGGGACGCCGGTGATGTAGATGTGCTTCGGGGCCGCTGCGACCTTCTCATGCTCCTCAACGAAGTCGAGCCAGTCGTTCACTTCGAGTATGTCGTCATCGGTCATGTCCTCCAGGCGCCACTTTCCGGTGAGGACATGGGAGCGCTTGGTGAACCTTGCGTCGTCGATTCCCAGCTCTGCTGCTCGTTTTTCGATGTGGGCTGTGTCCACGGTTATCCCTCTCGAGTGATTAGCCGAAGGTACCCTGTGCGCTCGAGCTTGTCTTTCTTCTGTTCGCGTTCAACGTCGTGATCTACGTCCATCTCTCGATTGAACACCACTGGGCGAGCTCGATGCGTTTTGTCCTCTGCAATCTTCTTCACTTCACCGAAGAATGCATCCCACACAAGATCTTGTGGAGTGTCGTTCATTATCTCTCCGCCAGGACTCTCGGCGGGAGGTCATATCCTCCGACCTCACCAAGTATCCCTCTAAGATAGTTTTGAGTCTCGCCCCTTAGTCTTCCGAAGGCTCTTGGGTCGAGGATCGACGTTCCCGGTTCGACTCCTCCTGCCGACATGGCGTCCCTTATGCTTCCGCCGCCCCAGTTGTACGCAGCAAGCGCCATTGGGACATCACCCTTGTATCTGCCGAGGAGGTCTTTCATTAGCCTTGCAGATGCATCGGCCGCAGCTGTTGGATCTTCTCTAATGTCGAACCTCTCTCCAGACTCAGACTCACCGAGCAGCCCATAGCCTCTTCCGGTGTTTCTGGTGAACTGCGCTATGCCGAGTGGGCCGGTGTGACTCTGTGCGTACGGGTTGAAGCCAGACTCCCGTCGAAGCTGAGCGGTGAGGATGGCTGGGTCAATGCCCCTTCTTTCCGCAGCTGCCTCCACTATCGCCCGCATCTCTCCCCGAAGTGGGCCGCTTTGTGGAAGGGCGTGCGCACTCCTGGAGACTGTTCCTGTTTTCTTGTCCACAGGGACCCTGCTCTTCCAGTCGGACCAGCCGGTCCCAAGCGCTGGCTCGTCGATTCCGTGCTGCCGGTAGTAGCTTCGTATGGCAGCCTGACGCGGCGTGTCGACAGAAGGATGTCCCGCTGGCACCTGGCCAAAGTCCTTAGCGCGAGGCGTGCCTCTAGTCTTTGCCAGAAGGTCCCTCTGCTCTCCCAGGGCCTCCGCTGGCTTTGCCCCAGAGGCCTGAACTGGGGCCTTGCCGGCCAGGGACCTCTCGCCGTGAATGCCGCCTGGCTGTAGGAACCCGCCAGTTCTTGATGGCAGCTTGAGTGCTCGTCGCCAGAGCGGCTGCTTTGTTTGAACCTTTGGTGGCGCCACTGGCTTAGCGGATATCTCCGTAGGCTCAAACTCAGCAACGCGAACGGGTTCTTCAGAGAGCTTCTCCAGCTCGTCTACAAAGGCTTCGAGGACCAGGTGGTTCATTCTTTGTTCTTCCAGCCATAGACCCTGGCGAGTCCGTTGCGAAGCATCTCGTCGTTGAGGCTCTCTTCGGACCTGGTTCCGTTCTCATCGATAGACCATATCGTGGCGATGTATCGACCGTGCTTCCCGGTCTTCTCCGTTCTCACCATGATCTCTTTTCCGTCTATCTGCTCACGTAGCCAATCCCTCGCTTTGTATCCAGCGAGCTTCTCCTGCTTGTCCCTGGTTCGTATCTCCGGAGTGTCAATCCCGCTCAACCTCAGGCGAAGGGCCCTAACGGTTACTGTGAAGCCCAGGTCCACGTCCACTGTAACAGTGTCGCCATCGTAAACCTCGGTGACTCTCGCCCTGTATGTGAACACCTACTCGCCCTCCTCAAACAAGAAGCCCATCTTGGAACGCATCCAGCCCATAACACGCTTACTCCACGGCTTGGCAACGCCGTGCTCCTCGGCCTTTCTGTCAAGCGCGGTACCCATCTCGTCTGTAAAAACGAAGTGGTCGTCTGTCGGCTGAAACGACTTGGACGACATGATCGAGGGCGGGGCGTCTTTCGGGTTGTTGACTACGGAATCTATCTTTCCTACGCCAGCGCCAACCTTTGACCTGGGAACGCTTGCACCAAATGCGACCGTCTTCGCTCCGCTATGAGCGTCGAGCAACCTCCCCGACGATGTCGAGTGTGCAACAATCAGGTCGGCATCGGGTGGCTTTGTCCCCTTCTGCCCAAAATTGTAATCGACCTTGTACCCCAGGCCCTCGAGATGCGACTTGACCTTCTTGTAGAAAGACGCAGCTTTCTCGTCCGCCTGCATCTCGGATATGTCTCTTGGAAGGACCGTGGCCGTAAACTCTTCTCTAGCAAGCTTTGTGTGGCCGATCTCATCCAGGAAAGAGTCAAATACATCGATACTCATAGACGCTCCGATGAGAGTGTACACCCAGTAGGCCGGAGGATACTTTGGGAGAGCTGATTGTGGAATACGAAGAAAATAGAGATCTCGCTGTTTGTCAGATACAGGACTCTTTGTTTGGCGCAGCCCTCATGCGAGGGGAAAGCGGATCCGTGGCCTTTGTGGTCGACGGATCCGGAGCCGTGTTCCACATGGACCTGCACGAAGCCGAAAAAGAAGAATGGAGCGAGGCGCTTGGGAGATTCTCTGATTCTGTGAGCGGAGAAATAATAATCACCATAGGGGCTGGCCACGTTCTTTCTCTGGATGACGAACACGAGATATGCGGAGCTGTCGGAGCCATGGCCTCGGGCATGGAGATGAACGAACTCCCCGGATCCTGCCCAGCGCTATGCTCACATCTGGAGACGACATGGGGATACTCCAGGTCTATCCAAGCAAGAGCCCTCGAGGACGGATCATTTGGCGCGCCCTTTCACGCAGATGATGAGGATTCTCGCGCACTTTTTGTCGAAAATGGCTTGTCCCGAGAGGCGTACATGACCTGACATTACTAGCAACCATCTTCTAAGTTGTTGTTTTATAAGGGCAAAGGTGCCCAAGATGGTTAGATGGTAAGGTTTCAGGTATGCACCCCCCTATATATATAAGAGACACT
>Ga0098052_1002264_pt1 | contig 11667 bp, 10 predicted proteins | sample 15_taG_FD_81591 | JGI IMG/M metagenome (GOLD analysis project Ga0098052, IMG submission 81591) | Marine viral communities from the Subarctic Pacific Ocean - 15_ETSP_OMZ_AT15312 metaG | ecosystem: Environmental > Aquatic > Marine > Oceanic | place: Pacific Ocean | collected 2015-01-18 | reverse complement strand
GTGCCTTGGTGAGGTTCGCGCGAAAGCCCTGAAGGTGCTTTCCGTCAACCTGAATGTCTGGACCGCCTTCCTCGCGATTCGCCTCAGCGTGTTCGACGATTGCGTCGTTCTCGCTCAGGGTGTCGCGAAGGGCGGTCTTCAGTTCCCGTAGGTGGGAATCCTGAATCGCCATATTGGTTTTACCTCGTGTCTATGAATGAATATATGTACACGAGGTAAGCACCCCGCTAAGGACAGCGTGGCAGAAGTCTCCATGTAAGTGACGGAGGGGTCAGGACAAATCTTCTTCTGAGAAGTCGTCGTCGTCCATATCGGGGATCATCTGTTCGGGATCGAAGATCGTGTGCCCCGCGTAAGTCACACGACTCGGCCACGTCAGTTTCTTCAAATGATTGGCGATACCTTCCAGTGCGCCAGCAGCGATCTGCGGCGGCACCGAACCCAAATCAACATGGTTGGGTTCACCGGGGTCGTCCAGCGAAAGCACAATTGTGATCACCGGGAAGTGGCGAGCCTGTGGGATGGCGTCATCGAACAGACGTTCGGGTTGAGTCGCCTCAGTTTCAGGCGGCGTAGTAGTTGCCTCGGAAGATGGATTCCCCTCGGGAGATGGGGATGAGTTCGACATTGAAATTTCCATCGCCTTCCTCGTATGTGACTACGGCCATACCCTGCTGCCAGTCTTCCACTGCGTTGACAGGGCGACCATGAGGGTCAGTGGAACCCTTTGTAGATGGTACAGCGCCATCGATCCTGCACAGGCATCCGGGTGACGCAGCGAGACTCCGCTTTGCTCCCTCAAATGTGCGCCGGGTCTTATGCTGCAACTCAATGCGATGGATATGGCCGTGGATCACTGAGGTGCGCTCGTCATCAACAACCGCTTTAGCGGTAGACGCTCGGCTTCTAGTGATGTGACCATGGATACAGGCGAGGTTCTGATTCACCCAGAAGATCCCCGCCGGGTACCCGCCAACGTATTCGACGTTCAGGTGCGGCTCGTTCAACCGTAGAAGGAACGGAACCGACATCACAGGCCAGTCTTCAGGTACTTCAGCCCGCTTCAAGTGAAGGGCGGCAGCCGTGTTGGCCGTAATCGACTTCTGAAGTCGGCGGTCGTGGTTGCCTTCCAACAGAACAATGTGAGCGTCAGGAGCGTTCGCCCTCTGCTCACATAGGAATCGGTGGCCCCGGTCGATAGTTGCCTGAGTTGTCTTGGCGAACGCTGGTTCCTGCTCGAACTTGCCGAACTCAGCGAAATCAAGGAAATCGCCAAGGTTGACAATCAGATCAGGGTCCAGATCACGGGTGATTTGTAAAGCAACGCCCATGGATGCTTCGTGGTGGAAGTCATCCAGAGCGCCGTCGTCATACATTCGATACCCGATTTGAGGATCAGGAAGAATCACAGCAGTCTTGAACTTGGACTTGGCTTTCTTACCCTTCGGAGCAGGCTTAATCGTGATTGGGGCAGCCTGTTGAACCACGGGCCATTCAGGGCCGTCAGCCCACGCCGGGGCGATGACAACAGATACACCCCCGAGATCGTGAATCTCGGCTTCGCCCTCCTCGTTCTTAGTGAGCCCCTGCCACTCAGAAATACGGACTTTCTCTACGGTCCCTATTTCTTCAGGGTCAATCCCTGAACGGTCTAGAAGATCAGCGATCTTTCCAAGCCGTGACTTGGCTAACTCTTTCTGGAAATCATCCTTCATGCTTCGCCCCCGCCAACCGCCGCCTGTAGTTGCTTACGGCGTTGGGGGACACGGGATGTCCGTAATCCGTTAGGACTTGAGAGATCTTGCTGGTCAGAACATCCGGGTCCAGCAAGGCGGCGCGAAGAGAGTCGGCTTCATCCTTAGAAAGTTTCTCAAGAATGATGTCGATCTTGTAGCGCTGCTGAGTTCTGCCAGAACCCTGCATCGCGGCGTAAAGATCCAAGGGGGTCTCCAGTGGTAGCCGGTACCCCCCAGTCTAATCCACAGTCGCCTCAGCGACTGCGGAGCCCTGTTACTCGCCCAAGTCTGAATAGGTAATGAGGTCTTGGAACTCACGCAGTTCCGAAAGGTTGAGGCCATCAGGGGCCTCTTCCTTGACGTCCTCAGGCTCTACCTCAACGGTCTCTTCGACCGTCTCGTCGGCCTTCTCGGCCTCATCCTCGGCTGGGGCCTCAGCCTTCGGGGCCTTGGCTGGCTTGGCGTCGCCGCCTGCCGGGGAACCTGCGACAGCCATCTGCTCTGGCGTCAATGTCCCACCGTGGCTCAGGTCTGCGACGACCTCTGGTGCAGCCTCGCCTGCGCCTTCAACGCGCTCCGATGAGTCGGGTGCGGTGTTCGAGAAGCCGGGGGCATCCCCGCCCTTCTCTTCAAGGTCAGAGAGGCGCTCCGACAGGGTGTTCAGGGCCGCGATGGCCTCGTTGATGACTGACTGGGTGCTGATGACGCCGGTATCGGCTACTTCGGCCTCAGTCGTCTCGGTGATTTCGGCGTCATTAGCCATGATGTCCTCCAAAGTGGACTTGATTTCGGTTATGTCGGCGCCCTCGTCAATGAGGGCGTCTATTTCAGTGAAGTCAAAGCCAGCCAGAGAAGCCTTTAACTCCAAGATCTCTTCCATTTCTTCATCTGACTTCAGGTCAAGCGGCTTCTCGCCGCTCTCGCGGTAGTGGCGGGCGAGGTGATTGTAAACACCCTTCCTGTCACTGCCTCGTAATGTGCTGCCCCCACGGGCCCCATTTAGGCGCCCAATGCCTTCACGAAGACCCCCTAGAGCCGCAGCCCCGGGTGACCCATCACTACTGACGTAGTGGTGGATGAAGGAGTAGTTCGTCTTGAAGGTGGGGTCCTCCCCATTCTTCAAGAAGGCAAAGATCTTCGAGTAGTAAGCCTTGTCGGCCGGAGAGCGCACGTTCTTATACATCGCTGGCTTCCACGGACGGTCGTCAGCGAACCCAACAGCGTGACTGGCGATCGGGCCCTTCTCTTCCTCGGGTCCGCTAATAAGTGCTTCCTTCACGGAAACGGTAGCCGTGCCCGGGGCAGCACCGAACAGCACGGGTGAATACTCGTACCACTCAAGGCGCTTGATGTGGCGGACACCTGTCTCACCCTTCATCTCTGACCCGCCCTCAGGGACTGAGTAGCCGATCGACCACTCCTGCTCCCCGCCGAAGAACTTGATGTCCTCGTAAGCCTCACGGCCACGGGTGGTGTTGAGATTGAACTGCATCTTGACCAGCACACCGCCAGCGTCTGCTTCTTGCAGATGCCTCGGGAGGCGGTCGTCGCCGGGTTCAAGTTCGATCGCTGCGAGGGTGCGTGCAACGGGGATCGTCGTGTCATGCGACCACACCCCCTTGGGGATGCGCTTCTGCAAGGTGTCCGAATACGCGCCGGGTTCGATTACATCGTTGACATTGTCCACAATGTTCGTTACAGAAACAACAGCCTCAACGGTGCCTTCGGCGTCGTTGAGGGCCTTTGCTTCTACCTGTGCCTGCTTTGACTCAAGTTCCACGATGCCCTCCTGAGCGTTCTAAGCCAAGGATAGGTTGTGTAGGCGGAGTTGTGTCGGAGCGTTCAGCCAGCCTATACGGGGGGCGCTACCCGAGGTAGGGCGTACTCCAACAACCCGGACTCCGCAGGAGTGTTCGTGAACAACATCGTGCAGCGACAATTCGCTGTTTCCTGAATGGAAGCGGTAAACGCACCGGGGTGCAGCATCAAATAGCCGCCGACAAGAAACGCATCCGTAATCGGACGGGCTTGACCATCAGCGTGCGTATGTGTAGGTCTTACTTTCGCATCCCGCTGTGACAGCCACACCTTGTATCGGAAGCCCTGCTTCATTGCTACGGCCATCTGGCCCTCGTTGACTCCGAACAGCACCGTGTTGGAGGCAACCAAACGTGCCCGGTTCTTAATCGCCTTATCGAAGACACCCTTCAAATCGTCGGCGATCTCATCAACCGACTTCCCAACTCCCATACCATCGACAATCTTGGATTCAAGTTGTCTACGAGTCGTCATGTTGACTTCAGGGAACATCGCCAACCCAGCGGCTACCGCTATCGCCACGGCTTCCTCGTCGATGTCTAGGTCTTTCCTCGTCATAAGAGCGATGTCGTTGCCGCCATCCATGATGGCTGCCATCAGATAGGACTTCGCATCGGCAAGGAGTTGTTTGTCCCATGTGGGTATATCAAAGACATCATTGACCCCGACCGACACACCCTTGTTGACCTTGTCTCGGATCTTTCGAGACTTCCACTTCTCTAGAACAACCCGCCGCTGCCTCTGGAAGAAGGCCGTCATCTGTAGCCCTACAGAGTCAGCCAAGCGCGCCATCTGTTCCTCTCGGCGCGTCTTCACTTCATCCGCTGCTTGCTCGTCGATCCAAAGATCACCGAACTGAAACCCCCAAGGGGATTCAGATAAAGGGGCCGACTCCTTATCCCCCTTGGCCTCATCTTGACCGTTCAAGGAAGCGGCTTCTTGTGGAACCGCCGCTACAGGTTCGTTGACAGGCGAAAGAGTGGGCGCCCCCGGCGGGATCGTTTCCACAGCATCAGGGTCAGTCAACTGCGGCGGCGTGAACTCAGATGAGGGTGTTTCCCCACTAGCGACCGCCTGCCCAACCGGCATCAGGTTCGCTTGGATGTAGAGCAGGTCAGAGCCAACCGGTTCACGGCCGATCTTCTGCCGATACTCGTCAATAGAGATAGCCCCAAACTTGAGTTCCTCCAAATGGAACAGGGCGCGCTCCCGTTCGTCACGAGAAAGGATCGCCACATCATTCAGATTGAACTTGACTGTCAATTCCTCTGACCCGTCAAGCCTGTCGAACGCACGTTCGATCAGCATGAGGTGGGGGAGCATCGTCTCACGCCAGAACACTTCGAGTTCCGTATCGGCGTTAGCGAATGTCCGCTCCGCGGCATTACCGATCACTGACTCGGGGACGCCGAACGCCATAAGGATTTCCTCTTTGGCGAGTTGCTTCGTCTCCGTGTACTGGGCGTCACGCTGCGCCATCGACGTGTCAATCCACTTGGCCTGCTCGGCCTCCATGATTGTCATGCGGCCAGCGCCACCAAGGGCGGATCCTGTGTTCCCGAGGAACCTGCGACGGATCTCATCGGCTGAGTCGTCATCCAACTCACCGGTGACCATCAAGATGCCGCCCGGACGACCATCGTTGACCATGAAGTTCCGGTTGTAGATCCGCGAGTAGTAGTCGATGTCGATCGCTAGACCACATGACTCCAAGGGTGATTGTCCCCTGTATGGGTCTGTGGGGTGCGGGATACGGACCCACACGACGTCATCAGGTTTGACGATGCGCTCTTTACTGTTGGGGACCTGAATGGAATACCCCGCAACAAAATTCTTCGGATCTGGAATCGGGAATGTCCACTGTGGCGGCAATAGATAAAGCCCCACCACATTGTCCAAACGGTCCTTCACCACTTCAATGAAAGCCCCCCGCTTGGAGAGCAACACCTGTGATGAAAGTTGAAATCGGAAGTTGAAAGCGTCGTGGTGTGGATTTGCCTTCCTATTCAAGACGGGAAGCAAAGGGCTATCGACTGGTTCTTGTTCTTCATCCAGAATCTGTACGGGAAGGCGAGCAGCGTTTGACGCAATGGCGTACACGCTCTTGAACACCCATGTAACCCTGTCGTTGCCTTCGGCAACAGCACGGTTGACGTCCCAGTCGTCCTTGTAAGCCTTCTTCTTATCAACCGGGTTAATCGACGTCATTTGCTGGTTGTAATAGAAAGCCTTCTCACTTAGTTCATCACGGTTCCACCCGTCACGACTGTGACCAGTAAATCTCAAGCCATCCAGAAATGCCATCTCAGCCCTCGTAACCCGTTAGAAGCGCGACCAAGACAAGCATTCCACCAGTCACTCCGAGTCCAGCGGTAACACCAACGGTGAACCCGCACATGGATACGGCTGCTCCACCCGACACAAGCGCCGTTGCGGAAATCCGTTCTTTTAGGTTCAGGGAGTTCAATAACAATGCCCCGGCTGCTCCTACCACGCTTATACCTGCCCAGACGATGAGGGATGGAATGTCTGCCATTGCGTTCAGCCTACGCTCCCTAGCCCGTCAGTCGTGATAGGACCGGGTTCGTACCGGAACACGGCCTTCCCTCCTACCTGAACATAAGTATCACGACCGAGATTCATCTTGAGGCACTCGGGATACGGAAACACCACCCTCAAAATCTGCCCGTCAAGAGGGCCATCTTGGAAGGTGATCTCGCGGGCATTGTCAACTTTCTTCTTCGCCATTTGACTAATCCCCTAGACGTGAAAAAATGCTGTAGTCCCCATCGGCTAAAGCATGGGAGGTGGTTAGGTTCACAGTGGGCGCCCTCGGCTTCGCTGGCGAGGTCGGGGGCGTCTCGCTTTCATCCTCTTGCGTTCCCGCTCACGCGAAGTGAACCCTCCCCAAATACCGAAATCAACTGGCGTCTCAGTGGCATACTCCAAGCACTGTCGCCAGACAGGGCACGGTCCGCAAACTGCCCTAGCGGCCTTCAACCGTTCTCGGTCTATTCGTTCATCGAAGAAGAACAACTCAGTCGGGTGATCTTTACACGCAGCGTCCTTCATCCAACTTGTGTCAACTTGATCATCTGGCCGCATGACGACCCTGCCCCATTCAACGCCCTGCATCAAACCGCCGCATGATCATTGGGGTGCCCTCACCTGCCCACAGGCAGAAAGTGTTGTGAGACAGGTACTCAAGCGCTTCGGTAAGGTCTAATCCACGAGCCATCACGCTGGAGACCATCTGATCTTCGTCGTACACAATGACAGCGGGCATGTTCGGGCGTATGGCGTACCCGACGATGCAATCATCAAAGTCGTCGAAAATAACGGCATCAGGGTTCAGGTCGGCGAGATCGTCCCACCACTCACTATCACGGCTGGTTTCCATAAGACCATCGTACAGTCACGCACCCTCTGAACTGTTCACCCGATGGTTTGGGAAACTGGGTCCATGGACACACCAGAGCATTGGGAAGCCAAGGAAGTGATGATCGGTGAGATCGCCGCTGCGCTTTCCTATGCAGAAGATCAACTTGAAGACCTCCGTGATCTGATTACTCACGAAACTGAACAAGCAACAGTATTCAGTGCCTAGCGATGATGACGGCGAAATTCTCGCCGAGGCTCTTCTAAATATCCAAGGCGCCATTGAGAAGGCGTCTGACCGGCTCGCGGAGCGAGTCAAGGGCAAGGTCGACTCTACGCTCGGCCTGTTCGACAAAATCAAGGACAACATTGCTTGGGTCCTTGGCCTACCCGCAGCGTTCGCGGGGTCTTTCGGTTTCCTTTGGGATTCCAGCGGCGACGAAGCCGCCCTTACCTACCAAGTCGCCCAACTTGAGGAAGCAGTCGCTGAACTCAAGTCACAGAATGATCTTCTCGGCGGCGGCGCCAAAAACTTCTCGCTTGACATGAGCCAAGCACCCGGAGGCTCGGTAACTGTGATCCTCGCGGGGGCAGCGATTGCCGTATTTATCGGCACGCTGATCTGGTACCAGTCAAGGAGACGAAGACGGCGGTAGATCCCTTTGAAGCGCTTCTTCGCTGCTCTCGTATCGGCGGTCCTTATCGCCGCTGGTTGCTCTTCTGGGTCTGAACCAACCGCCCCGACTGACACACTCTTCCCGCCGACGACAACGACGGTTCCAAAGTCAACGACCACTCTGGTGGTGGACGAACCGACGACGATCACTGAGCCGACAACCACTGAGCCAGTAGTCATCCAGTGGGCGGACCACTCGCTGGACTTCCGTCCGAACACCGACTCGTTCGCCTTCGAGAACTTCGGAGGCGGTACAGCACCAGCGGACCTCACCGTCAACATGGCTCGTCGCCTTTACGGAGACGCTCAGGTCTGTTCCGATGTAACCGACAATCAATGCACCCCGTATCCGGTGATCCTGCAACTCATTCAGCAGGCCAACCGATCCATGCAGGGTGGGCTGTGCGAGGGGCTAGCGGTTCTATCGCTTCGCCTTGCTAATGACCCAGCCACATTGGCGTCGTTCCAAGATGTTGAAGCAGTCGCCGCTCTTGTCAAAGAAGACCCAGCGCTGCTCTCTGAACTGGCTTACTGGTATGTCACCCAGTTCGCAGTAGAGGTCCAGCAAGAGGCTGCCTCCTACCTTGAGATGCACCCGACACAGTTGGCCGAAATCCTGTTGAGGGACTTCGCAGCCGCTGAAGCCGGTGACCCGTCGACCGGTTACACCATCGGTATTTACAGCGATCAGGGAGGCCACGCGGTCACCCCCTACCGGGTAGAGGAAACCGAAAGCGGTTACCGGATCTACATCTACGACTCGAACTGGCCGACTTCCGAACGCTGGATCGACGTAGACAAGGACGGATGGGTTTACGCCCTCGCGGCAACGAACCCAACCGAGGAAGCGTCAGCGTGGGGTGGCAGCACGGGAACGATGGAACTCACGCCAATGCGGTCCCGCTCTGGGCCGTTCTCGTGTGGGTTCTGCCCTTCCCCGGAAGAAGGCGATTCAGGGACTCTGCTCACTGTCGCTTCAACCGGCGACAAGCAAATGGCGCTGAAGATCGAAACCGAGGGCGGGGACCGGCTCGGCTATTACGACGACGGGTTTGTCAACGAGATTGAGGGGGCCACATACCGCTATCTGATCTCTGGGCCCAGCACTGCCGACCCGGTGCTGGTGTTCCTCCCACCCGGTGTGGACGCGTTCAGCGCCGACGTAGAAGAGATTGAAGTTCCTACCCCGGAAGAGCCGGTTTTCGATTCCACTCCCCCGGAGCAGGAACAGGAAGAACCTACACAACAGAAGTTCTCTCTGCTGCTACTTGATGAAGAAAAGTCAGTTCAGATCGAAGCAACGATCGTTGAAGAAGAACCCGAAGAGGACGTAGCCGAAGACGAAGTCACGGAAGAAGTTTCTCTTATCGACTTCTCTGAGGAATCGGTTGCTATCGCCGAGGTCCAAGATGCCACCGTGGGGATCACCATCGACGCCTTGGCCGTCGAAATCGAACTGGACGAGGGGCAGAGCGTCGAAGTCATACTCCCGCCCGAGCCGGAGCCTGTACCAGAACCAGAACCGGTACAGCCCGGACAGCCGGAACCAGAAGTACCTGTGGAGGTCCCCGAGGCCCCACAGATACTGGACCTGTCGATTCAGGACGAACAGGGAGAGGTCATAGCCGAGGTAGAGGTCGACATCACCATCTACTTGGTGGAAGAACAGCCCGAACCTGAACCCCCCACACCCGGTACCCCCACGGACACCACGCCGCCAGAGCCGCCGCCTCCTGCCCCCGTCCCCGTTGTCATCGAAATCACCTTCGACGAAGAAACAGGGACTGTTGAACAGGAAGAAGAAGTTGTCGAAGCATGGGTGGCTTCCGACGCCGAGTATTACCAAGCCATCGTTGAGGACAACCTTGACGAAGTCCTTGGCGAGTCTTATGTGGAAGAACTCGAAGAACGCGAAGAGTGGATCGACGAGGAAGAGGCTGAGACCCGCGAGTTTCTCTCATCTGTCTTGGAAGAGGTTGATGACGACTATTGGGAGGACGAGCATTGGGAAGAGACCTCATACGACGACGAGTGGTTTGAAGAGGAATACGAGGAAGAGGTCTGGGAAGAAGTCCTTGACGCCGAAGAATGGTTCGAAGAAGAGGCGTGGGAACCCGACGAGGAATGGGTAGAGGAATGGGCTGAAGAAGAAGAAGCCTTCATCCTCGAAGAGATGGGGTTGGAAGAGTGGGACGAAAGCGTCATGGGCCCACCTCCGACAGAGACCGTCGGGTGGACCGAAGAAGAATGGGACGCCTACGACGCCGAACAGGAAGAACTATTCGCCGAAGAAGAGATCATCGACTGGGAAGAGGATCCCGAGGAATGGGAAGACGAACAGGAAGAGGTTCCAGAGGACGAGGAACTGGAAGTCGTACCGGAAGAGGAAGAGTTCGCATGGGAAGAGGAATGGACCGCCGAAGATGAGGAAGCATGGATTCTAGAAGAAGAGGGTCTGGAAGAGTGGCCTGAGGACTGGGGACCGCCGCCTAGCGAAACATGGGGATGGACAGAAGAGGACTGGGACGCCTACGACGCCGAGATGGAGGCTATGTGGGAGGATGAGCCTACCGACGAAGATTGGGAAGACGATGTCGAAGAAGAAGAAGACCCCCCACCACCAGAAGAAGAAGGGTGGGAGGACGAGGACGATTGGGACGACGGGGAGGAGGCAACTGATGAGACGCTGGATGAAGAGGAACTAGACGACGAGTTTGAGGACGAGGAAGAAGAACAAGGCTCCCTAGACGATCCTGAATGGGAGGATGAGGAAGACCCATCCGACGAAGAAGAAACCGACAGCATTGACGAAGCACCTCTACCCGAGCCGGATCCACCTTCAGAGGAAGAAGTGGATGAAGAGCAAGTGGATGAAACGGAGGTGCCTGATGAAGAAGTAGACGGCTGGGTAAACCCCTACGAAGACTGCATAGGCACCTCAGCGTGTGAATCCGCTCCGGCTGGCTATGAGGACTGGGACGACTACGAAGAGCAGAACGACCCCGACTATGACCCGCATGAAGGCTGGGGTGAGCCGCCACCCGGATACGCCAACTGGGACGACTTTGAGCAGGAAGCGGCAGCGGGGATCGTCGGTGGCGACGTAATTGAAGAGTTTGTTCCCGAAGCAGAACTAACGACCTTTGTCGAAGAGGTAATCCCCGAACCCGAACCGGAGCCAGTACCGGTCGTTTACATCCCAACCATTACTTACTCGTCTTCGACTGAAGAAACCCTTGAAGTGGTCTCGCAGGCGACAGTCACCGCCCAGACGGGGACAGAAACCACGACGAACGTCACTACCTCCGAGTCGGGCATCCTGACCCATAACAGCAATGACATGCACTGGCATCTGGATACGACGACGGTTACGACGACCGCTACGACGGTTACCAACACCCTCGTTGATACGACCACTGTTGTCACTCGCACTCAGAGCAACACGACCAGTTGCATCCTCTTGGACGGCGTAATGAATGGATGTGAAATATCAACGGCCTACACCGCTCCAGAAACAACGGTGACTGCGGGCAATGCTTACACGGAGTCCACCACTACAACCGCCACAGCGAGTGCAACCGTAGCCACCGAGGAAGGCTGCTCCGAGGGTGGCTGGCGAGGCATGGGCGACTGGTGCATCGTCTCGTCTAGCAGTCGCACCGATTACGACCACGTTCAGTTCTCGTTGGATGAACCTACGAGCGTCCGTATCGACGCTGAAACAAACCTGACCCGTGCCGAGTTCAATACGAACAACGAGGCTGGTGACCCCTACATCTATCTGCACTGGGATACCCACGCTCCCGAGGGAGATCACTCGGGAGACGCATCAGCAGTAGGGGTTGGTCAACTGATTGAAAGTGACGATGACGGCGGGAACGACTGCGGGAACACTTGTGTCAGCCCGCCCAGTACCGCTGTGGATGTGGATGAAACCCCGACGATCACCTACTGCGACACCGGAGGGCCTTGCTCCGACGGCGTCCCTGTGATCGACAACGTGAGCGACCAGTGGGACAGCCGCATCGTCCGCACCAATCAGGCTGCGGGCGACTATGT
>Ga0098052_1002263_pt1 | contig 11667 bp, 12 predicted proteins | sample 15_taG_FD_81591 | JGI IMG/M metagenome (GOLD analysis project Ga0098052, IMG submission 81591) | Marine viral communities from the Subarctic Pacific Ocean - 15_ETSP_OMZ_AT15312 metaG | ecosystem: Environmental > Aquatic > Marine > Oceanic | place: Pacific Ocean | collected 2015-01-18 | reverse complement strand
TGGTACTTGTTGAGCATGTGCTTTAGGTATATTTGGTAGTGAAGAAGGTTGAGCAACAGCAGATGGAGCAGCAGGAACAGGAGCAGATGGAGCAGCAGGAACAGGAGCAGGTGGAGCAGCAGGTGGAGCAGGTAGGGCTGCTCCGGGTAATGGAACAGGAGGTTCTATCTTTGGAGGTAATGGAACACTTTGCTCATTAGACATAGGAGGGGCTGGATTAGATATTCCTACTTGATTCGACCTATCTGCTCTCGCCGCTTCTCTTCCTAATCTTGTTTGCTCTCCTTGCTTTCGCTGTGCTGCTTGCGCTTCCTGTGCTGCTTGCGCTTCTCGATTTTGTCCTACTTGTTCTCCTATCAATGCATTTGAAGGGTCAAGAGTCTGCGCTGTCGTCATACCTTGTAACGGTGCATTCAAAGCCCCTGTTAAAGAACCTGATTGACCGGCTGATGCTAAGGCATCCATACCCGCTAAACCCCCACCAAGCCAACTACCAACTCTCCCAAGTTTACCTAATCCACCTTTCCAACCTCCGACTTGTCCCATTTCTCCCCATGTGGGTTTTTTCTTTCCTCCGCCTACCATGACTTGAGGAACTACGTTTCCACCCGAACCACTTTGTACGGCTGCTTGAACCCCTCCTTGTCCTTGTTGTTTCACTAATATCTTACTCATTTTCAAGCCCCCTGATTTACTTTGATTACTTTGACGATTCTAGGCTCTACTGAAAACGATTTTGCGATTCTATACCAATCCCCTGTAGCGTAAGCGATAGTATGAACATCTCCTGTGGTCAATCCTAGATGTTGTGCCAATAAATTAGAGTCCTTGAAATGAGGCTTCACATGTTTAGCGATTTCAACATCATCCCTAGCATCTTTCAGTTGTATATCTTCAAGTTTCTTGAGAACCCTATCCATTATTGGTAGATGAGAGTCTTCACTTCTAGTGAATTGTTCTAACATGGTTTGTCTAGGGTCTGAAAATGATTGTTTGAATCTTTGCTCATGTGGTGTGAACGGTGCATCAGGTCCCGGCATTTCACCCTGCCTCATACTGGCCGCTTGCATAAATTCTCTTAATTGTTGAGGGTCATATTGCCCAACCGCTTGACGAGCCTGTGTCACCGCTGGATGTAGAGGCTTAAGTGGGGTTCCGGGTGTCACTGCCACCCCCCTAGAAGGTGAGACACTATGGCGGCTGACTGAAGGCCGTGGTTGTGTTGGGGGTATTGTGGCAGCGACTGGTACTTGTTCTTCTACTGGCATAGCGGCTGGTTCAGCCACGGCATCTCTTCCCGGTTGAACACCCAATTCAGTAGTTACAGAAGGAGATGTCGGAGCATAATCCTCCACTCTATGAGTATAAGGGTCCATGTGAGGTGGCATTCCTTCATGGGCTAACATTCCAGTTTCAGGGTCTATCTCAGGGTAATTTTGAATCGAAGCCCCCATCATTGGATTTTCAGGGATATCTCCCATTGGTCTTTGGACTTCATGACCTCTAGCAGTGGCTTGATGGTCGGCTAGGGCCTGTATGATTACCTGATATCTTTCAGCAGCATCAACTAGACTTGGAGAATAATGAAGACCTAGACCTTGAAGGTCTTCTTCATTTATCTCATGTTCACTAAGGCGACTTCTACCTCCCTCATGTTTACCTGATTTAGCCGCAAGACCGGCTAATCTAGCCGCTCCAGTATGTGTACCTTGCCCGCCACTACTTGCACCTGAAGTGTAATACTGTTTATGCTGGTCTAGAGTCAAGCCCTCTTCTCCTAATCCATAATTCTCAACAAAGAAATCCATCAGTGTTTTCATATCTCCTTGACCGGACCTTCCGAATAATTGCATTAGAGATGGCGCTCTAACAATATCTCTTGTTAAATCATCTCTTAGATTAGGATTGGTCAAAGCCTCTCTAAGATTGACTTGCCTCAAATCAGGCGCACCTAGATTACCTAGATTCATTGTGATATTGATATCAGGAATAGCCTCTACACCACCCATTGCTAACGCTTCATCAATATGTTGATTCATTAGTTCACCTACTTTGGTAGGTTTTCCTTTCTTTCCTACTTTTGGATAATGTGCTATCAAAGGTAATTCATGAATATTTTCCCAACTATGGATTCCTGTTACATCAGGAAAAGCACCCTCAGGATAGAACCTTCGATATTTGTCAGGTATTTCTGCTGATGGATGGTCCTCATAAGTCTGATATGTATTAGGTGCTAAATCATGCGCTCTTATGTAAGGGTACTTTACAAAATCCATACCCTTGAGGTCAGCAGCGGGTATACCTAGAATATCTGTCAAAACATTTCTTAATTCATTAAATGCGGGCCAATAAGCACTTTCAATAAATTTTCCTAAAGGAGCAGTATCAGCATTCTTATTATGCAAATGAGTTATCTGTGTGCCACCATGAGTATTCACCGGCATATCATTTCCAACACCTCTTTGGAGAGGTCCAACTCTAATTTTTCTATGACTCATATTGTCAAATGTATTCAATTTATGATTTTCAGGCATATCATGATTAGCATTGAAATCTCTGATTGCTTTATCAACAACTTGTTTAGGGTCTACACCAATTCCTCTAGCATTAAAAAACTGCCCTAATTTATTTACTACCGCATCAATACCATGTCTAAAATCTCCAAAAGGAGTAGCATAGACCATTTCACCATGAGGGCCATGAGTAAATTCTCCCTCAATTACATTACCTTGACCATCATGTGCAAAAGCAGGAATATCAGGTTCTTCAGGTGCTTTCATCGCTGTAGCAGGTGGCGCTCTTAGAAAAGCCGGCCCTCCCGCTCTATGCCCATAAACACCATGACCCTTGAGAAGTAATGAAGATTGAATTACTCTTACTCTTTTCATCCCATATGCCCCCTTCTAGAGATATATACACTAGCAGGGTCTAGACCTAGACGATTGGCTTTCATCTCATCATTCTGAGTTCCGCCTTGCATTTCATCATCATTTTCAGCAGATACACCAGCCCCATGACTAGGTACAGCCCCATCTTCCATTGCTGAAGATTGCCCCTGCATCTTCTTCTTGCTTTCTTTAGCCTCAGTTTCTGCTGCCCTAGTCATTCTTCTGAGCAACATTTTGATTTCTGCTAAGTCTGAATAATTCATCTTCACTAAATCACTATGAGGAATCTTATCTTCACTCATCATGATTTGAGATGGGTCAGGAACAGAAGGTAACGGGGGAGCAACTCCTACCATACTACCATCTCCTTGAGGTGGCATAGGTGGCATACCCATAGGAGGTGGACTTCTTGGCATTCTCGGTTTTCTCATTCTCGGCATACCCATCCGTTTTAGACTAGGTTGACGCATCTGCCCTCCTTGACCCGGCAACATACCAGTCAATCTTCCAGCCCCTGTTGGACCGGCATAGAATCTTCTTTGGCTATGTCTTGGACTAGGACTGTAAGTTGTTCTTACACCACCTAGAATCTTTCTTGTTTCTTGTTGACCCATATATGGTCTGTATTCAATTGGACTCTTACTCTTAGGTTGCTTGGTCTTGATACCTCTGTGACTCATCTCAACCGCTAGAGGTGACCTCATCAAACCTGTTTTCTTACCACTTTTGATACCTCTCATCAGATTCTTGAATCGACGCATGGTAGCGCCTACACCACCGCTCTGACCTCCCGGCGGAGTTTTGAATTGCCCAGTTGAGGGTCTGAAGTGTTGCCTTTCTTCTCGCTTTCTTCTTTCAGCAATTGTCTTCGGAGTATCTAATTTGAGAAGTGTAGACCAAGCATCATCCATTGGTTCACTCAATATTATTTCATCATCTTCATCAGGTTTCTTATCTTTTGATGGTAGAACATTTATATTGGGATTTTCTGCTGCTAATTCTTCTAAGGATTGTTGTAATTTTTCTTCTTTAGATGGAGGGGGTGGTAAATGTTCAGTTGTACTCACATTGAGTCTCTTTCCAGTAGGAATACCCTTGACCCTACTGAGTTGTTTTGTAGGTGTAAATCTTGAGCCACCTTGTCTACGCCTTAACGCAGCGTCTAAACTTGATTCACCCGGTCTTATATCATCATCTTCGGATTCTTCAGAAAAATCATATCCCTTTTCATCAACACCCTTTAACATCCTAAATGCTAAATTCATTGGTTCACCAGTTGCAAATAAACTGTCGCCCATAGCAGAACCAGTTCCAGTCTTGGCTCCTGTAGCCATATCCAAGAGATGTCCTCTAGAACCCGGAGAACCAGTCTGTCGAGATATCTCACCATCTATATCTCTTTTATTTGCATCATCTTGTCCTTCTTCTGTCATATCAGGTTCGGGACCCATTGTAGTTCCATGATGTCTTTTGATTTTGATATGCTTGAGTTTACTTCTCAGATTTTGCTTCTTTTCTTGTTTGAATTGCTTCTTCTCTTCTTCTTTTTCCTTATATTCAGGGTCAGTAGGATTATACTTATCATCACCATCATTAGCAGAATACATATGGTCTGAATCAGACCTAGGTGCATACATCCTAGTATCTGAACCTCTACCCATCATAGACATGAATTATTCCCCCTGATATATACATCAAAAATCTGCTGTAGTTTAGATGCTAGATTCAAATAAAATTCCTTGAGAGGTGGAGGCTTTTCTACGCATTGTGAAAAATGACTCATTAACTTATGAAACTGTCTCAGTGTTCTATCCTCAAATTTTTGTTTTATCTTATGAAATTCTACAGGCTCGTCATTTTCCAAAAGTATCTGTAGTTCTTCAATTACTTTATCAATAATCAAGAATGAATCTAAGTCTTTGATTTCTTCATTTAATTGTACCATATTCATGAACTCATTGATAACTTTGGAACAAAGGTCAAGAAATGCTGGTATCTCAGATTCAGGAATTACATAAGGGGAATTAGCATACTTGTAAGCATCATGATGAACTTGCATCAATGAAACTATAGGTGCTTGCATCAATCTACCCCCATATTATCTTGTAACTTAGCCTTGAGTCTTTTCCAAGTCTCAGGACTTTCATTAGCCAATTCCACTGAAAGAATATTGATGGTTTGATTGATTTGTTGGGTATCAGTCTGTGGCCCCCATTTTTCTTGGAACCTCATCAAGTCTTTGATAGATTCTCTTACTTCCTTATGAAGATTTACAGCATCTTTCACAAATCCATCATCATGTACACTACCCTCATGTAGTAATTCTGATAGTTTAGAATTGAGAGTCTCTACGTTATTTTGTAGTGTAATGATTTCATTACCTGCTATCACTGCTACTTCTAATGCAGCCGTTTTTTGTACTAATGGTTGAAAATGATATTTCATATGATGGTAGATTTTTGATTCAGGTATACCAATTTCAGTAGCAATCTCTTCTGTAGTCATACTTCTTTCAAAATATTTTTGCTCAAAAATAGGTCTTTGAACATCTGTACATAGTATGCAAGAAGGGTTGGAATCCATATGATATTCTCCCATATGATTTCTGAAATGTCTATCTGAAGTATTAGCCCTCCACTCCATTTCTTTATCCAATTCCTTACAAGATAAATGACCTTCTAGAAGTGTGGCTTCTAAACCATCTCTATCTTCATGTTGACATAGAGGACAGGAAAGTTTTGTTACTCTGTCGCCTACCCCCATGTTGCTTCTTAACAGGACCCCCTTCAAAATCATTATCCCTGAAATCCCCCTCCGAGAGTCATGAGAAGGTTAGAGAGGGTATCTCCAATTCCCTTGAATAAAGAGAGTATGTTATCACTTACTCAAGGTATCAAAGACTTGATGAAAGGACAATTTGCACCTGAGATTCTCAAGAAAGAAAGGTTGAGAATCTGTCAAACCTGTCCCTTTGGGGGGATGAGATGTGACCTTTGCGGTTGCTTTGTCAAAGGAAAGATAGCATTACTAAATTCCAGTTGTCCTTTAGACAAGTGGCCGTCAATGAATCCTAGCGTAGACACCACTCAACATCAGAATGCTGCCGAATAATCCTATGAGATAAAATGAGATACTTCCGCTAGACATGGAAGGGCCTTGTAGAAATAGAATCAAAAGCATAGTAATTATGATACTGATGAATTGTACCATAACCATATCAATTATCACTGACCTTCTCGGATTATACAAATCTAACATTGTATTAGTAATCCCCCTAGGCATCATTAGTCCACTTGGTTGGTTACTTGGTTGTCTCATCATTTCATCTACCTTCCTGTTATCAATCCTCTAGCCACACTACCTATGCCTGACCCCATTCTTGTCATCATGCCCTCATCTGCCATAGCAGCAGACAAAGCGCCACCCATCATTGATTGTTGAGCCATAGCCGCAATCTGCTGTTGTAGCATCTCAGCCTGTTGTACTGATTGTGTGGATGCCCCTTGAAGAGAAGTGAATTGTGCTTGTACATTATCGGCTGAAACTGTTTGTAGATGAGATGGTAATTTTGAAACATCTAACTCCATAACTCCTTCATCAGAAAGTGTAAATGTTGCATTTCTCAAAATCTCTATTACTGAATAAGTGACTATACTACCAAGTAATTCAATCAAGACCCCCATTTGAGGTCCGGCTATGAATCTATCAATTGGTACTAGAGATTTCAATAATGCCATCTGTATTTCCATTTCAGAAGGAGGAACCATTTGTTGATTCATCATATTTGGATTCATACCAGCCCCTCCCATCATGCTACCCATGAATGGATTTTGTTGCTGTTGCTGTTGACCGAATCCCGGTAGTCCTACACCAGTAGGTTGACCGAATCCTGCACCGGCTGGCGCACCACTCATACTTAGATTCAAGGCCCCATTTTGTTGTGTCTGCTGTGAATTATTACCTATGCCGAACATCTTACTCACCTACCGGAAGAGGTTGTTCTGTTTGAGGGTTTTCATTCATTTGTTGCTGAAGCATGGCAGAAAACTCAGGAGTTGGTTGTTTCATCAACTCCATCTCATACTGAAACATTCTCAAATCAAAAGTAATAGTTGTTATATCATTCAACCCCGTCAATGGATTTTGATAATGATGTATTGATATACCTTTGGTTTTTCTACTATCTTTGTTCAATTCATCAAGAAATGGCTCATATTTCTCTAACATCTCAGGAGACATATTATCTTTCTTTTTGATAGTAGAAACTGGTATAGTCACTATATTGATACCCTTTTTGACCTTATCTCTAAATCTACCTGAAGTAGCCTCTTTTTCTTTCTCATCTTCTCTTTCCCACATACAAAGAAGGTGAAAAAGATGTAAATGCTCAGGACAATAAGTACCTCTCATCTTTCTACCTGAAGTGACTCTATCCATTGCTACAAAGGCTTCAGCCTCTCCAGACACTGAATTTTTCCAATACATATCCCAAAGAGATAGACCTGTATCTTCATCATTTATTTTATCATATAAATTATCATATTGAATCAAAACACTACAATCACATCCATCAATCACGCAAACATGTGATTGTTTATCATAACGATATTTTCGACCAAAGAATAACCTTCTAGGATTGATAATACTTCTTTTTGAGGGGGTCAATAATTTGTAGGCTTGTTTCATATCTTGTCTTCTAGCCTTTCTAGAATCAGCATGTCTACTTGGAAAAAAGTTCACTTTAGGAACTTCTAGATTCTGAGCCTTTGCCATATCTTGCATAGCGGCTTGAGCCGAAGCCTGTTCAGTCAATGCTGAATGATTTAGACCCATATTACCCTGTTGAGATAATGATAGAAGATATGCATTATTCACAGCGGCTAATGACTGTTGCTGCTGCGGTTGTCTGATGTTCAATCCCGGCATCATGATTCTTCCCTCTTACATACCTCTATTTTGAATTGTCCCTTAGAAACTCTGAGTTTCCATAACAATTTATCTCCTACTTCATATCCTAATTGTTGTACAATCCATCTAGGAATAATCGTTCTAACTGAATTACCAGTACCACCTACTGCTACTATAGTGGTTTCATTACTTGTTGCTCCCATATCTATACCTCATACTGTTAATAAGTCTATCAAAGTCGTTTCTACATTCCAACCTATTCTTGTTGCCATAAATGAACGCTTTGTTGGAATCTTAGATTTTTGAAGCCTAATTAAGTCATCTCTGAATGGGTCAAATACCTTATGCTCACCAATTCTATTCTGCTGCCAAAGTACTGAAGCATTCTCATCAAAAAATCGGTCAGCCTTGTTAGCAACCAACATAATCAACCTTGGGTGATACTTCTTACCCCTGAATCTCGATTTCCAGTTTCTATATCTATAATTTCGATTTATCAAAGCATCACAAAGAAATTTGAAACCAGCCACTTGTTGAAGGGCTTCATCTCCACCCTTGATGGCATTTTCATCAAACATATAGATTACACACTCACATTGTCTAGCAACCATATCATCTATCCAAAGATTCCAAAATCGAGTATCTCCGCCCATATCTGAACTATATACAACTCTTTTTTGCCCTTTCCAAGAAACTCTTTTTCTAGATGGTTTAGGAAGTAAAAATTTACCAAGAAAACGGTTATGAGTTGTTCTTTCTTCTTCGGGTATCTCTTCCATCTCTCCGGGTGTTGTCATGAAGCGGTCTAGAGTGGTTTTTCCAACTTTAGGCGCACCATATATTCCAACCCTTCTAGGTTTCCAAGAATTGTAAAGATTCTGCCCCCAAAGTGCAGCACCAACCAAAGCAGAGCCAGCGGGGTCCATCTTAGTCACCTACTAACCAATTTCCAAAATCTGCCAATTTATTCCAAAACCATTGAACTGTATTTTCCCATATGGAGGTTTCAGTCTGTATTTCATAAATCGAAGCCCCTAATATTCCGCAAATAGTGAATATAGCCGTTCTAACCCATCCCCAACCCTTTTCATAGTAAGTATCTAAGACATTTTGGGTATGTAAGGCTCTCAAGGTTTCTTCAGTAGCATCATCCTTGGGAGATTTAAAAAAGCGGCCCAACTCAATCACTTCTTCTTCTTATCATCCTTTTCTTCTATCTCAGCACCTAATTTGAGGGGTTGGTCAATTTCAGCCTCATGAATTGGTATACCGGGATTGAAATTACTCATATTGTCTACAAAATGGGGTTGACCGCCGGGAATACCCCAAGTTGGTGGTGCTTTACCGGGATTCTGCTCCATCCATCTTAATTCGGCCTCCATTTGTGCTTCTTGCATCCTTAATTCCATCTCAGACCTTCTAGAATCAAATTGAGATTGCATATTTCGATATCTATTCTGTCTTGTCTTTTCCATCTCAGAAAGTTTAGCCTTTTCCTGCATATTCTGTTCAAAGAACATTTTAAAGAAATAATAGGCTAATCCTTGCACCGCAAATGCTCCCATAGCGTAAGTTATTCCATTTACTGTCGGTGATGGGTTGACAAGCCATAATTCTGTATCGAATATCCCGATTGCCAATCCAACTAGGGCCGATTGGGACAAAATAAGCCCCATTAGCCTGATTTCTGCATCATGTTCATTACTTGTTGGTGCTACCATAACAATATCTCTCCGATTTGGCTACAGGTGAGACTCTCTTAATGATTTCCCTATGCATTTCTCAAGGTTCCTCTTTGTTTGAAGTGCCTAGCCCTGTTGCTATGCTCATCTTCTATAGACAGTTTATCACCTTGAGTATGACTGATATCTCGATGGCTGTGGTCACCATACATGCCTCTCTTTCTACGTTCTTGATTCAATTGTTCACGATATTTGATTCTTTCAGGACTGGATTCATATTTTGTATCATATTCCTTCTTATGTTGGAATGCTTCAGGGGATTTCCGGTCTTTCAACAACCGCATAGCGATGTCCATAGGTTCACTTCTATGAAAACCAGTAAGCGGATTCATTGGAGTACCTACAAAAGAAGGAACATCATCTTCAATCATAGGACCCTCCCAAGTATTCTTCACAGGATAATGTGTCATTTTCCTATCATCGTTTTCCTCAATTTCATCATCTTCATCTTCGCCATAAAAAACCTTATACGCCGGGTCATCAGGGGTAATTGATGAAAACCTAAGACCTTGAGGAAAGGAGTAATCTTGTAAATCTTCATGAGTAGTATATTCTCTTTCAGGGATAAAGGGAGGTGAAGCAAAAGGCCAAGCCTTTGAAGGTAAAGAAAACTCAGTACCGTCTATCCAAGGGTTATCTCTTTCTTGCATCTCTTGTCTCATATGTTCTATATGCCCAAGACTACCCGGATGAACTTTCATTTTATCCCATTCTTCTTCCATATCTTCAGAAGGTTGACCTCTGTAACCACCATGTCCTCCTGCACCTACACTCTCTTGACCACTTCCCATACTTCTCATTTTTTTTCTACCTGTAGGAGTTGTTCTCCTAGTTTCTTTTCCGCTCATGTCACGGTCTGCCCATCTTTCCCATGCTTCTATATCACCCATGTTTATTTTGAGCAGCCTGAAGGCTAGGTCCATTGGTTCGCCAGTCATAACTGGTTTAGGTCCAAGTTTTTCTCTTAATTCATTCCACTCAGGAGAATCAAAGGGGATAGTACCCATTTCTTGAGGAACATCCCAAGGACCCTTGTAATCAGGGTCAGCATATTGCTGAATTTTTTCTTCAGGTAGAAGATGACCATAATCTCTTTGCCATCTCTTCAAATCATATCGTTTAGGTATTGCACCCCAATCTTCAAGTCCAGCATCAGAATACATCGGTGGTCCTCCTAATCTACTCATTGCTTTATCAGGAGTACCCTCATCAAACATTCTTTGTCTATATTTTTGGGCTAGTATATCCATCAAGAAATTACGGTGTTGATTCCACTCATCCCAATCTTCATTCTTGAGTAATCTCATGGCTAGGTCCATTGGTTTGCTGGCGACTTTTCTACCTGTAAATGCATCTACAAAATGAGGCATTGGTGGTTCTATACCCGCACCTTCTAATGTTCCTAATATTCTCTGTTGATTTGAAGTAATATCAGGTAAGGGATAACCCATATCCATTCCCTCATTCAATCCATGTCGAGCCGCTGTTCTAATATTTCCCATATTCACATCAGAAGGTAAATCAAGTCTGAAAGTCTCATCAGGCTCTAAATCATCATATAGATATCCTTCATGTAATCTTTCAAATCTCTTATCAGCCTGTAATTTTTGACTCATATCCTGCATAGTTGCAAGTCCATATACATTCAAATCATTTTGTAATGCATCAGTTCTCATGCGACTCAATGATTCTAAATCAGGATTTATCCACCAAGAACCCGGCGGTTGATTACTTTCATAAATACCCTGTAAAGCCTCTAAATTAGGGTTTTCCTCATGTTCTTCTTCATATTCAAAATCACGCTGCGAAAGAGGTTGAGCCTCAAGCGGTGTTTTATCATGCATTCTACTTACATATCTCACTCCCTTTGGTATTCCATATTCTTCTACATCCATAATAGGTAAATCTTCCAATGTAGTACCTCTCCCCTTGAGGAAATCGAAGGCTAGGTCCATTGGATTCATTTTATCACCCGAATAAACTTCCTAGACCTTCAAAGGGCTTGTTGGTCGGTTTCTCATATTCTTCTATTTCATGTGGTTGTGCTACTCCCACTTTACTCATACTAATATCTTGGTCAATAGGAAATCTTTGTTCAAATTGCTCTAATGGTAAATCTCCGGGCGCTA
>Ga0098052_1002258_pt1 | contig 11673 bp, 20 predicted proteins | sample 15_taG_FD_81591 | JGI IMG/M metagenome (GOLD analysis project Ga0098052, IMG submission 81591) | Marine viral communities from the Subarctic Pacific Ocean - 15_ETSP_OMZ_AT15312 metaG | ecosystem: Environmental > Aquatic > Marine > Oceanic | place: Pacific Ocean | collected 2015-01-18 | reverse complement strand
TTATAATCTTCAACTTTTTTATTGTAGAAGAATTTGTTATAAACATCTGTTTTGCTACTTTCCCAGAAATAAGAAACATGTGTTTCGTCTTCATCATTTTTACTCCAAGTAACAAGATAAGGAGACATATCATGCTTTTCTGCATTAATATAATCATACATTTCGCTAAGTGCTTTAATAGAATTTTCACCCTTTGTTCGGTGCAAAAGGAATACTGAATTTGTTCTTTTGTTGAATGTGAAAAGTTCTAATGTAACTGTATTATCACCATCAATATCAACACGATAATTAAAATGAACTGTATTCTTATTATCTTCATAAACATGAGTGATTATATCACTTTCTAAACTGAATCTTTTATTTTTCATATAGTTCAAATTTTATATTAATAATTACAAATATACGAAATAATATATAGATTATAAAATAAATTTGTAATTATGTCACTGATATTAAGAACCAGTATTGATAGAAAACTAACAGCATCGGAATTAGATGCAAATTTTACATATTTAGAAAGTATTTCTGGTGGAACTGGAAGCGGTGGAACTGGCTCAGTTGGACCACAAGGACCAGCAGGACCACAAGGAGCAACGGGTTCAGCAGGAGCCGCAGGTGCACAAGGACCACAAGGAGCAACAGGCTCAGGTGGAAGTGGAGCAACTGGCCCAGCTAATCAAATAGCTTATTTTGCCACAGCTAATAATTTAACATCAAGTGAAGATTTTCTTAAATACACAAATGGATTTAAAATGTCTACAACACAATCTAGTTCACTTTCTGGAACAGAGAGTTCTATGCAGTCAACTATTTCAATTGGCTCAGCTTCACATCCTATGTTAAACACAGGAGCAGCATTGATGTTTATTGACGAAACACAAAGTGATTGGGCAATAGCAGGAGCAATGGAAGCAGATATATTAGGTCTTTTACCAGGACCAGCTGCCGTTTTAGCTTATATCCCACCTAGTAGTCCACCATCAAATTGGATAGGAGTATCTAAAAATGGTATTAGTATAAATGGCATGCAGTATCAATTTCCTACAATGAATGCATCGGGACCATTGGTTAATGACGCAACTGGTGGCTTAACATGGAGTTCAGGATTTACAGGAACTTTCTTCGCTACATCTTCAGTAACTGTAGTAAATGGCGTTATTACAAATGTATCTTAATTAAATGCACAAAACAAAGATAGAAATAGGAGATTGGAGTGGTGATGGACACGGTAAATCAGAATCCTTTCTGATAGAATCGAATTTTAATAGGGCGCAAATAGTAGCAGCTTATGATAAAGGCAAAGAAATAATAGGTCTTGAAAAAAGTGTAAGAGTTTATGTAGGAGGCGCACCACCTAATCATTATGAAGAACGTACTATGTTTAAAGGCATTGATGATTTTTGTGAAGAATATGAAGATAATACCTTACCAGAACATTATATACATTTATTAGGTATGCATGGTGTTTTAGATGTCGTAAATGATAAGGGAGAATTATTTGATGGGTATTGTTGTTATAGTGATCAATTTGTTGAGATATATTTAGGAACAGCAAAATTAGGAGATCCTGCATTTCAATATAAAATAGTATCTGATAACGTACCAAGTATAGATATTGGTGGTTATGGATTAGATTTTTCCAAGAGTGGATAAAAGAGGAAATTAATCCTCTTTCTTTTGTTTCATATTAACACGTTGATTATAATTATAAACCAACCGATCTAAACCAATAGCAATCTCCAGAACCAATAACTCTTTTTCAATCACTTTTTTCTTAACAGTTATTCGAGCAATTTCATCAAAGTCTGTTCTTTTTGAAATTGAGCAAATTTCCATCCACTGGTCATTATTCCAAACTTCAACATCCATTGTTCTTACACTGTAAGAAGGAAGTCGGTCAGATTCAACAATTCGACATGGTAATGCAAGTATCTGTTCAAACATAGTCTTTAAATCTTCCAATACATTTTCTTGATAATCGTTCATTGTATCAGCAGCATAGAAACATTGAAATTCTGTTTGATAGAATTCTTTCAATCTCATATTCTTTTCAACATTATCTTGTTCTCTTCTAAAAGATTTAGATGTTTGCCAAACCACAAAAGGTGGCATAACAACATTTGAATTCAAAAGGTGTTTTGCATAGACATAAGAACTTGGTGTAGTTTCGGGTTTTAAAACCAACTCCGCATCTTCTTGCATCCAAATATCTAAATTGGTATAATTAGAATTTACAAGATGTGTTGGTATAAGACACGGTGCTTCTATCTGATGAAATTTCCACATCTTATTTTGATTCAATAGAATGTTCTTAACATCTTCTTTGATATTTTCCTCAATCTGTTTCCGTATTCGGATATCTTTTTCTTCCCAAAAAGGAAGGCTGTTTATTTTATATAAATTTTTCATTTTAGTATTTTTTCAATTTTTAATTCATTTACATATTCTGAGATTCCTTTGATGTATTCTCTAACGTCTGCATCATAGAATCCTACTGAATTCATACACCCACATTCAATGATATAATATTCATCACCACTAAAGCCGATATCCATTGCGAACACCTCATGTGGTTGATATCTCTTTATCATCTTATTAACGAACTCCAACATATCTTCTGGAATATCAGTAGCAGATTTACTTAATCTGAAGTACTCTCTATATCTAGTGGATGTAACCACCTTACCGTTAACAATATAGTTACGCCATTCTTTGGCTATATTGAAAGGGGGTGCCACCAACATAAGGAAATCTTCTGCTACCATACGCTCATCATTATGAACTACTCTTTTCAACATCTCTACCATTTCCACACCACTAGCGACCTGACCATCGAACTCCTTTCCATCACCATCAGGTCTGAAGAACCATTGTTTTTCACTGTCAGCATATTTCTCAATAACCTCTGCCATATCTGTTATGTTACCCTTATCACTAAGCATATTCTTACCATAGTACCATAGATAGTTATCCATACTGAATGTCTCGTGATTATAGAATAGACCAACTGGTTTATCCAAATCTCTATAAATATTATTCATAAACGTGGTAGAACCGTAATAAATATTAGTCTTATCATCTAATGTGAACTTTGGTAGTTCATCAGAGAAAGGTATTACTAATACTTCTTCGTGTTCAATATTTAATTCATCTAGAACAGTATGCATATTAGCTAAGTCCTTTTCAGCTATTAAATTATCTTGTATTACCCATCGAATATTCATTAGTATTTGATACTTTTATTTTGTTTGCTAACCCAAGTGATAAATCTAATAACCTTTGGATTTTGTTTTATTAATTCAAGCGTATAGTATTCTAAAGCAAGTAATTCATGTTTATATGTTCTGTGAAGCATTCTGTGACAATCCCAGCATATATCAATTCCCTCGTTTACCATATACTCTTTAGTGTGCAATCGTTTAACGCGCGCTTTATTGTGTTCCTTTTTAGGCACTAAATGGTGAAAAGTAAGTTCTCGCTCTCTTTCACATAATTTGCATATTTTCACATCATCTTGCATACTTTTATAATTTAGAACGAGATGCTAGAATTAACCAGCACCTCGCATAAAGATAGAGAACATTTTATCAGTGTATGTTTACTGTGTTACCGTTACACTATACCCGCGTGTTCAATTTGAGCGGGCAGCAAGGAGTCGAACCTGCTTCAGTCGATTAGAATTCGAAGTAACACTATATAATCACTACTATCTTTTTATTTTATTTTATCTCTCACTTCCATCAAAGCCTTTCCTAAAAGGTTTTGACCTTTCCAATTTTTTTCATCCAAAACTTTTGGATCTTTCGGCCCAAGACCAACTCCCCAAATAGGATCAACAGGTGATGCTTCAACCAGTATTTTATTACCAGTATCTAACAAATCTTGCTTCATCATAACCCATTTAGCCATATTCACTTCAACCATTATATCATAAGATGCCAATGACCATTTATAATCATTAAAGTTTTTTACTCTTCGTCCTAATGCTTTATTCTGAGCAGGATTAGGAGTATTTAAAACTTGGTCAGCAATCTTATGATCTTTAAAAAACAATGCTTTCTCCCACATGAACGCTTGTTCACTGTTCGCAAAATCATGCCCTTTATATTCAAATTTAGCTGGAAACCAATTTGAAAACATACTATTCCAAAAATAGATATGAGTATCTGTTGTTTTTTCTGGTTGCTTATCCATCTTAATCACTTATTTTTATGTAACCAAATCTAAATCTATGCCTTGGGTTTCCCACCACCATTCTTTCGATTTGTTACTATGTTTTGTCTTTAGTTTATTCCATTTACTAATAATTCTTTCTTGTCGCTTAATTTCATCTTGATAGAACTTATGTTCAATCTCAACATCATTTTGATAACAAACTCGCAAAAGCTTTTTTAAAATATAACCCTGCTTATTATTAGATGGATAGAATCCACTATCAATTATCTTATTAACAGTTTCTTTCAAAGTTTGCTCTTTAGATATTTTCTTTCCATCCAATATCATTTGCAATCTTTCTAAACCAAATCCAACATCGATACAAGTACCTAATGGATTAACAATATTTCCAATTTCAATACCATCTTTGTAGAATTCTGTACAATAACCACTGGTTTCACCATCAGTCCAAATACAGTCTTCATCAAGCTTTGATTCAACATCATGATTACTGTATAATTCTATCCACTCGCTTCGCTCAGGATGAACTGTGATGTAATCTGGCTTAATACCAATCTCTTTCAAGAAACACATGAAGAAATCAATACTTTCCTTAACTGTCATTGTTCTAAATGAGAACAAACCAATCATATTGAAGTAAAGCAAATGCTCTCCATCACCAATTTCATCAATATCATTCAATCTCAAACAAGATTGAACATTAGAAACCGTCCCTCTATAATCTTCGTCCTTGAACTTAGATTTGAATTGCTGCATTCCAGCAGGACAAAATAATGAAGTATCATCATATGATTTTACATTATTATCCAATTGAAAGGGAATTCCCCTTTGCATACAATACTGTCGATATTTTTCTATAATAAACATTTTCTTTATAATTTTTGAGCGGGTAACGGGGATCGAACCCGCTCTATTCCAGCTTGGAAGGCTGGCGCACCACCATTTATGCGTTACCCGCTTATTTTTGTGGAGACCACGAGAATTGAACTCGCCACACTCTGATTGCAAATCAAAGTCGCCTGCCTTGGTACATGCGCCCCCATTTATAAGCTTGTGGAGCAGAAGGAAATCGAACCCTTCTCAAAAACCCTGCCAGGGTTCTTCGCCAGCCTTGGTACATGCTGCCCCATATTTTTGAGCGGGAAACGGGGATTGAACCCGCGACCTCAACATTGGCAATGTTGCGCTCTACCACTGAGCTATTCTCGCTTTTTGAGCGGGTGAAGGGAGTTGAACCCTCGTCTCCTGGGTGGAAGCCAGGTGTAATGTCGTTAAAAACTACCGTTATACGACACCCGCGATATTTAACGTCCTGGTGGGACGGTTTTAGTGTTTTCTCACCACCCTTTAGTGGGTGACTCTCTCGTAGGCGTGGAGGGATTTGAACCCGCGTTTTCAACGTACCACTACGAATATCCAAGATATAAGCTTGGCTCGGTACACGCCCATTTTATTATAAACGAAGAAACCCAGTCGTTTTAAGGACTGGGTTTCGTGTTTTTATCTATTTTTGTTAAAACATAACTCAGCCGCTATACAACGCTCCCGCGCCGCCTCCGTTTGCTATTATCGCTATGTTTATTACTGTATTCATCGTTTCTATAGTATTATTCTGTTTTTACTTATACAAATATATATATTAAAGTTTACTCTTCCTAATTATTTTGTGGATTTTTTCTATATATTAAATATACTAATCGTATATTTTAATAGTCACTAGTTTGTATTCATTATGACGTTTACCAATTAAAGAAGCTGGATCTTCAGTGATTTTTTTCGTTGTTCGTGCGGAAAAAACTCTAACTTCAGTATTATAACCAACATTTTGTATTCTTTGCATAAGTAGGCTAGAAATTCTTAATAGTTGTTCTTGGTCACAAATTCTAACTTCTTCACTTGTTCTCCATCGTGGCGCAGTAAATATGCTATACCAATTATTATAACGATATGCTATACTTGAGAGATAAACCATTCGATATTTACCAAAATTAGCAGAACCTAATACGGCTGTTCTAACTTGAACATCATCAACCGCGCTATTAATTATTTCATCAAGAACATCAGAATCCCCTTCCCATTCTGTTTTCTTTTTAGGGCTTCTACGCCTCCAAGCTTCATTAAATGTGCCTATATGTTTCATTTTCATTTTCATTTTACACTGGATACACAAGTCCAAAACTACCTCCATTCATAAGGTCATTAAAGTATGCATCATTATATACACCATCAAGTCCATTTTCAAATCCATAATCGTCTATGAAATCTTCAACTCCATTAACCTCATAATAATTACCATTAACCCAACGACCTCTTGTAGGTCCAATATATTTAAATTTACTACCATCATTTGGTCTTTCACAGATAAATTGTTGAACACCATGCATATCCAATTCTGGAACTAATCCATTACGTTCATTATTCTCATAATCATGTATTTTACGCTCAAGATCGCCAAGTTCTTTTCTAAGTACATTAGCACGTTCTTTACCTTCTTCATAATTGAAAGGCACGAATCCTTCTATTGGTTCTTGTTCAAATTCATCATTTTCATTAAATCGTCTAAGTTTCATAATTCTACCTATTTTACTTCGGATATAAAACCTACTGAGCCACCGTCAAATAATTCATTAAAGTCATGACCATGAACACATTGCCAAAATTCATCCATTCCATACTCATGTATAAAATCCTCACATCCAACAACTTGGTATATTTTCCCATTATATTTAAATTTTGTATAATCTGGTACCTGTTCACCTACAAAATCTCTTACATTTTGTTCAGATCCCAACTCTTTAATTAAACCATTAGCGTCATTATTTTCAAATTCATGTATTTTAGTTGTAAGTTCAGAAACTTTATATTTAAGAAGTTTTAAATATTCTTTACCTTCTTCATAACTTTCCTTGTCCCTAAACATAGGGAAATCAAGAGTAGGTACGAATCCTTCTATTGGTTCTTGTTCAAATTCATCATTTTCATTAAATCGTCTAAGTTTCATAACTATTAATATTTTTATTCAGCCAATACTTGGAATATATCATTTGTTTCGGTATCAAATAAAATTGGATTACCTTCTTCATCATGTGGATGTGAAAGCACCTTAAACTCATTAGATTCCATAGTCTCTTATCGCTTGTACAAATTTAGCCATATCTGCACTATCATAAGGATGGCAATCAATACCATTCAATATGCTTTCAATATGCTGACCATTTTCATCAAGTAAAGCATCTACTTCATGTTCATCTAATTGAGATTCTATAACCTCTAAAGCTTTATAGCGTGTTTTGCTATTATCATATAAGTCAGATCCTGATTTATGCTCATCATTTTCAAACATCTTATACTCTATTAAATTCTTCATATATTATATATTACCAAGTCATATCAGCTTTTTCCATTTTTTCCAAATCATATAAGAGACAGCCGTCATCAGTGTTTTCGGAACACCAAAGTTTTCAATATCTTCATTTATACATTTTAGATGTTTCATACATTGACATTATATTTTACACCATTATCATTATAATAAAACATTTTAAGGCTTTCATATGAAGAATAATATCCATGATCATCAGATGGTAACCAATAAGATAAAGGGTTATTTTTATCTTGGTATTTTTCCATTCCAAATTCTTTAAAAAAATCGGGTTCATCGCTCCAACCCATCTCACCACAATTTTGACAAAAGCGACTCCATGATTTTGATCCTGGTAAACCTGCACGGTTTCGGCCCATTCGACTATGACCTGTTGCATACCACTCAGAACATTCTCTATCCTCGTCAAAGCCAACACGTCCTTGTGCATCTAATTCAAGACATGATTTTATAGAATTAATAAAATCAATAAGATATTCTTTAAATTCAGGATCTTTTATTTTTTCACTTGGGAATCGTAGTTTTTCTTTTTCATAACCATCGGTATCACCTTGCATAAATTCAATTACAATCTCATAACAAGAAGTATTTATAGCAACACGATCTCCTATTGAAAATTGTTCTACTGCACCAGATATTGGTTCCTGTGCAAATTCATCATTTTCATTAAATCGCTTAAGTCTCACTTGTATTAAACTATTTTTCCATATCGTCTTTTACCAACTTTGACAATATCATCAACTTCTACTGCACCATCTAATCCTACTTTTGTATCATTAATAGAAACAGCATTTTGGATAATTAATCTTCTAGCTTGTGATCTTGATTGTCCTGATATTTTAGCAATGTAGTTAATAAAGTCCCATTCATCATTCTTTTCAAATTCTGGAATATCATCTGGTAAATCACTTCCTTGAACAGTAGCTTCAAAAGCTTTTCGTCCTTCAGCACCTTTATTGGGCCAAATTTCTTCTGTAACAATTTCAGCCAATGCTTTCTTAAGTTTCATTGGATGTTCATCTTTGTTAAAAGAATCTTGAAAGATTGGGTACCATTCTATCATTGTTTCATCACTAATAGACATTACTTTTCCAAATACATCTGCTGGTGAATCATTCAAGAAAATACAGTTACCGTATGACTTACTCATTTTACGACCATCTGTACCATTGATAATAGGAGCCATAATACAAGTTTCTGGTGTTTGACCCATCATTTGCTGTGTCCTACGTGTCATATGAAAATTAAACATTTGGTCTGAGCCACCAACTTCGATATCAGCATCAATTTCAACTGAATCCAATCCTTGTAAGATAGGAACAATCAATTCGTGCATACCAACTGGTTCATCTGCTTTAATTCTTTTTTGGAAAGCTTCTCTTGAAGTCAATTGACCAAGATTAAATTTTGAAAGAATACCCATCATCTTAGGAAGTGTGTATTCACCAAACCAATCACCATTTCGGTGAATTGTAATATCTTCTCCAAGAACTCTTTTTATCAATCCTAAGATAGAGTCTGCATTAGTAGAAGTATCTTCTGAACTAAGGATAGGTCGCATAGTATCTTTACCCGTTGGGTCTCCCATTTGCGCTGTAAATGTTCCTAATATAATGTGAACATCACATCCTTGTTCTTTTAATTTTTTTACCATTCTAATTGGTATAAGGTGTCCCAAGTGCATCTCAGTAGATGTTGGGTCAATTCCAAACTTAACAACACCACTTGTTAAAGAAGCAATATCTTTGCCTGGTGGTATGGTTTCAAATCCAGAAGTAACACCTTCAATGATCAGTTGGAAATCATTCCAGTTTTTAACTTTTTTCATATCAGTAAATTATTTGTATTCTATATATAATTTCACAAAAATAAGAAAAAAATATATAGAATCTTCTAATGATGCCACCAATTCATAGTCTATTCCTAATCTCTTAGTTAAGAGACTTTTTGCTTGATTTAAGTTTTCATTAATAGAATGATATTCTGAAAATTTATTGATCATGTTCAATACTTAACCCAGATATGAGAAAAATGGATAATATGTATAGAATGGGTAGGGATGCATATGGTAGAAGACGACAAGCTGAATATAATACCAAATCAAATGATTTTGATGATATTGCTGAAGATCTTGATGCGGAAATTATGGAATATATTTATCAAGGTTTCTTCCAGAAATTTATAAATAGGTTCCGAAATTTTGAACCAGATATTTAACCTCCCCGCTTCCTAGAATTTGATTTTGTATTTGGTGTTGTTTTCACACGATTAGGTTTCCTATTTGGTGTTTGCACACGAGGTTTTTGTGATGGTTGCCTTGGCGTTTGGTATCGTTGTTGCTGTGGCGCTCGCTGCTGAGGTTTATATTGATTATTTCTATTTGGATTCCTATTTGGATTCGGCTTAACATATTCAGGGGTTCTTTCTCTGACCTCTCTTGTTGGTATTGTTTGACGTTCTCTTGTTGGTACAAACTCTCTTTCTCTAACCTCTCTTGTTGGTGTTGTTCTTGTTTGTTCAACCACTGGTTTAACAGCACGAACAGTTTTATCAGATTTTTTATATTCCTTATTAATAAGTGCTAATTTGCTTGACTTAGACGTTCTAAAATGCCCAATTGAACCTCTTCTATGCCCATAATAACCATTCCAATTATTTCCATATACATTATTATTATAACATGTATTTCCGTATCCATGACCACACCAATAAGTATGAGTGTGGTAGCCATAATTATTATAATATCCATAATATTGAGTACAACCATGATTATAATAATGTGAATGATATAAATGTGAACAAGTATTCCAATTCCAATTATTATACCCATTGTAATAATAACCATGATTAAATCCATAATATGGTTGCTGATAATAAATATTGATTATTCTAAACCGATAATACGGGTTAAAATCATCATAATAATATGTTGATACAGGTTCGGGTTCAACATATACTGTTTCAGTTACTGTTTCAGTGTCATACACTGGATCATCATAAATATAATGTGTTGTGTAACAGCTTGTGAGTGTTACCATCAGTAGTAAAAATAAATATCTCATAGAATATATATCAAATTAAAAGGTGAAAGTCTATTAAGTTAATATAATGCAATAACTATGCCGCATACTTATCTTTATAAGATTTAGCTGCTTTTTGTAGAACTTTATTTGGAAGTTGTGGTGTCATAACCTTATCAATAAATTCTTGTTGGTCTTCGGAACTTAAAATAATCTTACCTGTAACCACTTCGCCATTGAAATACTCAATTTTAGAAAAATCTCTTTTGTTCTCACCTTGTCTCTCAATTATAAATAATTTTCCTGGATTCTTTAATGAATATTTTATCATATTCTCATCCTGAGTATGCCAGGAAAAACCACTACACTTACTTTTTAAATATTGTAAATCTAGTTCCGAATCATTTGAAATGTTTCTCACTTCAAATTTAAATCTATTTATATATGGCATGTTTAATCGATATTTTGTAGGTTATATATCAATGATAATTAAGGTTGAATAGATGTGCGGATTATTTAAAGTAGTTCCTTATTTGTTTGATAAGTCTCTTGTCTGGCATCTTATCATCTATAAAGATAATACCAACAGATTTGTCGGTATTAACACCTGTTAAACCAACTCTGATAAGTCTCTTAATTCTGTTTCTATCAACAGCTCTCTTGAACTTCTTTTTGGTTGCGCCAATTAAAAAACCTGCTTTACCTTCTGTAGAAACTATAAGGATGCGGAAAGGGGTTTTAATAACAGTCTTTTTACCGTTATCAAATAAATTTGAAATGCTTTTATTACCCTTTAGAGTTTTCATAATACAAATATAGTTAATAATATATATTTAGATGGAGTATTTAAAAAATTTTAATGAATCAAATGATAATAACTTGGATTTTAGCCAATTTAAATATATTATGAGCACAATTGAAGATGATATGGGTTTCTCAGATTTCAATATTCAAGATTCTTCTGATGATAAATACTTAAATAATTATGAATGTTGGTTTGACTTACCACTATACAACTTCTTCGATAACTCTAAAATACCACAATTTAGCATCCCAGCAGTAACATATGGACATTTTCGCAGAAGTGGTGCCCTT
>Ga0098052_1002257_pt1 | contig 11674 bp, 9 predicted proteins | sample 15_taG_FD_81591 | JGI IMG/M metagenome (GOLD analysis project Ga0098052, IMG submission 81591) | Marine viral communities from the Subarctic Pacific Ocean - 15_ETSP_OMZ_AT15312 metaG | ecosystem: Environmental > Aquatic > Marine > Oceanic | place: Pacific Ocean | collected 2015-01-18 | reverse complement strand
CCCACCAAATTCTCCTCCTACAGCATCAATATTGAAAAGCCAGGTTCTTAGTTCAGTATTGAACAAAATTAGATTGTCATCCATAAATCGTTTGGATGGATAGCCCCTAAGAGTCTCTTCATCACCAGCATATGCAAGCTTCCAGTATGGTGTGTCACCAAAGGTTTGTTTAGTGAAAAGTCGATTTGCAAAGGTAATAATTTTAATAAAATTGAATGTATAATATTGGCGCACATCGAACTTAAAGGCATATGAGTTATATGAACTTCCCCACCAGTTTTGTCCCGATTCAAAACTACTTTCGATAAAGTTTCCTGAAGTCGGGCGAAATTCACTGTTTCTGTTTTCCCAAATCAAACCAAGTCCTAAATTTACTGACCTTCCGCCTTTAAACCCGATGGGCTGTTGCTGAGATATCAAACTGCTTGAGTCATTATCCCATGGTGTTTCATAATCGAAATTTAAGAAAGTGAGAACATCCAATTGGTTTTTAGATGTTTTATATGCGGGGACTCTTAACTCCGAATAAACCCCAACAGTGAAGGAATTAAAAGAGTACAAGTTGGTTGAAGCATTGAACGAATTTTCAATTTTTTCATAAGAACCAATTCCGAAATAGTTGTCTTGTAAAAATCGAGAAACTATCAACGAATTCGTTAACCGATAATTAGTATTAAATGCATCCGGTTTATCAAATTCGATCAAAAACGAAGCTAAACCTTTGGTTGATGCTACTGCAACAATCCGGCTTGACGAGTAGAAAGGCTTAACTTTTTCTGCATAGTGAAATCTCTGAACCATTCCGCCTGCCAAGAATCCTAAATCTGACTTAAAAGAAAGTGCAGGAAGAAATGCAGTTTCAATAGAGTCTGTTACAACTACATTAGGCGAATTCTGAGCAGAAAGTTCTGCAGAACAAAAAAGGAGCAGTAAAACTGCTCCTTTAGATAAATAATTAAGCTGGTTGCTCACTTAAATGAATAAAAAGGTGACGAGTAAGTAGATCGGCACTAATATACCAAATGACCACAGCATATATGCTCCAAATGTTGGCATTTTTACACCACTTTGCTCGGCAATAGATTTAACCATGAAGTTTGGTGCATTACCAATATATGTAAGCGCGCCAAAGAAAACGGCACCACTGGAGATTGCTACAAGCGTTTGTGTCATTTGATTCATAAGTACATCTGCACTTCCACCGGCAGCATTAAAGAATACCAAATAAGTTGGTGCATTATCCAGGAATGCAGAAAGTAAACCGGTTATCCAGAAGAACATTTCGTTGATCGGGTCTCCGTTTCCATCAAAAACTGCATCATTTACAAACTGAAGAGCACCTTGTCCATTGTTAGCTGCTTTCAGCATTGCAATCGGGGCAATGATGGTAATAAAAATACCGGCGAATAACTTTCCGACTTCCTGAATTGGGAACCAGTTAAAGCCATTTGCAGCACGACTTTCTTTAGAAGTGAAGTGCCAGCTCGCCCATGCAAGAAGAAGAAGCGCCAGATCACGGATCAGATTTTCATAAGTAACATGTACGTGGTAGATCTCAAATTCACCTAAATGAACCAATCCTGAGAACAAAACAGCTACTACAACTCCTAAAAGAAGCAATAAATTAAATCCACCTTCAATGCCTAATGGTTGATCACCCGGATCCTGAGGCTGTGAATTGGTTTCTTTTTTGTAAAGAGCTTTATCCCAGAAATAGTATAGTACAAGTAGTATGGCAGCTACAAATGCCATTTCCCAGAATAAGTGAGTTGTAGTCCAGAAAAAATCAACTCCTTGCAGGAAACCTAAGAATAAGGGTGGGTCGCCAAGTGGAGTTAATGAACCACCAACGTTCGCTACCAAAAATATAAAGAATACAACCATGTGCACTTTCTTTTCTCTCCATGCATTTGCGCGCAGCATAGGGCGGATAAGTAACATGGCGGCCCCTGTAGTTCCCATCCAACTTGCTAAGATAGTTCCTAAAAGTAATAATCCGGTATTTACTTCCGGAGTACCTTGTAGATAGCCTTTAATTCTAACCCCGCCTGATACGGTAAAGAGAGCGAGCAGCAAAATAATAAAAGGAAAGTATTCCAGTAAATATGCATGGAGTACTTCATATAATGCAGCATTAAAACCGAAAGTAATGACCATTGGAATCAACAAAGAAAAAGCCCAAACTGCGGATATTTTCCCAAAATGATGATGCCAAAAGTCTTCTGCGAAGAGCGGAAAGAGCGCGATTGAGAGTAGAATTCCCGCAAAAGGAATTACCCAATACCGGCTTAAGTTACTTCCATCAATTCCATGACCGGAGCCCTCAGCTGCAAAAGAAACGGTTGAAAGTAGTAATACGAAGAGAGGAGCGGCAATTATTCGTAATACAGAAAGCATTTTTTTTAAGTTCACTTGAAGATAATTTTTATTGAAATTTCTTTGTGTCAAAATAATAGATGAATAAACACTTCAAAAGTATAACCATTCCATTATTTAAAAATTCCTGTAAAAAAATTGTAAAGCTCTGAATTACTTACTCAATATTTTACCCAAAATTGTCTTTACCTTCCTGTACTTTTTTGTATCTTTGCCAACCAATTTAAGCCGTCAGGTTTAGGTTTTTGGGTTTAATTCTAAAACAAGTTAAATGGAATCCGCTACGGCGCTGTTTTCTCTAATTATTGCTCTTCCCCTTTTGGGCTTCCTGATCAATGGATTGACAGGTTTGTTTGTAGAGAGCTACAGAAATAAAAGACAACTAATTGGTAGTATTGCCAGCACAGCAGTATTTATACCTTTTGTAATCGCTGTTTATTTCTTCATAAACATGAATGCGGGCTCTGAAGCCCTCGTCTATAAATTATTTACATGGATGGATGTTGGCACTTTCAGTGTTGATGTTGCCTATCGTGTAGATCAATTGTCTGTAATGATGACCATGGTTGTGACAGGAGTCGGTTTCCTGATCCACATCTATTCCATGGGCTATATGTCGCATGACGAAGGGTATTGGAAGTTCTTCGCCTATCTGAATTTGTTCATCTTTGCGATGTTAAACCTAGTTTTAGGTAATAATCTTCTTCTTTTATTCTTAGGATGGGAAGGTGTAGGTGTATGTTCGTACCTGTTGATCGGTTTCTGGTACACCGACATGGCGAAATCAGACGCGGCCAAAAAAGCTTTTATATATAACCGTATTGGTGATTTCGCTTTCTTGATCGCTATGTTTATGATCTTCCAAACCGTTGGAAGTTTAAATTTTGATGTAATTTTAGGGAATCTTGACAGCTTCACTGAAGGATATATGGTTGCTATCGGGTTATTGATGTTTGTAGGAGCAACCGGTAAAAGTGCTCAGATCCCACTATTTGTTTGGTTGCCGGATGCGATGGCTGGTCCAACTCCGGTTTCCGCACTTATCCACGCGGCAACGATGGTAACTTCCGGAATTTATCTGATTTCCAGAATGTCGCCAATGTATGCGATGATCCCTGAAGTGATGATCATTATCTCTGTAATTGGTGCGTTGACAGCAATTGTAGCGGCAACTATTGCCATCACACAAAACGATATTAAAGGTGTGCTGGCATACTCAACAGTTTCTCAGTTAGGATATATGTTCCTCGCGCTTGGAGCAGGTGGATTTACAGCAGCAATGTTCCATGTTGTTACGCACGCATTCTTCAAAGCATGTTTATTCCTTGGTTCAGGTTCTGTGATTCATGCCATGGAGCATGTGGAACACGGGTTGCACAAAGAAGGCAAAGATGTCCATTTCGATCCTCAGGATATGCGTTTTATGGGTGGACTTAAAAAATATATGCCGTCAACTTACAAGACTTTTTTAATTGCTACGGTAGCTATTGCAGGTATTCCTCCACTGGCTGGTTTCTTCTCAAAAGATGAAGTTCTTGCTATGACAATGAATGCCGGTTTAGCTGACGGTGGAAGCTGGGTGTACATGATGCTTTGGGGCGTTGGAATCATTACCGCATTCCTGACCGCATTCTATATGTTCAGATTAACGCTGACCACTTTCCACGGATCATTCAAACTTCCAACTAAGATCAAAGAAGCTGTTGGAGCAGAAAAATTCTTACACGAGAATCCTTGGAATATGACTACTCCACTTTGGATACTAGCAATTCTTGCGATCTTCGGTGGATTTTTAGGAGTACCGAATTTTATAGTTGAGACTTTTACTCACGAAGCTGCTCATATCAATTTATTACATGACTGGCTGTATAAAATAAATGCAGATTACATTATAGAAATGGAACATTGGGTCGAATGGGTGTTGATGTCAGTTTCTATTCTAATTGCGATTTCCGGAGTTTGGTTGGCATTCAGAATGTATAATAACGATCAGCAGGAAGAATCAGATGCTAAGATCGCTTCCAGATTCGGAGGGTTGTACAGCGTTTGGAAAGACAAGTACAATCTTGATGACGTTTATGAAGGATTGGTTGCTAATCCTACTGTTAAATTCTCTGACAAAGTACTTGCCGTATTCGACATGAAAGTTGTGGACGGCATTGTAAACGCTATTGCCGGAACAGTTCGATTGTTCGGTAGCTTATTCAGATACTTGCAAACAGGTGTGGTTTCAAGCTATGCTCTTGCTTTTGTAATCGGGGTGATTGTCATCCTGTATTTAATGATTTCGTAATTTCTTCAAACACTTGATGGAAACACTACTAAATATCACCATTTATCTTCCGCTTTTAGGAATTCCCCTTATTCTGCTTTCAAAGAATGAGAACATGAAAAAGTGGAGCGCACTTCTTGTAACCAGTGCTACTTTCTTAATTTCACTTCCATTGATGTTCAATTTTGATGTCGTGAATTCGGGAGCAGCTCAGTATCTCACCGAAGGTGGAAGAATAAGCTCAACTTTGGATATCAAATATTTGGTTGGTCTTGACGGACTGAGTTTGTTGCTCTTTATGCTTACGACGTTCATGGGGCCGATCGTAATCATTTCTTCATGGAATTCTGTAGCAAAGCATTTGAGCGGTTATCTGGCAATGCTATTATTACTTCAAACTGCTTCTTTAGGAGTATTTGCTTCTCTTGATCTGTTGGTGTTTTATGTATTCTTTGAGCTTTCGCTAATTCCTATGTACTTCCTGATCGGGATCTGGGGTGGAAGCGACAGAATCCGTGCAACTTTAAAGTTCTTTATTTACACATTGGTTGGTTCGTTGATCATGTTGGTAGGATTGATCTACGTTGGATACGATGCCGGTTCTATGATGAGCGGTGTGAACTTTACACTAGATTGGAGATTCTTATCAAGTGATATCTACCAAATTGGATTGGTAGAACAAACATATTTATTCCTGGCTTTTGCTCTAGCATTCTGTATCAAAGTGCCTCTTTTCCCATTCCATACCTGGTTGCCTTACGCACACACCGAAGCTCCAACAGCGGGTTCTGTTGTTCTTGCAGCTATTATGTTGAAGATGGGAACCTATGGTTTGATCAGAGTTTGTTTACCGCTTTTCCCAAATGCTTTCATGGAATTTGCTCCTTACATGGCAACGCTTGCAGTGATCGGAATTATCTACGGCGCATTGGTAGCGATGGTACAGAAAGATGTTAAGAAATTGGTTGCTTACTCATCAGTAAGTCACTTAGGATTTGTAGTTCTGGGAATTTTCGCATTGAACACAGTAGCTGTTCAGGGAGCGATCATTCAGATGGTAAACCACGGACTTTCAACGGGAGCGTTATTCCTTATTGTTGGAATGATCTATGATCGTCGTCACACAAGAATGATCAAAGACTTTGGCGGGATTGCTAAAAGGATGCCGATCTTCACAGTTATGTTCATGATCGCAACTTTGGCTTCCATCGGACTTCCGGGACTAAACGGATTTGTGGGTGAGTTTTTGATCCTGAACGGTTCTTTCTTCTCTGAACTGTACGACAATAAAGTATTTGCAATATTAGCTGCTTCAGGAGTGATCTTAGCCGCAGTTTATATGCTGTGGATGTTCCAAAGAGTAATGTTTGGTCCACTTGAAAATGAAGAGAATAAGAAACTGGTAGATCTGAATGCTCGTGAGATCGGATTATTAGTACCGCTCGTGATCTTCATGTTCTGGATCGGTATTCATCCGGTTAATTTCACAAAGTATTCCGAGAATCAGGTTACTGAATTGATTATTACATCCAAAGAAAAGAGTCTTGCAGTACTGGAAACTTCAAAGACGGAAGATCTTCCGGAATGGGCGAACTCTTTTTACGGAGTAGACGAAGAAACGGAATCAGAATCTTTAATGGTCTCAACTAACTAAGGTAAGTATGGAACCACTTTCAGAACAAGAAATTCGAAATGCAGTTTCAAATCTCAATGGATGGGAACACGGCAATGACAAGATCAAAAAGAAATTTGAGTTCGGAGATTTTAAAGAAGCGTTGGCTTTTATAGTAAGAATTGGGCTTGAAGCAGAAAAATTAGGTCATCATCCGAGTTTGTTTAATGTGTACAATACGGTTAAAATTGAATTGAGCACACATGACGCAGGCGATAAAGTCACTCAAAAGGATATTGATTTAGCAACCGCTATAGAAGGTATTATTTAAACTACGAGAATGGATTATTTAGGCGATTTACAAGCATTTTTACCGGGTATAATTACAGCAGTAGCCGGTTTGGCAGTAATTACGATTGAAGCACTCAAAAGCGGGCACAAGTCGGCATACTGGGTTACTTCTTTTTCACTGATCGTAGCTCTGTTTTTTGGAATCCAGTCATTGGGAACTCCACTTCAGGAAGCATTTTCAGGAATGTTGGTTCACGGCGGAATTGCAGCTTTTGGTAATGTAATTATACTTCTTGGAACGCTTTTCTGCGTTTTCTTATCTAATGATTATCTGGAAGGAATTGATCACAACTACAATGAAGTGTACGGAATGATCCTTTTCGCTACTTCAGGAATGATCTGTCTTGCCGGAGCGAACGATCTTATTTCTCTTTTCTTAGGATTGGAAACCATGTCTATCTGTTTATATGTGATGGCAGGTTTGATCAAAAATGAGAAGCAAGGAGCGGAAGGAGCTCTTAAGTATTTCTTACTTGGTGCATTCTCTACAGGATTTTTATTGTACGGAGCAGCTCTTCTTTATGGCGCAACAGGAACTACAAGTATTCCCGGAATCGGCGCAGCAGCAAGCAGTGATCTTTTATTCTTAGCCGGAGCTGCACTTTTATTGATCGGATTTTTATTCAAAGTATCTGCAGTTCCTTTCCATATGTGGACACCGGATGTGTACCAAGCTACTCCTACAACTCTTACCGCTTACATGGCTACGGCTTCCAAAGCAGCTACTTTTATGGCGATGATCCTGGTTCTTTCCAGAGCGCTTCCTTCGGTTGAAGGATTGGATTGGCAGGCAGTGCTTTCTGTTGTAGCGATCATTACTATGATCTTTGGTAACATCATTGCGCTTGTTCAGGATAACATAAAGAGAATGTTGGCTTATTCAAGTATTGCTCACGCAGGGTATGCCTTAGTTGGATTATCAGCTGCAACGCCGGAAGGTTACAGTGCAGTGGCGTTCTACTTATTTGCTTACACCATCATGAATGTTGGAGCATTTGGCGTGGTAGCTTATTACGAAAGAAACAAAGGACTTGATTTTTCTGATGTCAACAATCTTGCCGGACTTGGTTTCAAAAAACCAATGATGGGAGTGATGATGTCGCTTTTCTTATTTTCACTTGCAGGAATTCCTCCATTTGTAGGCTTTGTTGGTAAGTACTATGTATTTGCTGCAGCTATTAATGCAAACATGGTTCCACTCGCTATTGTGGGTGTGCTTGCCAGTGCGGCTAGTGTGTATTATTACTTACGAGTGATGGTGTACTTATACTTCCGCGAAGCTCACAAAGAAACAGAGATGATCGATGCTTCCTTCCTTTACAAGGGCGCGTTGGTAATTCTTGCACTTCTTACCGTGTATTATGGTATTGAGCCTATCTTGCCTTTCGGTGGGTTGATGGAACTGATTACCGGTTTTTGATCGCTGATTTCGCTGCTTAATCCTCGTTCCGTAGCTCCGCTGCGGAATGCTAGGTGGAAGCTCCTGCTTCCTTTATTTTAGATTCAGGTATTTGCAATCCAATCCGCAGAACCTGAAGGATCTGCTTGTTTAAGTTTCCTGAATGTAGATGTGTGAAAATTAAACAAGGAGGATGTTTACTTCCGGCTGGTTGGAAAGCAATTCTTTAAAAAGCATAAGAACTTAGTCACTCAGAGCGAAAGCGAAGAGTCTTCACAACTAAGAATAGGCAAGGAATGCATTGTGCAGATCCTTCGCTTTCGCTCTGGATGACTTTTATATATTAATTTGGGGCAATAAATCGGTCAGATGGCTTAGGAGCGTTCGGCCGATGAGACGGATTTTAACAAAACCGGGTTAGCTTAAATATCTGAGCTTAAAACCGACCCCATCCCTGTCCCTTCCCTTTTTTAAGGGAAGGGGACGCGTTAACAAAATCAGATTTAGTTCCTATGTTAGGCTAAAGCATCGATAAGCCTCTTATTCAGAGTCAAAGCTATAAAGCCGTCATCCTGAACTTGTTTCAGGATCTTATGTATTAGCTTTGATTCATTTGTTTACCACATTTCCTTTTATAATCACCACAAAGATCCCGAAATGAATTCGGGATGACGTATTTTTGTAATTCTTTTGGGTAAGATAAATTGATCAGGCGGCATTGAGTCGTTAGACCGCTGGCTCGTATTTAGTTCACGAGTCTCCCTCCCTGATTTTTATGGAGGGAACAAGGGTGGGTCAGCAAACCGACCCAAAACTTTCCATAAAGCAACCATTGTAATCAAATCAATAATGCTGTATATTTAAGGCTCTCTGTTGTTCGGACAAAGCGTCGGAATGACTGTCTTCACCTACGAGGACATCCAAAGACAAAACATACATACATGAGTACGAATTATTACGAATTCACTTATATCATCAATCCCGTTTTAGACGAGGATAAGTTTGCCGCTGTTGTTGATAAAGTGAACAAATTGATCGAAAAGCACGGCGGTGATGTTGATGAAGTTGAAGAGTGGGGCTTAAGAAAGTTTGCCTACGATATCGACAAAAAAAGCAACGGTTTCTATGTGAATATGTATTTCAACGCACCTGTTGATACAATTGCAAAAGTAGAACGTGCACTAAGAATTGATGACGATGTTCTTCGTTTTCTAACGCTTAAATATGATGCTAAGATGCTTCGCCATCGTGAGCTTCAAAAGAAAAACGCTGTTCCTGATGTATTTGCTGTAGAAGCAGAAGAGGAAGAAGCTAAGAAAGAAGACTAAACCCTCATCAACTAAAGATATTTTATTATGATTAACAATCCTTCACATCCGAAGAAAAGTATCCGCAAAGTAAAGCAATGCAAGTTTACTCAGGCGGGATTAGAATACATCGATTACAAAGATGTTGATACGCTGCAACGTTTCACTAACGATCAGGGAAAAATTCTTCCTCGTCGTGTTACCGGAACAAGTGCTAAGCACCAACGTCAGCTTAACAGAGCTATCAAAAGAGCTCGTTTCTTAAGCTTGATGCCATACGTAGCAGAAAACCTTAGATAAGAAATTACAGAACCATGAAAGTTATCCTTAGAGAAGACGTAGAAAAATTAGGACAAGCCGGTGAGCTTGTTGATGTAAAAGACGGATACGGTCGTAATTACCTTATCCCACAAGCAAAAGCTATTCTCGCTACAAAAAGTACTATCGCTGAGATGGAACTTAGAATGAGACAAGCAGCTGCTCGTGCCGAGCTTACTGTTCAGGAAGCAAAAGATCTTGCTAAACTGTTAGAAGCTACTTCAGTAACAATTTCTGTTACAACCGGTGAAGACGACAAGATTCACGGTACCGTAACAAATGTTCAGATTGCTGATGCTCTTGCTGAAAGAGAGATCCTTGTTGACAGAAGAAATATTTCTATCGACGAAGATGTTAAAACTCTTGGCGAGTACACTGCTACGGTAAGTTTAGTTGGCGACTTAAACCCACAGATTAAATTCTGGGTTGTAAAAGCTGACTAATTCATTTAGGAGGAGTGAAAACGACGAAGTAATCTTCATTTAGAGTTTATAAAGTGGAGATCATTTCATTCGAAAATTTTCGGATTCGTGAATGAAGATTATTTCGGAGACGTTAAACTTTTTTGATAACTAGAGACTTTTAAAAAGCCTACATTCACTATCAAATTAGCGAAACAATAAATACCCGAATGAACTTATCAAAATCGATATTAATGGGGATCATCTTCGCGATGTTATCCCCATTTTTTTTATATGCCCAGGCTCCTGATCCGGTTAAGTACGAGGTCTCTGAAATTCCTGACACTGTTAAAGCGGGTGAAGTATTCGAAATTATTGTAGAAGCTTCTATAGAAGGAAAATGGCATTTATATTCGGTTTTGAACGATCCGGATGCCGGTCCATATCCGACTGAGTTTTCTGCAAAATCACCAAATTTTGTATTAGCCGGCAAGACCTCTGAAACCAAAGCAGAAATAGAATTCGACCCCAATTTTGAGGCGGAATTAGGTTGGCACACATCTTACGCTAGTTTTACTATTCCTGTGGCTGTAAAATCTGAGTTGCAGGGAAAGCAGACTTTGGATATAGAAGTGTATTATCAGGTTTGTGATGATCGGGTTTGTTTACCACCAAAAAGAAAATCCATCATAGCGGGCGTTTTTGTTGATGGAGTCGCTGATGAAATTTATGAAGATGCTATTGGCGGAGCTACTGTTTCGGACGGTGGCAGTTCATCACCTAAAAAAGGGAGTTTCTCCGATGATGGGATTTTTTCTTTTTTATGGATCGCCATTGTAGCAGGTTTTGCGGCATTACTGACTCCATGTGTGTTTCCAATGATCCCACTCACGGTTTCTTATTTTTCTAAACAGGAAGATGCAAAAAGAGGAGTAGGTTCAGCATTTATTTTTGGTGTAGCTATCGTAATTACATTTACGTTGATCGGCGCTGTATTAGCTTTTTTTCTTGGGAAAAGCGGAGCACAGAACTTTGCTTCTAATCCAATTGTGAATTTATTTATTGCATTAGTATTGGTCGGATTTGCACTGAGCTTGTTAGGAATGTATGAGCTTCAGTTGCCTCACCAGCTTACAAATTTTCTTAACAGAAAAAGCAATGAGAGTTCAGGTATTGTTGGAATCTTATTCATGGCTATGACCATTAGTGCGGTTTCTTTCTCTTGTACGGCTCCGTTTGTTGGGGCTGTATTTACAGCAACAGTGGGTGGCGAATGGTTTTATCCGATCTTAGGAATGATCGGGTTCTCCGCGGCATTTGCGAGTCCGTTCGTGTTGTTTGCCATGTTCCCGAAATGGCTGGAAACACTCCCAAAAAGTGGTTCATGGATGAACATTGTAAAAGTACTTTTAGGTTTCATTGAACTAGCCGCAGCATTCAAGTTTTTATCAAACGCTGATCTTGTATGGCAATGGGGAATCGTTTCGCGTCCTTTGACCATTGCATTCTGGATCGTCATCTTTTTGATGGCAGGATTTTATGTGCTCGGATTTATCACTCTGAAGCATGAATCAAAACCGGAACAAATTTCAACAGGGAGGATGCTTCTCGCAATGCCTTTCTTAATGTTCAGTTTTT
>Ga0098052_1002250_pt1 | contig 11687 bp, 5 predicted proteins | sample 15_taG_FD_81591 | JGI IMG/M metagenome (GOLD analysis project Ga0098052, IMG submission 81591) | Marine viral communities from the Subarctic Pacific Ocean - 15_ETSP_OMZ_AT15312 metaG | ecosystem: Environmental > Aquatic > Marine > Oceanic | place: Pacific Ocean | collected 2015-01-18 | reverse complement strand
CCTTATCTCTTTCGTCTAATCTTTCTGTGTTTTTATTAACTCTAACTACTAGACCAGAATCTGGATAAAGTAGTTTAATCATTAACTTATCAATCTTTTTCTTTTGCTCTTTTATATCTTCTCTCAGCATTTCTATGTCTTTTTGCATTAGTGCTACTTCTTGATTGCATAATTTGCACTCTGGGGGTGTTGTTACTGTCATTGTTATATAATCACTTATTTATTCGAGTTTGTAAATTTAACGAGCGGTTTTATTATCTAATAAAGATGTTCCACTGTTTACAGCACCGTAAAGTGTTGCAAATTTTAAATGTTTTTTAAGATCTATAGTTTGTGCGTTAACAGAAAACGCTATACACGTTAAAAGTAGTAATATTAGTTTTTTCACCATTTCTTATTTAATTATTAATTCCAATCATAAGTTCTTTTACCAAAACTTTCTTTTTTCTTTTTCTTCTTTTTCTTAGTACTTTTTTCGTCAATACCAATATTCCATTGACTCCATCCACTAAACATAAGAACTCTTTGATAAGCTTCGTGTTGATTGTTTAAAGACTGTCTAATATTTAGTGTTTTATTATATAATCTATTAAGAGGAATATTTGTTATAGCTTCTATATAACTAGTATTAGCTGACCACTGAGGATTCTCAATATCAAAAGTTTCCATTTCATCTATAACTTTTTTATTATAATTAAGAGTTCTTTCGGCATTAACTATTTTTCTTGCTTTAATACCAAGAGGAGGAGACACATTTAACGCTTCAACAAGAACTGAAGCCTCATCACCATTCCAATCCTTTTCTCTTTCTTTGTGATATGCAATAGCCATATTTTTCAACGTAGAGATCGCAGCGCCCCAAACACCAGTACCTCTTAAAACAGAATCAAGAGTACCATTTATCACTCTTTCTTTTTTTGCTAACATTCTTTCATCTTCTTCGTCATCATCAAATAACGCTGCAAATAAAGCTGTTTGTAAAGTGTAGAATATTACATTTTGTATTGCAAAATAATAAGCTATTCTAGAAGCATTAGACATATCACTTTGTAATTGTGTTGTATTACCAGGTGTTATTCTTCTGTTTTTAATATCTAAAAACGCTTTTTTACCTAATCTATTAAACTGAGATGTAACGTTTTGGAACGCTAATATAACTTTACCAAGTGGCGAAGCTTGTTGTTGTGATACCATATCAGGTCTTGCTGACTGCTGAGTTGCTTCTGCTAATATTTCAAAATCAACCCAAGCTTTAGCTTCAGCTTCTTTTTTACTCATTCCTTCTTTTAAGTAAGTATCAATTCTATTTCTTAAAAACGTAGCACCACCAGTTGCTATTGCAATATTATCCCCAATTTGCGTTGGTAAGAACCCTAGTTCTAATAATTTTTTTATTACTGCTAGTGTTGGGTTTTTAGCTCCTTTAACTGACGCAGCTAATTCAGCACCGTTAACATCTGTTTTAATTCCTTTACGTCTTTGCTTCATGAAATCAGAATTAAATATAGTTGCCCAATCTTTCCAATATTGAGGTTGATTAGCAAAAGCTTTAGCTGCTGCCAATATATTGTTATCAGCAAAGTTGATAAAATTAACCATAGACATTTGCTGTAACACAGCAGATCTCGTGTTAAAGAACATCGTTGCGGCTACAGAACCATTCAAATAATTAAGCCACTGGTTTGTTTGTTTGTTTTGACCACTAGGTCTATTTTGACCAGTTTTGATCCTATATAACATATCTTTAATAGCGCTAACAACATCAGCGCCATAAGCAGCTTCTATCTTATTTAAGTTTTCTTGAGAAAATATTATTTCAGAATTTTCATTAAATTCAGTGAAAAACTGCTCTCTTCCAATTCTACCAGTAGCATCATCTAAGTCTGTTCTTAAATCTCCAGCCTCCCAACTCTCAGTAGGCTTTACATACGCTTCTTGCTTAGATATTACACTTAAAGTTTCTGCATAAGTTTGTAATTCAGAATCTTGCATAACTAGATCAACTAATTTCTGTTGATCAGTTGGAGAGAGTCCAGGAACTTTATGACCATGCTTATCCCATAAGTATACTCTTATAGCATCTTGGAAAGTAAAATCACCATCTGGAGTTTTCTTTGTTAATTTATCTTTAACATTTTTAAACTCTTTATTTAACGACTTATAATCATTAGCAATAGCCTGTTTAGCTGTATTTAATTCTCTATAAGCCCTATTTAATGGTCTTACCAAAGCTTGTTCAAAGAAATTTCTATGTGCGTCACCCTCTTTACCTTTACCTATAAAGTTATATAATAACCCTACAAAATCTTCGTGTGATGGTGGGATAAAGAATCTAAACTTACCCTTACTTTCGCCACGTTTTCTAGCTTTAATAGCGGAGAATCTCTTTTTAGATTCAATACCGGTTACTTCTTCTAGTATATTATTAAAGTTTTCGTTCATACCCTTACTCTCCATAACTCTAGCTTGCTGAACCTTAGACTTGACATCAAATTGATCTAACATGTTCTTTACGGCTTGTACATTCTGTAAAGCATCGTCAGCAAAATAGAAATCATTATAACCTTCACTAACTTTTTCAGCCACCCACAATGCTTTAGCTTCAGCCGTAGAATTAGCTAATCCAGTAATATTTTTTATAGGTATATTTAACCCGTTAGCTTTTAAGAAATCAAATATAGCTTTAGCGGCAGCTGGTGGTCTAGCTGTTAATACAAACATGTTTTCAGGACCGAACTTCTTTTGTAGTTTCATTGCTTTATTAAACAATGGTGCGAGTTTGCCTTTTACAACTTTATTAAATTCTGTGAAATCAAATTTATATCCTTCTGCTAGTAAATCTTGATATTTTGAAGCATACTCTTCAGCGTTTAATGTTCCCTTTGTACCGTCTGGAGTTGTAAATTTAACTAAAGATTCAGTTGTAGCTAATGTGTCATCAAAATCTAAAACAGTAATACCTTTGCTTTCTTTTGGCGTTCTAGAAGCAATAACAGCTTTATTTAAAGTTTTACTATCTTCAATTTGCTTTGTATTTATAAGTTCACTAGCTTTTTGGTGGTTTTTACCCACAAGCTTTTTAGTACCTATTTCTCTTATTGCTATTATACCTTCCTTACCTAAAGTTCTATTGTTATAATATCTTTTCCAAGCAGGATCAGTTAACTTATAAACACTAGGCATTGTAGAATTATATCCCGAAGCCTTTATTGCGTTGTCCATGCTTTTAGGTATTATAGCCACTGTATAATTCTCGTAAAACTTATTTAAATCTTTTATACCACCCTCAGCTAAGTGTGCTTGAAGCGCTTTCAACATCATCCAATTAGCGGGTATCATGTGTTCATACTCTAAATTAGCTCCTGGGTTTTTAACGTTTAGGTATCCTTCTGTAACATATAATAGATTAGCAGCTCTCCGCATAGGCGTTGCCATACCTTGATTAAGACTAATTAACATCATAGCCATGTTTGTAGGTGATAGAGATTTTTCTTCGTTAAAAAACTTTATCATCTCATCAATAAAAACTCTAGCCTCTTTAGCTTCTTTTAAACTTTGTTTTTTAATAATGCTTTCACCTTCTTTTTTTATTTTATTTATAAAAGTTTCGCTATTTTGTGCTAAGAACGATGTATTTACTTCGACTTGTGTTTCCTCACCTTTTTTGTTTACTTTAAAAAATTTAGCGGTAGCTAAAGATCTAGGACTTTCAACACGTATGCCATCTATTTTATTTACAGCATTATTTATAAAATCACTTACATTCTCAAAAACTTGTCTTCTATTGTCTTGAGGAACTTCTTTACCCTTTTTGTTTATTTTTGTAGGCTTCCACTGTTTATTTTCTATAACGTTACCGTCATTATCAATAGTATACCTACCATCACCTATTTTAGACATGCCGGCATACATTGGTTTCATATAGGCTAATAAATATCTTAATCCTTTTTCAGGACCATATTCATCAACTAAATGCTGCCCAACTACAATTACAGAAGCTCTCTGTTCTTTTATAAGATCTAAATCGTTATAAAGTTCTGTTTGTGTTGGATTTTTGTTTTCTATAACATTACCATCATTATCAATACTACTTAATACGGCCCCAGTTATTTCAATAATATCAGCCTCTATATTTAAAGTTTCTCGCGTTAAGTATTTATTAAAGTCTTCAGGTTTTTTATTTAGCTTTTCAAATCTTTTTATTTCACCCGTATATCTTTGTATTATTTTGTCTATATCATTTGTTATAGCATTTACCTGTTCCTTGCTTAGTGTATCACTGTAAACAGAATTCATAGCTTCTTTTAAATACTTTTTTGTATATATAGGTAATATAGGTTTTATTTTATTTCCTAAAACATCTAAGCCTATAAAGAAATCAGCAAATTCTTTATCGTTTAAAGCTTTAATAGCCTTACTTTCCATTGGTGGTAACATACCATCACGTAACATGTCTAGTGATCTATCTGATAAGCCTGGAACTTGTCTCGCTGCTTGACTAGATATAACTTGTAAAGTAGCCGTATGAAAACCTCTATGAATTTGACTTATATTATCTGATTTCTTATATAAATTAGGATCGTCAGCTAATACACCTGTTTTCTCATAAAAATAATTATCATCAAACTTTTTTAATCTTTTTAATTTAAGATTTTTACCTCTTTTAATTTCTTCATAAAAATTATCTCTAACTTCAGTTAACCCATTGGCTTTAGTAGGCCTTTCTACTTGTAATACCGCTGGTAAGCCAGTTGCTTTTTCTTTAGTTTTTAGATCAATTTTTATATTACCGTTTTTATCAAAAATTGCCTTACCATCTTTACCTCTCAGTGGAACGCCTTTTGTGAAATGCTCAAACAATATATATTTGACAAAAAAGTCTTTACCCAACTTTTTAACAGCCATTTGAGAAGCTGTAACGTCAGATTTAGTTAAATTTCCTGGTTTTGGTTTTACGCCATACATTTCTTGTATTAAATCCATTCCAATCTTTTTAAGATCTTTCATGGACATACCTTCTAGCTTTCCAGCTTCATGTAGTTTTGTATACTCTGCAACTAAATAGTTGTGAATATCTTTAGCTTCTGGAAATCCTCTTTTAGCAAGTTCTTCGTGTAATCTAACTCCTTCTTTTTTAGGTTTAGGAGCTGGTTTTCTTCTTTTTTTAGCGCCAATAGATAAGTCTTCTTGCTCAAACTTTTCCATAGCGGCATCTTCTGCAACCATTTGGTCAACTGCTCTCATTATACCTTCTTCTTCTAAAGATTTTTGTAAGTTGTTAAACTTAGGACTATTAGCAATAAATTCTTTTATTCTTTGATTTAATAAGTTTTCACCTTTAACTATTGAGTTTAAATAACCAGTTAAAGGTACCGTTTCTTTATTTGGTCCTAAAGTATTATTTCTATCGTATTTATTTATTAAACCTACTAAACCTCTATTTTTCAAATCATTAGGAAGAGCTTCTGGATCTCTTGTAAATTCTTCCACAACATCTGCTATCTCAGTTGGTCCAAAACCTTTTAAATCTCCTTTGTCTATCAAAGATCTAACTCTAGTACCAACAACACCTTTTAATGTATTAGCAGCAAGGTTTGCGGCTACTATTGGATCTATATCTATAAAATCGTTATAATCTTGATTTACCTGATCGTAAAGAGCTTTAGATTCTTTTACCTCACGTTCTCTAACGTCAGTTCCACCTTTAATGCTTATAGGTTGATATTTAGGACCTTTACCGTTAAAGTCATTATACTTCTTTATAAACTCTAAAGTGTTCTCAGCGTTTAAACCACTATAATCAATACTACCATTTGTATTTTTTGAAAATATCTTTTGAAATGCTTTACCAATATCGTTAAGAACAGAACCGTTTTCAACGTTTAAATTACTAAGTTTAACAGCTTGCATGGCATCAGATAATGACGTAAAGAACTCTTGGTTTAAAGCGTTTTCAGAATAACTAGGATCATTTAAATAAACATTAAATCTTTCCATAGTTTTTCCTAAAACCTTAACCATCATAGGATCTTTGGACGCCATCATTTTATTAATGGTTTGATCTCTAAATGTTTTTAACTCCTCGGTTTTCATTCCATCTAAAATATAATGCAGCGTCTCGTGATGAATAGTATTTGTTGACGACCAATCACCTTTTTTTATAGCTTTATTAATATTTTCATCTACCATTATAGCTGTATTCCCAAAATTTAAACCATTTGTTTTTCCAGCTATTAAATTATCTATACGTTGCTGAGTTGTTTTATCACTCTTTATATCACCTTTTTTTATAGCTGCACTTATCCATTTTTCAGCTTCTTTAACTGTTTTGAAAGTAATAACTTCTTTATCTTTAAATAAACCATCTTTTTGTTCATTAACCCAATTAGCTAGACCTTTACCATTATTCTTATAGTTACTTAAAAAAACTTCTTTAATATTATTATTGTTTAATCTAATATTATCTTTTTTAAGTTCTTTTAATTCTACTTCATCAATAACATTTGCAGTTTCTTCACCTATAGTTTCTACAGATTCTTTCTTTTGTTTTTGGATTTGTTTTTCAAGTTGATTTATTTTAGTATCATTTTGTGCTTTTGTAGTAAGATTGTTGATTACATTTTCTCTACCCTTACCATCAAGATTTTCAAAATTAAAACTTTGCTCAGCAGATTCTAACGATGTAAATATGTCATCTCTTTCTTGTCTAGTCCATTTACCATCTTTAAACTCTTGGTCAATTTGTTTTTTAGACTGGTTTATATAATTTCTTTGGTGTTCTGGATTTTTTATAGCAGAAACCTTTGATACAATTTCTTTTGTGACAGTACTAGCAACTTGACCACCACTAATTATAGGTCCAGTAGCTATTATGGCTTGACCACCAGCCTCCATTAATCTAGTAAGATTTTCTTTAGTAGCCATATCTGATAGTGATTCACCGGTAACGGTTCCAACTCCAAATATATTAACCCCTTCTTGCATTGTTTCTGTAACAAATTCAGCAAAACTACCAATAGTAACGTCTTTACCCATTGTTTTCCAACCTCCTTTCAAAAAATCTTTATATCTACGAGCTAAAAAATCTCTACCTAAACTTTTTGGTAAAAACTTAGCAGCTTTACCTATAACAACAAAGTTGGATACTAAATCTAAACTAGCGTTTGTAGCTCCAATTGCAAAAGCAGTACCTAAATCACCTTCGCCTTTTTCAATTAAATCAATAATAGCAGCTGTTTTTTTATCCATATCAAGATTCTGGAAAGCTTGTATTGCTTTGTTTTTTTCCATATCTGGAAACATCTTCATAGCAGCTTTAGCTGTTGTTATTTCTGAATAAGCACCACCACCTTCTTGAGCTAATGTTGATCCACCTAAAGTAAAAGCAGCTGCAATCATTTGAACACCTTGATCACCAATAATTCTACCAAACTCTTCACCACTTACCCCAACACCGTCATCGCTAAATATTTCTGGTAAAGTTATTTTGGATAACTTTTGTTGATATTCATCTGATTTTATTATGTTAAATGCTACTTTTTCTTCATAAGCACTTTTGTTCTTTTGTAAAAGCGGAATTAATTCACTTACTTTATACTTTTTTGTTGGAATAGAAAGACTTTTATCATCTGTACCTTTTGAAATACTAAAACCTTTATTATAAAAAACAACAGCATCCGGATCCATGTTTTTATATTCCTCTATTTGACTGCTTATATCTTCTAATTTTTTAGCTGAATTTAAACCAGTAAAATCATATTTAGCTTTTGGTAGTTTTATATTCGCAGTGCCCCAAACACCTTTAACTAAATTATTTAATATAGGGTTTTTGTTAACCCAATTAGGCATAGCTTCTAACTCACCTTCTTTACGAACTTGTTTCTCTATATCTTGACCAAAGTAACTTTGAACAGCTTTTAAACTTGACTCTCTTAATTTTTTATATTCCGGATCGTTTACTACTCTGTTTGAAAATTCGTTATTTAATAATGTGTTTAGCTCTTTTAAAGCAGCCTCTCTACCTTCTGTTGTATTAACGTTATGTTTTTTTCTTAAATTAGATACAGAACTTTGCATAAAGTTACCCATACCTTCTTCTATTCTCTTTGTAATACTTGTAACGTCCTTTGATTTATCTAAATCAGTTAAAATATTGTTAGAAAAATCAACTAACTCTTGTGAAGATAATTCGTCTAAATTCTGCTCTTTAGCCCGCATGTTAACGTGATTCCAAGCGTTAGCATAGGCGCTAGCATCTACGTCTTGAGATTTGCCAGCGTGTTCTTTCACAAAAGCATTAATATCATCCGCCTCACCTTGTCTTTTACCTAACCATTGGTCAACGGAAAATCTTTTAGTAACAGTATTACCATCTGCATCTGGAGGTGAAGTTATATTTACATAATCACCCGGTATAAGATCAATTCCAAGAAAACCAGTTTCTTCAAACGTAAAACCTAATCCACCTAGTTTCTTTTTAACAGATTCAATAAACTTGCCTTCTGGTAAATCCACGTCTTTATAAGTTACTTCTGGTAAATCTTGAACATTATCTACAACAACACCCTCAGCGTCTTCACCAAAAGTAAAACCACCAAATATACTGTCTGTACTTTCCTCTTCGTCGCCGAAAGAAAATCCTGCAAAAAGATTTGAATTATCTGGCATATTGTTATTTATAACTTTTGTTAATTTTATTAATTTGCTTTTGAGTCGCTTTTACCCATTTTATCTTTCCGCTATAACCAACTTTTTCACTCACGTGCCAAGTACCGTTTATTTTCTTAACAGCACTCGCTACAACATCCCAAGGTAATCTTATTTCTTTAACAACATTATTTTTAATAGTCACCGCTTTACTTTTACCACCACCACCACCACCGTCATCTTCTTTTATCCATTTTTTACCATCCCATTCTGGAATATTTTTGAAAAATGTACTTTCTTTAAAAGTTGGACTTAGCGTTTGATCTTTAAAAAACCATTTAAAAAGGGTTGCTTTGTTTGGTACTATTGTACCATCTTGCATCACATACGTTTCTTTTTCACTATCCCAAGTATAACTATTATTTCCTTTACCAATTTTTGATCTGTTTGTTATAGATGTTCCAATTGAATTTATTATTTTAACTTCCTCTTCTGGTATGTACATATCTTTTCCACCCTCAAACATATTAGCATATGTAAGTTTTCCTAAGTCATCACCTGTCTTATCTCTATTTTTAATATAGTCCTCATACTTAGCTTTTTGCATCTTTTGTGCCCAAGTTAATTCCTCATCATCTTTCTTAATGTTAGCCATTTTTGAACCACTTATATCTGTCCATGAATTAGCTATAATTTCTTTATACAAGCTTTTATCTTTTATTATTTCCCTAGCTAATTTAACTCCATTTTCAGCGGTGGTAAAAGAATCTTGCACTAATTTAATATCATCTTTATCTCCAGGTATTCCATCATTATCTAAATCTAGAGTTTTTAAAACATCAAATAGTTCTGCGGCTACCGGATTGTTATAACCTTGCGATACTCTACCAAATAGTAAGTCTTCTATGGAAAATCTTTGACCAGGTATATTAGCTTTACCCATGTTTAAAACATCATTATCTTTAGGCATAGTACCCATAATATCATCATATACGTCGTTACGTCGACCAGGTATATTATTGTTATCATCGCTTTCCCAAGGTTGATTTGTTTCTGATTTAGCAATATTATTAATAATTTTACCAGCACTTGTTTCGGCTGTTAAATCTTTAGTACCTACCGCATCCCGTATTTCAGTAAGTGTTTTTGAAAAATCACTACCAGGTAGAGTATACACCCAGTCTTCTTTATCCTCATCCCAGGTAGCGTTTGTAGTTTTACCGTTTTTATTGTAATCGTCAAGCATTGCTATTATTAATTTTCTTTCATTACTACCAGGCGGGAAAATATTCAAATCACTATCCTCAACTATATTCGCGAGTAGGGCATCAGCATTAGTGGTATTATTATTAAAAGTTTCTATAGTAGACCAGGCCTTCGCTTTTTCTAATTCAGTATCTGCGTTTTTCAAGTTTTCTCTTAACTTTTTAATATAATCATAGTAAGCTGTTTGCATATGATCATTCGTCTTGACTAATCCAGTAGATTGAGCTTCTTTTGATTTTTCTTTTAACTGTTTTTCGTTTTCTTTATCTTCTTTATTTAAATTAGTAAATATATCAGATATACCCTCTTGAAATGTTTTAAAGGCTTCCTCTCTTTTTTCATATACACTACTAAGATCTTTTGGTACATCAGCTTTTGCCGCTTTAAACGACGCTGCTACTAAAGTTGAATCTGCTTTTCCTAATAAACTTGCCATATTTTAATTTTTATTTATTTGTTACTATGGTAACTTAAAATCATCCCAAGATTTACCATCAGTCATTTTGACAAAACTTTTAAAAGCGTCAGCCCTCATTTTCATTTGAGACGCTTGTGCTTCTTGGAAATTTTTCAATGATTGTTGATACGCTTCGTTCTCACCAGCCATCAAACCATATTCCATACCTAATATTGTGGCCTCTCTTCCTGACTCTGCTTCTTGAAGCATTGCATCACCTTGTCTTTCAGCTAAGTCAACAGCAGAAGCTCCTTGAGCTCTTAACTTTTGATTCATTGCTTCTTGTTGTCCTATAGATGCGGATATTTGTTGAGTTTGTAGTTGACCTTGATTAGCTAACGATTGGGCTAAACCAGCAATACCAGAGCTCCCAGCCGCGCCACGTAATTGTCCTAATATATTAGCCCTTTGTTGAGCACCTTGTTGAGATTGGAATTGAGCTTGTTGCTGATTTATTGTTAGATCTTCATATACGTTTTCCATACCTATATAAGGATTAGAAAATTCAAAAGATCTATATTCTTCTTTTTGTTGTTCTAAAATAGCTCGCTGTTTTTCTCGGTCTTCTCTAGCTTGCGCTGCGGCGGCTCTAGCTCTTCTTTTCTGCTTTTTACCTCCTACGATACTGCTTATAGCACTTATGCCATATATTGCCATTTGTGGTGTTATTGCCATATTCTTATATTGATATTATTGCGTAATTATTTTCCGTTATATTATATTCTAACTCTTTGCATCTACTTATTATTCCTCTACTATTTGTAATAGCCCAAACATCTAAACAGCCAACTTCCTTGGCCATTTGTTTGCACGCTGCTATTAATTCTAATATAATATTAAATCTGTCTTTTGATATATATTTTGGATCAGATATTAAATTATCTATATAACCCATTTTTGAATTTGTTAAATATAAATAAGCAGCTGCTATTGGTTTATCTTTTTCAACTACCAAACCACCTAATCCTTGCATTGGTAAAATATCCAAACTTAAATGATCAAAACCCTGCTCTACCCACCACTTGTTTATATATTCGTAATCTTTTAATTCTATTTTACGAATCTTTATTTTACCACCCATAATATTTAATTTAATTGTATATATATAGTTACAGTTTTCGCTGTTTTTTTACTTTACGATGCAGATAGGAATTTTTCTACATCGAAATATAGTGTAAAGCTAGTATCATCTACATTTACAAACTCTATATTACCTGTTATTGTTGCCACTCTACTAGTACCTCCAACTGTTAATACTGTATTTTGCGGTAATACTTGTGATGTACCAATAGTCCAATCACCGGCACCACTTGCGCCT
>Ga0098052_1002249_pt1 | contig 11688 bp, 16 predicted proteins | sample 15_taG_FD_81591 | JGI IMG/M metagenome (GOLD analysis project Ga0098052, IMG submission 81591) | Marine viral communities from the Subarctic Pacific Ocean - 15_ETSP_OMZ_AT15312 metaG | ecosystem: Environmental > Aquatic > Marine > Oceanic | place: Pacific Ocean | collected 2015-01-18 | reverse complement strand
TACTATAATGGTAAAGAAATTCATAATGTAATTGTGGATAGAATTCTGGAGTTTATGAATGAGAATTTCCCATTCGAATCTTTAACTCTGTTTTTGCAGAATCTTTTGCAGAATCCTTCAGAAGACACAATTCAAGAATGCTATCAATTCCTAGAGACAGGCAATTTGCCTATCACAGATGATGGATGCTTCTTGGCTTATAAGAAGGTAAGTAAAGATTTGAAGTCTATTCATTCGTCACCTGATGGGACCTATTTGGATCACTCTATCGGAACAGTAGTTGCAATGCCCCGCGAAGATGTTGATACTAATCGTCACAATACATGTTCTAATGGTCTTCATTTCTGCTCTCTAGACTATCTACCCAATTATGGCGGTGACGGGCGCGTTATTATTGTTAAGGTCAATCCTAGAGACGTTTGTGCAATTCCTAGCGATTATCGCAATACTAAAGGACGCACAGCATGTTACGAAGTTATTGCTGAATATGTTTCAGAAAACAATCAGTATGTTGAAGCGTTTGATGAGGGATATGTTGATACTCAAGAAGATGTGAATAAAGCTATGGTTACTTCTGAAATAGAGGTTGCTGTTGAAGATAATTCGTCTAATGAGTTTGGAGTAAAGCCAGATGGTAAGCGCTTTCATAATCGACGCGATCCGCTAAGTGGACGGTTCGCCCCACGTAAATAAAGGGTATAAAAGTGGGGGAACTCCCCCCACTTTTTGCCTATTTAAAAAAGAAGTAGTACAATGACTGCATTAATTGTTTATAAAAAGAGTACATATGAATTTTATGTGCTAGAAAATTCTGAAATGCCTTTATCTCCAAAGGATGAAGCGTCTTTAAAAGAATCTCATGATGCGAATCAAGTTTCAATTGAAGCAGTAAAGTGCGCCTTAAAACAGTTAAATATCGATTATGAAATTACTTATAGGGCTGAAAACTCTAATTCTTTAGATCCTGATATAATTATCGCAGTTGGCGGTGATGGAACATTTATTGAGGCAACTAGAGCAATTAAAAATAATCCTGTAATCATTGGCGTTAATTCAGACCCTAGAAGGAGTCATGGCCATTATTGCAAGGCAACTAGAGGAAACGTTTTAGAGGCTTTAACTGCCATTGTGAACGGAACTGTAGGAGTTACCAAGTTATATAGATTGAAGTTTTCAATTGATGGTAAGGAGTATGATTTCCCTGCTATGAATGATTTACTTATTCATCACTCTAGCCCAGCTGGAATGACTAGTTACAGCATTAAGAATGATGAAAATCTTATTGAGGATCATTTTTGCTCAGGGATTTGGATTTCCAGTCCTAGTGGAACTTCAGGAGCAATTGCTTCTTTTAATGGTCCAACTTTGGAATATCATGTGAAGTCCTTGGCTTTTCAGACTTATGGATTAAATACAATTAAAAGAGACTCTTATCTTTTAGATAAAGGCATTTCAAATAAATTAACTATAATATCTAAGATGAGAGATGGTAAGATTTATGTAGATGGCAGGCATGTTGTTATTGATTTTCCTTACAATAGCAAGTTAGAAGTGTTAGCTGATAAAGAAATCGCAACTGTAACAAGATTCTAATAATGATTAAAGAAAAACTAAATTTATTGTCATCAGAGTTGAAAACAAAATTCACAGTTAGTGTAGATGATCATGGCAACATGGTCAATTTGAAAATCTCTGAAGATCAAGATGGGATGTTAATACCAAAGTTCACTATTTTAGTTGATGAGGGAGATTCTGATGAAAAATATGTATTGTCAGTTTTGGAATCACCATTAACAATTTACTTTGGATCTAATTTATGTGAAACAACAAAGTTTTTTGTTTCTCAAGATATAGAAGATATATTTAAACATATGAAAGAAGAAATACTTTTAGAAAACAGTAGAGGATACTAAAATGGCATCACGTTGGACAGATTCAGAAAAAAAAGACTTGTTTGAGTTCGTAACAGAGAACAAAGAGGCTTCTTGGAAAGAAGTACATAGTTTTATGTTAAGTAAAAATTACAATAGAACTTCAGAAGCATGCAGAAAGCGTTATCACTTATTGCTTGAAGAGGAAATGATTAAAGATAATAACGACAATATTTATGTAGCTGAGATTGCTAATAATCTTGTTGATGTTTTACCTACAATGGTTGAAGAAGATTGGCAGCATGAAAAACCACCTGAGACGCAAGAAGAAATTGATAATATTATTTCTTCTGTTTATCAAGTTGTTTCTAATGAAGAGTTAGATGAAATAGACTTAGAGGAGGTTAGTCCTACTCAAGAATATGTAGACCTTAATAAATATGCCAAAACACAAAAGCATGATTTAGTTTCAATTGGCTTGGCCATACTTTTTATTGTCATATGTGGTATAATTTATGGGTTAATTCACTAAAGGAGTTCGTTATGCGCTTAAGCCTATCATTAGATCAAATTACTAATTTAAGTATCGATGGACATATTGATATTAAAATTAGTGGAGAAATGCCAAACATGAATGAGGCAATCTTTGTTGGTTATAGGAACGTTGAGATTTGTGGATTAATAACCAATTTTAATAGCATGGATGGATCTTTGTTTGCTCGTATATCAATCGTTGATGTTGAATTAAAAAAAGAATGGTTGTCTTGTGTTAGATCTCTTTATGACATTAATATAATTGAAGGGAAAATCTTGGTTATAACAATGCTTGATAAACTAAGTGAAGACAGTAAATGGGGTGATATTGATATTTTGCTAAACTTAATTGACTGTGAGAGTGAATCAATAGATCTAATATCTACAGTTCTAGCTTATATTTCTAAAAAAGAGATAAAAGATAAAATAAAAGGGCAAAAGGCTTTTTATAAAGGTGTGTTTTTAAGAATAGCCAAAGGAAGTAATTGATGGAAAGATATAATGTTGATGAATGGATGTTTGATTTTGGAGAAGGATCAATTTCTGTTGACGAAATGACTGAAGAACAAGCAAAACAAGCACTTTGTAATATGTTGTCTTATTGGGTGGAATTAGAAGATATTCGGGATTCAATTAGCAATTTACATAAAACTTACAGTAGGAAAGAATAATGGGATTTAAAAGGTATACATCGATTGACAATTGTAGTAGAAAATTAACTATAAACTATTATAATTTACGTGGCTACCTTGAGAAAGAATGGGTAGTAACAACTAAAATTCATGGAGCCAACTTTTCATTTGTAGTTAATGAAGATACAATCCAATGCTGCAACAGATCAGGTCCACTTAAAGGAGAGGGAAGCTTCTTTAGTCACAAGAAGGTCTTAGAAAGGTATAAAGATAGACTTTATAGTCTTAGGAAGATTGTGCTAAATCATCTTGATTTAAATAGCGATTGTTCAATTCAACTTTTTGGAGAGATTTTTGGAGGTCATTATCCACATCCAGATGTGAAGTCTGTTTCAGGTGTAAGTAAGGTTCAGAAAGGGGTTTGGTATTGTCCAGATGTTGATTTCTGTCCATTTGATATATATGTGGAGAAAGAAGATGATAAAAGGTTTCCAGTTGATCATGACGTTTTTGAAGAATTAATTTCTAAAGCAGGATTTGCTCTTTATGCTAAGGCGATTTTTAAAGGAACATTTGAACAATGTTTGGATTATCCAAATGAGTATTCTGACCCAATTCATAAGCACTATGGTCTCCCTGAAATTGAGGACAATATTTGCGAAGGAAATGTTCTTAAGCCTGTAAAGGCTATTTGTGATCCAACGGGTTCCAGAGTTCTCCTAAAGAACAAAAATGAAAAATTCACTGAAAGGGATAAGGTCCCTAAGGAAAAGCGAGAGGTAAAATTGTTGCCTGAAGTTGCAAAAGTGGTTCAGATTTATGATGAGTATGTAACTGAAAACCGTTTGAGAAATGTTATTTCTCATATTGGGGAGATTACAAACAAAGATTTTGGGAAATTAATGAAAGAGTTCACTCAAGACATTCGAGAAGATGCCTTAAAGGATTGTCCTGATCTATTAGATGGTATTGAAAAGTCATCGATTAGAGATGTCAATAAAGTGCTGAATAAATATTGCTCATCTTTGATAAAAAGTAATTTTGTCAATATTATTGATGGAGAATTTTAATTATTGGTGAGCACACTAATGAGTTTGTCAACGCATTCTTCAACGGTTGACTCTTCAGTTCCTAAAATTAAGTCAGGGTCATTTGGAGGATCATATGGGGCAGTTAATCCTGTAAACATTTTGATCTCTCCAGCCTTGGCTTTTTTCCACATTCCTTTAACGTCTCTTTCTGCACATTTTTCGGAAGAGCATTTAACAAAAACAGTAAAAACATTGTTTATATTTTTTAACGCACATTCTCTCAACTCTTCTGTTGGAGAAACAAAGGAGCAAACAACATTTAAACCCTTTTCATTAAATAAATTAGCAAGATGACCTACTCTTCTTAAGTTCTCAGCACGATCTTCAGGAGTAAAGGATAAATCTTCATTTAATTTAGATCTTAAATCATCCCCATCTAAGTTAATGAACTTAATTCCTCTGTTGAGTGATCTGTCTTGGTTTAATTTCTCGATTAATCGCTTTGCAATAGTTGTTTTCCCAGAACAAGGAAGGCCAGTTAGCCAAATGGTGAAAAATGGTTTTTGGGATGTGCGTTTCATATTAACATTATACCAAATAATTAACAATAAATCCTATATAATAAAAACTATGGAGAACAATAGATGAAACAATATTTAGAATTATTAGATAACATCATGAAAAATGGATGCGAAAAAGGGGATAGAACAGGAACAGGTACAAAAAGTATCTTCGGAACTCAAATGAGATTCAATTTACAAGATGGATTCCCTCTCGTAACAACAAAGAAAATTCACTTTAAATCAGTGGTTCACGAGTTGTTATGGATTTTGAGTGGAAATACAAATATTAAATATTTGCAAGATAATAAAGTCAAAATTTGGGATGCTTGGGCTGATGAAAATGGTAACTTAGGTCCAGTTTATGGACATCAATGGCGAAGATGGAATGCTCCTAAGCCAGTGTCATATGAAAAAAGCACTTATAGTTCTAGTAGTCATTCGCAAGAAATGACAAGAGAAACAATTGATCAGATTCAGAATGCAATTGATTTGATTAATAGTGATCCTAAGAGTCGTAGAATTATCGTTAATGCCTGGAACCCAGCCGATCTTGATGAGATGGCTTTAACACCTTGTCACGCATTCTTTCAATTTAATTGTAGACCATTGACAAAAGAAGAAAGAATTAAATGGTTGATGGATTTTGATCATACAATTCACAGCACAGTAGCCCTTAAAAATGCTCCAGAAGAAGTATTTGAAGAAAGAATGGATGAATTAAATGTCCCTAAACACCATTTGGATTGTCACTTACTGCAACGCAGCGTTGACAGTTTACTTGGCTTGCCTTTCAATATTGCCTCATATTCACTATTAACTCATATGGTAGCGCAAGTTACAAATACAATTCCAGGTGAGTTTGTTTGGACAGGGGGAGACACGCACATATATGACAATCATTTTGATCAAGTTAATTTACAATTGACTAGAGAACCGTATCCTCTACCTGAAATTAAATTAAATCCTCGTATCACAAATATTGACGACTTCAAATTTGAAGACATTGAACTTATTAATTATAAGTGTCATCCTCGAATTAAGGCTCCTGTAGCCGTTTAGTAATATATCCCCTAATTCAGCTTGACATCTTTGAATTAGGGAGTATATTAGGCTTAATATAAATGCCATGGAGATTGATTATGAGTAAGTCAATAGAAATAGATGGACAAGAATTAAGTGTTGGTGATGGAATTTGTTTTAAAGACGATTATGAAATGTGTGGAGAAATTGTTGCAATTAAGAAGCCATGGATTGATATTGTAAGCTGTGATAGCTATACAGATGAAGAGATATTTTACACCAAACACATGGACTCATGCTGGACTGAATAAAAAATGAGGTCATATTATGTCGTTTTTAACTGTGTTATACAAAAAGAATAAAGAAGATAAAAAATCCCAAGTTGGGATTTGGGTAGATACTTTGAGAGGAGAAAGAACTACTTTTGTGATAGTTGTAACCCTGAAAGGAGAGATTTTAACTTTACCTTCTAGTTTTGCCAAGGTTGTATCTTCAAAAATAGTTAAGGAATTTAGTAAAAGGGAATCTGGTGACAATACGGGATTAAGTGGAGACTTAAAATGATATTCGAAAAGACATTTATGTGTGAATCGTGTTTTCATATTCAAAAGAGATTTAGAAGGTCTGTTTGTGAATCATGCAAAAGTTCAATGTTTACTTGTGATGAATGGATCGCTCCAACCATATCGACTTTAAATAAAAAAGGATATTTAACAAATTATTGTTGTTCAGGTCATCCAGTTAGTGGAGGAAATATTCGCAATAGAATGATTAAGTATGAAGATGAAAACGGGAAGATGCAAAAAGTCCCCCTAATCGAAACTTTTGGAACCTATATAGCTTTTAGAAATAAAGAAGAGTTTAGCAATTTGCCAACAAATTTTTATTTTGATGGTTTTTGTGATAATGCAAAAACTATAATTAGATGGATGACATTTATTGGTGATACATTGAGCCTTCCAAGTTTAAAAGATTACAGCAATCATTCTGAAAGACTTCTTGCTGTTTCCACTGCTTTAATTGATTTAGATTATTGGGCAGAAAAATTGCCTAATAAAACTTAATAAGATTTCAATAAACTGTTAGGTTTGTTAGACTTAAGCATATTGTCTAATTCATCTTTTTCAACAGTTTTTAATTCAACAAATAAACTACTTACAAAATAATAAACTTGACCTGTTTCATGATTAATTTTAAATATACCTGTTTCATTACTGACAATGGAATAAGTATGGAATTTTTGTTCAGGCAACTCTTTTGACTGACATAGTGAATATGTTAAAAGAGCAATTAATATAACTATAATAAAATTTTTAACCATTATGGGATTCTCGGTGAGTACATCACTTAATTAATATTATTTAATCGAATTCCCTTTTTTAGGTTTTAAGAGGTCATGATGAAAAAAGCACTAATAACAGGAATTACAGGACAGGATGGCAGTTATTTAGCTGAGCAGTTATTGGACAAAGGGTATGAAGTTCATGGTATAATTCGTAGATCTAGCACTAGTCATTTAGATCGTATAAAAGGGATATATAAAGGCTCTCATAACTTACACTTACATTATGGGGATTTGTCAGATTCAAATAGTTTGAATGGTATTGTAAAGAATGTCCAACCTGATGAATGCTATAATTTAGCAGCACAATCAGATGTTAGAATTTCTTTTGATAAACCAGAGTATACAGCAGACATAACAGGTCTTGGTGTATTAAGGATGTTAGAAGCAATTCGATTCTTTAAACCAGATTGTAGGTTTTATCAAGCATCATCTAGTGAGCTTTTTGGAGTGGCTTATGAAACTCCACAAAATGAAAAAACAAGAATGCACCCAAGATCTCCCTATGGAGTAGCAAAATTGTTTGGGTATACTACAACTGTAAATTATCGTGAATCATATGGTATACATGCAAGTAATGGTATATTGTATAACCATGAAGGAGAGCGTAGGGGGGAGAATTTTTTGACAAGAAAAGTGTCAAAAGCTGCTGCTGCGATAAAATTAGGGAAGCAAGACAATTTATATCTTGGAAATATGTATGCAAAAAGAGATTGGGGATATGCACCAGATTTCTGTAATGCAATGTTTAAAATGTTACAGCAAGATGCTCCTGATGACTATGTAATTGCAACTGGAGAAACGCATACAATAAAAGAGTTCGTAAATAGAGCATTTGCTTGTGTTGATATTCCTCTACAATGGGAGGGGGAAGGAGAAAAAGAATTTGCTTTTGATGTTAATAAAGGGAAGCCATTAGTGTTTATAGATCCTCAATATTATAGACCAGCAGAAGTCAATTTATTGATGGGAGATTATTCAAAAGCTAAAAAGGTTTTGAATTGGGAACCAACAGTGACGTTTGATAAGTTGGTCGAGATTATGGTTGAGAACGACCTACAGCTACTTCAAAATAAATAAAATTTTATTTAAGCAATGGACTTGATAAAGGCTCAAGTCCATTGCTATATTAGGTCTTGCATTAATAAATATTAGGAGTCTACATCATGCATTTAATCGGTCTATCATTACTACTCATCGCTATCATCCTTATTTTTAAAGCTGTTTTTCGAAGTAAGTTTGTGGATGACTTTGCTAATGATATTTGTAATTTAGAAGTTAAGAAAACACCCAAAGAACTTTATAAGTCAGGCAAGCAAGCGATTGAAGAGTTAGAACACCAACTTGAAGTCAACGAATCAAAACAAGAAAACATGCGGGAGGAAAACGATGCAATAAAGAACTTTTCTAAGACATTAGCTAAATCAGCTAAAGTTGAAGAAGAGGAAGCAAAGTCGTCACCTGACAGTAAGTAACAAAAAACAACAAAAAAAACAACAAACAGATTTTAGGAAAAACCTAAATCCAATGTAATAAAGGAGAACAAACAATCATGAAACCAGCACAACAAGTAAAACTCGGACTAGGACTAGTCGCCGCCGTAATCGTAATCTCTGCATTTTTCGGTCTTTTTGGGAAAAATGAAGACACACAATTCACTGTAAAACAGCCAATTCACCCAATTTTGGGCTCAATTGATGTTATTGATCGTGGTGGATATTATCTCAAGAACATGGCCACAACTTGGCAATGGAACAAGTTTGAAGACATGTACTTTTCTCGTGAAGAGTCAGAAGGTGGGGCAAAGGATGAGTCAATTCGTATCACCTTTAATGATGGTGGTCAAGCTGATGTAAGTTCATATGTTCGCATTCAGTTACCTATGGAAAAGGAGAAGCGAATTGAATTTAATCGTCAGTTCTCTGGAAATCGTGACAATATTAAGTCTGCGATTCGTTCTCATCTTATTAACTGCTTGAAAAATACTGCCCCAATGATGCAGTCAAGTGAGCATCAATCTGCTCGTAAAACTGAATTCGACCAAACTGTTCGAGACCAATTGGACAATGGTTTATACTCAATGGCTAAGGAAGCTGTTAAGCAGAAGGATGAAACTGATGAAAATGGGCAAGAGATCACTATTTATGTGACCAATCTTGTTTTGGATGACAATAATCAGCCTGTTATCGCTAAGGAATCACCTATTGCTCAATATGGGATTGTGATTACTCAGTTCTCTATTACTGGAGTTGAGTACGATCCAAAGACTCGCGAATTGTTTGCCGCAAAGAAGGAGTCCTCACTTGCCGCTGAACAGTCTAAGGCAGAACGTATTCAGGAAACACAACAACGTCTAATGGTTGAAGAGAAGGGACTTCGTGAGAAGGCTGAAATCGAAGCTAAGGCAAATGTTGAGAAGGCTGAAGCGGTTATTAAAGCCGAAAAAGAGAAAGAAATGGCAGAGATTGAGGCTCAAAAGAAAGTGTCAGTTGAGCAGCAATCATTGCTTGAAGCACAAACTCGATTGGAAAAGGAACTTCATATTGCAGAGCAAGAGCTACTTATTGCTCAGAAGGTTGCAGAAGGCGTAATTGTTTTGGCAACAGCAGAAGAAGAGAAGATTTTCCGAGCAGGTGCTATTACTGAACAAGAGCGTATTCTTGCTGAAATCGCAATGGAAAGAGATATTGGCATCGCCCAATACCTTTCTCAGATTAAGGTTCCACAAGTCACAATTGATGGCGGTTCTGGAGTAGGCACAACCTCTGACACTGGCGAAGAGACTATGACTAAGCTTATTAACTTGAAGCTTTTGGAAGGCGCAGGGCTTTTTGAGAAGAGCACAATTGCCCCTTCTAGTCGCAGCTTTGACAAGGCAAACTTTGTTCCCATGAAGCGCGCTCATAAGTACACGCCTTCTACTGAAGAGCCTGCAACTACAACCGCTCCTGTAGAGGCTACCACCCCTGTAGAGGTTCCTGTAAAGCAGTAAGCCTTACTAGCTCTCTTAAGCCCTTCTCCAATCAAGGAGAAGGGCTTTTGGGGTGAAACCCACAGCACTTAACTAAAGAACAGTTTGAGTCTTTAAAGAAAAAAGACGCAATATCATTTCCTATTAAAGAAAAAGCATCTAAAGAGAGTTGGTAAAATGAAATCTTGTTGTATTAAAAAGCAAAACTTTGAATTAATTGAACTGTTAGTTGTAACCGCAATAATTGCCATCATTGCAGGTATATTGCTGCCAGCATTACGCAAGGCACGATGTTTAGGAAGAGAAATTAACTTTAACAATCAAGTAAAAGAATCATTGAATATTGATGAACCACTTTTCAATAGAAAAGATTATGTAATGTATTATAATAACCCAGAATTCGTAGAGGAAATAAAGTTAATTACCTTAGGTGAGAAAGATATTAGAGACTCGAATCACCCCGTTTTAAAACAACGTTTAGCAGCACTTAATATAGATTCTACTACAGTCAAGATGAATACTGGTGATCTTTATAATCAATGGTCAAAATTTACAGGTAATCCTAAGAAGTTAACAAGACAGCAATTTGATATTTTGAAAAGTAAAAATCTTATTGATGAATTAAAGTTCTCAACTTGGGCATACATTACGGGCAATCCACAATCTTTGACTGAAGAGCAATTTGAAGCATTGAGAGAAGAGAATGCAATCTCTTTTCCAGTTAAAGAAGAGCCAACAAATGTGGAGAAATGGTAATGGATGATCCAAAAACAGAGCCCAAAGCAAAAACTTCTTCAGTCAAGGGACCACTAGGATCTAATGGCCAAAAGGACTGGTAAATAAGAAAATATTGTATCACATATCTATGCAGGTTAAAAATTCCATTCTATTGAAAAATATAGAATGGAATTTTTATTTTGGGACATAGAATGAAGTTAATAAAAGTAGCTAGTTTAGAAGATAAATTAAAGAGAGCAGGCAACCCTACTGATCCGTTGCTTGTTCAAGTATGCCGCCTAGACGATACTAAGAATTTGTTAAATTGGAACAATATCAGGGCAAGGAAGGGTAACGAAAATTCTTTAGAAAAAGAGCTTGAAAATTTCTTTAAGAGTGGTAGGGCTTTGAAAGAAGTACAGTCTCAATTAAGTCGTTCAAAAAAGAATTGTGATGAAGCGTTGCTTTTTGAGAAAGACAAAACAAGAAAGTTTGAAATTAGCACACAAGAAAGAAAGCGCATTACTAAGTACTTAGAAGATTTTGAGGATTGGGAAAAATGTTTATTTGATAAAAAAAGTGCTCAGTACAAGAAGAGCAAGGCATTTTTGTATATTATGATTGCCTCTAATTCGATATCTAATAGAGCATTAAAACCTTCATATGAGCTATTGCAACAAATTTACTCAGAGTTCTCTAAAGACACTTCTCAAGAGCAAATGCAACAAATTTCTGAGGATACAGAGTTATTATCTAAACTAAATAATGTTGGTATTGATGATTTGTCTGGTGGCATGAAGGGTTTAACTTCTGATATACAAAAAGCATTAGTAATATTTAGGGACAATATTGATAAAAAGAAAACTGAATTAGAATGGTTAGTTGGCTATGACCCCACTTTATATGACTCTCTTCCAATAGATGAAGACAAAGAAAAATATAGAGGAATGGATTTTGATGAAGTAAAAGAGATGATCTATAAAGAGAATTCTCATATTCCTGAACAC
>Ga0098052_1002244_pt1 | contig 11707 bp, 7 predicted proteins | sample 15_taG_FD_81591 | JGI IMG/M metagenome (GOLD analysis project Ga0098052, IMG submission 81591) | Marine viral communities from the Subarctic Pacific Ocean - 15_ETSP_OMZ_AT15312 metaG | ecosystem: Environmental > Aquatic > Marine > Oceanic | place: Pacific Ocean | collected 2015-01-18 | reverse complement strand
TCCTACACCAGTTATTCTAACAGGTACATCACTATAGTTTTCTGGATTCCAGACATATGAGTCTATTAAATTAGGATGGAACATTGCTAACATATCCTGTGTAGCATCAACTAGCTCTTCAGCTGTCCCTCCTTCTGTTAATACTTTTACCATACCTTCACTAGCAGCTAGTTGTAAAGCCTGTGCTTGGTGCTCTAGTTGAACAGCTCCTAAATATGCACTTCGCCACTCTCTGCCGAGGAAAGTATAGTGCTGGGGTATTTCGTAACCCCCCTGTTCTTTTGTTTGGTAGCTCTTCTTTTGAATCATATCAAGTTGTGTTGCAGCAAAAGTTTGATCGGCTGTTTGTGATGCATCTAACGCATCAAGCATATCCATAGAAGGATGGAGTTGAAAAAACTCTGAGTACTTACTCTTTAGTAACGTCCTAACATTATTACTACCAGTATTAGCAAACTGATCTTGTATCATTCGTTTAGCTTGCAACAGAACCGCTGCTTTTTTTGAACCTGTTGTATAAGTAGCCCGTTCATACAGTCGATCTATATTCCCTAGTATTGATTGCTCCTCATCATTAAAGACAGCGGGATCACGTAAACGAAGAGCTTCTTCTAGAGCTTGTGCTACAGCAGCAGACCCAATAGCTTCTAGTCCCTCTTCAAAAGCATCAGCTTTACGCTCTCCACTTATCTGAGCTACTGTATCTGCTATAACACCCAAGCCTTTAGTTGCAGCTAGAATATCTTCCCCACCTTGTTCTACATCACGAGATATAGAACTGTATGGTACATTATATGTTGGTGCGCCGATTGTTTGGTCTGCCATTATTCGTTCCTGTTTAGATTTTCAAAATTCTGTAGTTGTTGTTTGCTATTTAATCTATCAGCATCTGCTATGTCTTCAAACATTTGTAGCAATAGGGCTGCGTCTTCTACAGGATGATCTCCTGTACCTACTTCTAATAGTCTTCGTGTAGCATCTAGAACTTGTGGAGAAACTGGTTGCTTACCTATCTCTCTGACAAGCAAATGCATTAGATCATGATCCCATCCTTTAGGTACATAAGCCATAGTTTTTTGTAGAAACTCTGGGAATCTTTGTGGCCCTAGTTCCTCTTTGTACATACCAAAAGCAAACTTAAGTACTTCTTGGATAGGATTAAGACTATGCATCTCTTTGTATTTTTCTATTGCAAACTTTTGAGAAGCTATTGCGTAGTCTACACTATTCTGATTGTCATAGTGCTCACGTAAATGTGTAGAAATAAAATCACCTGTACTCTTAACTGCTTGGTCAAAAGTTTTGCTCTCTGAAAATAGAGAATTTCTAAACTCTTCGTAGTATAATCGTTCTGCAACTGTACCAAAACCTGCAAGTCTAGCTATTGCTTGTTTAACATCACCGTCAAACATTAGTGCTTTACCAGTACTTGTAAACATACGTCGCGTTTTATAAGCGATGTATCCACGATGAGCATCATTTATTAATGGTACTGTTCCTTTAGTAAGTTGTGTTAACCAGATAGCCATAGATTCGTGTGGGCTTAAATCATCTAAAGCTATTGTCATATCACGAGCCGTGCTAAAAGAATCTAAAAACTTTCCGGCTATTGCTCCAGATGGCCCCATCATATAGCCAAACGGGTCTTGGAAAATACTAGTAACCATATCCCTAGACCAGCGATCCGCATCAAAAGAAGGGACAAGAGCACTAAGGTCTATATCATGTTTAGAATCAGGGCCAATTTTATGTCCTACTGAATTTATCATATTAAACAGTAGGCCATCTCGCAAGTAATCAGCAATTGTATACCTGTCTCCTATACCGACAACATCCAGTTTTGTTTCGTTTGCCCAGCCCAAGCCATTTTCTTCTAGAACTCTACTGACTAAGTAGCCCATGCCTACAAACTCAGTTCCATATAGCATGAGTCCTGATATCCATAGTCGCACGGCTTGTGATTGAGAAATAGCTGGGTTCTTTCCCATTAATGCAATAAAGGCTTTATGTTGAAAGCTCATAAACTGCAACATAATACTAAACATACCTTGTTGGTATGCCATATTGTTTGGCTTAACCATTCCTAATGCTAAGTTACTAGTATCTACTCTGATAGCGTTCCAACCTGACGATTCAATCTTAGTTAAATCTTTGATATCATTGTTTTTCATAAATCTGCGTAGCGCAACCATATATGTACCAGTGATGTTGTTCATTTCACCTTTAACAAAGCCCTGTCCTAGCGTATCAGTTACTGCTCGTCCGTACTTTTGAACTCCATACCTAGTATAGCTCAATGGATTACCAGCAGAAGGTAGTCGTATACCTCGCTTGGTCATACTAACTACTTCAGCAGCAAAGTCATGTACATCAATAGCTTGCCATAAACCAGACTTATCTATTTCTATTACTAGTTTTTTGTATTGCTTTTGTGTTAGCCCCATCATACCAGCTAATGTTTTGACAGAGTAACCATCATCCAATGCATCAATAACTTTTCTTTTACCTAATGCTAGTGCAAAAATATCTTTAAATACTCTACCTGTAGTAATGTAAGTTGGGTCTATCCCGCTTAAGAACATAACCTGAGCACTCTGCATAGGAAGCTGTCTGAATGGACGCATCTTAATAAATAAGGTATGGGAAATACTACGTATCATACGGAAAGGATCAGCTTGCATTGCCCAGTTTTCTAGTCCTCGCCATACTACAGGCTTACCTGTCTTCCAAAACTTATTTAGCCCTTCAAATGTACGAAGTAATCCCTTCCTAATATTAGGTACTAGATTACCAACGCTTCCCTCCATTAATCTAAAATACTTAACGTAATGATGAGCATCCTCAAGCTTGTGCAGTAAATTAGTATCAGTTGTTGCAATACGTGCTGACTTTAACTTGGTATCTAAAATAGATAGTCGTGTTAAATCTAAGCGTTCACCTTTAGCTAGTAAGCCTATATCCCTAAAAGCTCTTTCTACTGTCTTGCCATACAAATTTACCCATCCAACTTTGGCTGCTGCCATTGGGTCTCTGCCTGTTATTTCCCTAGCTACTAGATTAATAGCCCTATCTAAAGCAACTGTTGCATCCTCAATATCTGCTGAGTTTCTATTAACATTAGGTAACCTTGTAAATTGTCTTTGATCCCAGAATAGGCGGCCCTCTCTATTAAGGACTTGCTGCTGAAACATTTTACTATCTGTTTGATCTATATTTTTAGCCGCTACTAATTCTAATTGTACATCTGCATTACTGTGCTCTCTATGTATTCTAGTATTAATACGATTGACATAGACCTGCCCTTCAAGTTTACTCCTTGCTGTTCTAAGAGCAGTCTGCACTTCTTCCTTAACACCATTTTTTGTCACCATTTCTCTTTTTATAACATACCATGGGTCTTTATAAAATCTTGGGTGATATCCGGGATGGTATTCTAGAACTTCATCTGCTAGTTTTCCAAGTCTATACTCATTTTGATCTACTAATATGCGTGTTCCCATTACTTTCTGATCTACTGTACTAATTGGTAGATCAATATCTATTACAGTATCACCTTTAGCATACAAACCATCTACTTCTTCTGGTGTATACTTACGCATTTTTAATGTTATTGGATCAATGATGTGAATAAGACCATCACTTGCTGGCTTTAATGAACCAGAAGAGCGATCTAAAACTTTACCGTGATACTGAGGCAGCTCTGCACTCTGTATTGGTCTGATAGTTTGGAATGCCTGACCAGCCATATGTCCTCGTAACGTATGGTTTAGTACAGAAAACATCGTTTCATTAACAGTTTGGTATGCAGCTAATCCTAAAAATTCTTTTTTCTTAAAATTTGGAAACTCATCATATACTTCATCGTAGCGTGGTGCTCTCCCATATTTTTTTGCCCAGTCTTCAGCCCATTCTAAAACTCCTTGTACATTCCGCTGGCTTGATGCCGATAGCTTACGGTACGGAGTAGAGATTTCTTTAAGTTTAGCTGATACCGCTTGCTCATCTAGCCATGAAGTTAAAAATGGATTATAAAATTCCCCATCAAACTTGGAAGCAGGGGGAAGGAACCACAAAAAGTTTCTTCTAAAACCTGAGCCTAATGATTTGGTATTAAATGCATGTTTATCAGTGGGATGCCAGTATCTTTCAACAGTTCTTTGTAAGAAGTACTCAGTCTTACCTGTAATTTTTCCAATATCTGTAGTAGGAAGACCCATTTTTATAAGCTCTCCTAATCGTCTACCCATCCACTCATCTTTAAAGCCAACAAATTCTCCTGTTTTAGGGTCTATCATTTGTTTAGCTGAAGCTGCTATTTCATCTATTTGTTTCTTAGTTAGAATGATTGGCTGGAATGTACCATCATCTGCCTTGTACATTATCTGAAACTTTCTAAACTCTGGATCAATTAATTTAAGCTCTAATAGGAGATCATCAAAGTCAATCCAACCTCTAGGATGTAGCCCACCAAACTGTCCAAGAATTTGGTTAATACGAAAGCCCCAATCTGTTACATCAATTGTACTACTTGCTCCAAAATGAGGTGGAGTATCTGCTTCATCGAGCATTCGTGTTTCTTTTAGTATAGCATTAGCTTGTTCATCTACATTAAGATACTGCCGTCTAGAACGCTCTCCTACTGCATTAGTTAATCGACTTGCCCTCATTTCTAAGCGTTCTATTTGTTCTAGTTCAGCGGCATCATCTAGCACAGCCGTGACATCATCACCTAATTTAAAGGGTTTAGGTAGTAAAGCGGCTGCTGCCGCACTAGGATTCATTCCATATTTAGCAGCTCTTTTATCATCTTGTAATAGTTTTAATACTTTCTTATGTTCTGCATTATTACCTACTGCTCCTGTTACTTGTACTGACCTAGAAGCTTCTGTTTGCCTAAATGCTGTTCGTATAGAAATAGGTTCACCACTAGCTTTGGCTGTTGTCATAGCCTTTGCTACTTTACTTCCTCTTGACATTAGTGCAAAGACAACTGAAACTCCATAAATAGCCTCAATAAAGAACTCAAAGTTTCCTGCTATTCTATCTACCCTATCTTTAGGATTACCCATCAGAGCTTCATCTGTCAGGGTAAACATTAAAAACTCTACTGCATTAATATCAGTTATCAACGGGCCTATTATGGGGTGCTTCTGTGCTTCTTTTAAAGCAAATGTCATATCTTGCAACATTTGCTCTAGTTCTCCAGTATCATTAGCATTTGCTAATGCTTCTCGTATTGCCTGTCTACCTTCTCCCATTAGTAGACCATCTGTAAAATCAAGTTCTATATCAGCAGCATTTGCTAAGTGATTAATAAGACCTGCTCTAGACAATATAGGATAAAAAGGAATAAACTCTTGTTGTAAAAGTTCTCCTACCATATCCCCAGTACTAGTCCATCCGTGCATAGCAGCAGCTTCTTCTATAATACGCCAATACTTTTCAAGCTGTGATCTTGCTTTTACTTTAGATAGCTGTAATAAGTTAGTAGGAGTTACTCTACCCCGCAATTCTTCAATTCGTTGTAAAGGAAGCTCCCCAATAGTTAAGTCGTCTTCATTATCTTCAAGATAGTACTTCCAAATAAGAGGATCAAGTGGAGATAGATCAACAGCCTTGATTCTATTCATCTCAAAAGTAATGGCTTCTACTCTGTCTTCTAATGATAGATCAGGATTTTGTACAATCTCTTGGATATACGATTTTTTATTTATTTGAGATACCCGACTAACAATATAATCTTCTATGTTACTACCAGATTGTAGCAATTCATAGTAGAGTCTATCTGCTTCGCTTAATGGCATCTGAAGTAAAGCCGCCCACTGCTCTGCTACATTGATAGCATAGTTTGATCCTACTGGTAGCGGCTCAGGATCAGGAAATAATTGTTTTGGTTTGTCTGGTTTTGGAAACAGAACTTCCTGTTCAGCAAACATCTGATCGTATATATCAGGCTGCATAGTCTGATCGTATGGAACCGTTTCAATATCTGATTCAATATACGGCTCTGTTCCAGCAGGAACTACTTCAATTGGTGGGATAGGAGTAGTCATATTCACTTTTTGGGGTACTTTTTGATTTGTACCATTTCAACTTGTGGATTTAATTTATCCCAAGCTCCTTTTATTCCTGCATCTATTGAGCCAGCATGTGTGGCAAACATACCACCCATAGTTAATGCAGCATTAGCGTACTGTGTTCGCCTAGCAGCATCTCCTAAATGTGCACTATACTCTCCACCAAGCCTTGATAGTTCGTCATACTCACCTATGCGTCCAGCAGCTTGTGACCTAGCAGAAGCCATAGTACCCTGTACACCAGAAGAACCTAGTCCTGCTCCACTTTGAACACCTGCTGAAAGAAAGTCTGCTTCAGCAGACATGAACTGGTTTAGGAAACCTACTCTTTGTTGAAAATTCTGTAAATCACTGATCTGCTGTCTTGCCATAGCAGCGGCTGATTGAGATTTGGCTGCATCCCTTCCTTGTTTTATTCCTATTAAAGAAGTAACTCCTGCTAGAATTGCTCCAAACATTATACTCTCCTTGAAATCTTATAGTTTATAGTAAAGCCAAGCAAGTGACTATCCTTACCTGCTGCCCCATCAAACCGTAGAGATAGGGTTCGACCTCGACCTCTTACTTTGTGTCTAGTTGCTATTACAGGATAACCATCTACTGAATCTGTCTCTGTTGGTGCAAATGACCTAATATTTTTATATGTTTGAACCTGCTTTCCAATCTTTCCTGATACACCTGTATTACCATCTGTTGGATTAGTAGACCAATCCTGTTGTACTACTGGAGATGCTTGGTCTACCCATTGTGTGTCATCAGTCCAATCCCAAAACGGAGTCATTAAAGTAGAACCCCCATTATTTTCTGTAGAAGCAGTTAGCTTAAGTGATACACCATCTACTTTAAACGCTGGAGAGCCACCAGAGAAACCTTTTATTTCTAAGTCATTACCTGTCAGTGCCGTAAGATATTGAGTATGTGTTGCAGCTCCTGCAAAAGTAGTAGTAGCTGATCCTCCTACATAAGCTGTTACTACTCCAGAACCACTAGTAATATCTGATATAGTAAGCTCTAGTTTATATACAGCTCTTCTTGTAAGCCCAGCAGATATCGTTTGTGTTATAGAAGACGTTCCTGATGCTCCATTATGGGCCACTTTATTTGCACCATACGTCCAGCTAGCGCCTAACGTCCAACCGTCTGCATTACCAGTAAACGTACCATTAGATACTAATTCTGAACCAGTAGTAGTAAGTGTCCATCCTGTTGATGTTCTTTTATTATATACTGTTATAATAGGAGATTGTCTACGTCTATTAGAACCTACGGAACTATCCCATCCTGTTACCAAGTACGGAAGTGGCCCTTCTACATGGCTATTATGATCTTGGAAATCTTCATAATCTGATTGATTCATATCACAGATATCAACTTTATGGTTTGATCCACCATCATCATTTACAGCAACAAGGAACTTTATCTTCTGATCGGTAGCAGAGCTATCGGCTTCTGATATAGCAAATACTGTTAGCATACCAGTATCATTATCAATAGCAGATAGACTACTACGATTAAATCCTAATTTGTACCAAGCTTGATGTTTAAAATCAAAGACTAAAGCCATACTTAGATATCGAGCATATGCTACTGATTCACCATACAAAATATATAACCTTTGCTTTGCGTCATCATAAGCAGATTGTACTCGTTGCTGCTTCGCTGCTGGAATAGCATTCCATGTCGGCTGTATAACCTGTGCAGTTAGGCTCTGGTCTTCTAACTGACCAGTATATTGATTCGGAGCTAAAGCAGTTACTCCTTTTGGCCCTGTATACACAACCATAGTATCCATCTTCTGTACAGAACACGGAGCATTACATCCAGCATCCGTTATCTGTCGAACCACATATGTCTGTGCTGTAAAACCACCTCGACCACCAGAGATTTCCCATACTCCATTCTCTGCAAAAACTAAGATAGCATTTCTTGTGGCTCGTAGCTCTCTTACTAGGCCCATATTAGGAATGATAATAGTTCCACCATCAGATGAGCGTAGTTGACTATTTAATTCATCAGTTGGATCAGCCTCTTGGTAACATTTCCCAAATGTATCTGCCTTTAAAGATATCTGGGAAAAGAAAATAGTATCTGTCCACTCTGCCGAACTCATACCAGCGTACCAAACTCGTCCAGCAAAAGCTTCACATGCTGTTGGCCCTACTCCAGCGACACTACCATCAGGATTAGAAAGAGCTTGACTGCCATCTACTTGACCGTCAAGTGTATCCTCAGTCCATGAATCAAAAGCAGTTGTGATCTGGGGTAAAGCAAGCTCAATTGTATTAGTTGTTACTAGTGCTTGACCTATAGTAGGAGTACCACTGGTTATTACAGTATAACTCCTATTAGGAGTAGTCCACGTATAATCTGTACCGTCTACTATATATACCCACGAAAAACCAGAAACAGTAATTTTTTGGGTAGCACTGAATGCACTATGGATTCCAGTAGCCGTCATTTCTAAGTAAACAGTGCTACTAGTTGGTGTTGAGCTACGAGCAAAAGCAGAGCCAGAAGCTCCACTCATAGCAGTTCCTGTTCCTGCACCACCAATAGCAAGACCAACAGAGGTATCTAATGGCTTTTGGAATAACGATCCTTGTGGAGCAGAGCTATTACTAAAAACTTCTGCTGCCATTTTTCCGTGGACAAAGCTTCGTATTCCACCAGATGTTTCTTGAAATTCATCAACTGCTGCTCTCTGATAACCCAGATGCCAGATCATATTTTTGGCAGGGTTTTTTGCCTGATTAGTATAGTACGTTGTTATATCAGCAGCTTTCCACCCCCTATTACGGAGATTATAGTTATGGCTGTCTGTTATTGTTCCTGTAGGTTCCTCATCTATTGCAACATTAAGGTCATCTATACCCTCAAAATCCCTGATAATTAGTTCAATATCATTTACACAAACATTATTACTTGCATCTACTTTTACGTAAAAGGGTTTTAAATATTTATTTGTAACAATAAGATAACCACGATACGCAGCGAACGAGCACGGTTCAGCAGCAACTAGTGCTGCTGTCACCGTTGATGAGGTGGGATCTGCCCACCTAGCCTTAGCTGTGATGTCTACTGTATCACTTAGGAAGGTTGTACTTACAGTTTCTGCATCTTGCGTAAACCATAAGGTATCTCCAATCTGATGTACAATTAGATCATTACCATCTCGTCCTCCAGCAGAGGGCCACTTATAACTACGACACCAATCATTGGTAGCGAAGTACGTACCTCCTGTCTGGATTGTTTTAACACTACCACCACTTTCTCGCTTACAGCCACGCCTACGCTTACGGCTTCCATCTGGTTCAATAGTATAATTTAACTCATCCGATGTATACTCATCAGGAAAAGTTATCTCATTTGAAACAGTGTTTAAGCCTTTACGTAACGATAAGTAGTTTCGTTCCTGCGAAGCTTGGGGCATTACTTCTTCCTACGTTTTTTTGCAGGGGGTCTGCCTCGTTTTTTTCCGTATGTTCCTTTTCCTTTCGGCATAATAATTTACTCCACTAGTGCGCCAAGAGATCGTTTAATTTTATCAGGGATAGCAGAGAGATCATTGATCTCGTTCTTGGTTGCTTTCTTTTTCTTAGACTGTTTAGAAGCATGTGCTTTACGCGCATTCTTCTTAGCAGCTAGTTCAGATGCATCCCAAACCCTATTTAAATATAACTTAATTTGGTCTTTTATTAAAGTATGTTTAGTCCACTTACCAGCAAATTCATCGGGTATCTGGGTATCAGCTCTATATGGATTAGGTCTAGCCTCATATAAAGATGATCCTTTTAGGTGAACAATTTCCCACTTTCTTCCTGTAGGATCTACATTTTTTTCAATTGCAATCTCTCGGTCAAGATTGTATTCTTCAGTCATGGTCTGACTCCTTTATTTTCTCCCATAGTCGGGAGTTCTACGCTGGTTATTACGTCTAGCTTTACCAGCGATATGCCTCATGCGTTGCGCTCTAACCTCAGAGTTACGCATTCTCTTATCTACCTCTTTAGTTGTACCATCTTTAAAGAGATCAAAAAACATTGCCCGTGATCTGTTCTTCAGTAACTGCATTTGGTTCTGAGGTAGATCAGGGACTGTTGCATCAGCTAAAGCTAGCGTGGGACGTTGTTTCCCATAAGCTAAAGACTTAGCTGCTACTAAACATGTTGTATCTAATGAATCTAACCAGCTATCAAATATGATGTTATCATATCCGTCTATAAATGTCCAGTAGGTTGGATGCTTATCATTTCTAATATTTAAGGAATGGCTATTAACAGCCATTGCTACAGTATTACTATCAGACTCTCGTAGGTTTACAGACAGTTCTATAAACTCATTTGCTGATAAGTAGTTTATTGTTTTATATTCTGGAGCACCACCTGACGTAAGACGTTTATCATACTTAATCCACTCAATATCATAGAAGCCTTCTGGTCTAGTCATTTGAGCAGGAGTACTATCTGATGTAGCTGTTAATCTTGATATTGTTTTATGGTGCTCTAGATCATAGTTATCTACAATATCTAAGAACTCGTTACGTATGATACGTGCAAGCTGTTCAGACTCTACAGTTTCATCATAAGCAGCAACTTCATCTCCGTCTGCATCGGATAATATGTCTTGTATAATATTAAGTAAGGTATCTTTTGCCATATCTATTCCTTAAAAAAGGAGGGGAGGAAACCTCCCCATCCCTTAACTATCAGCGATGAGGCCGTGTGCAGCTAGTACCTGTAAGATACCATTGACTTTAGCAATGATAGATGCTAAGTCATCTTTTACAGATGACGTACTATCATTACAAGTATTTGTTGCAGAGCCTGTAGTACTGTCAGTTAATTCGGCAATTGTCGTTTGCTGGTTTCCGATGATCGCATTATTCGATGCATCAGCTAGCTGTGATATTGCCGAGTTTGGGTTTGCTAGTGCCATAATTTTCTCCCGTTAAGGTTTCCCCTCCCGAAGGAGGGGATTCCAGTTAGTCACGAATGACTAGGTTGTATTACATTATACCGCTAAAGCACGTCCTGCTGAACCAGTCGGTGGTATGTAGTTCACCACTAATCGAATACGACCTGCTGTGTAAGCAGTCGTATAACTAGCAGTGATAACAACATCCGAGTTGGATACTGCACCAGCACAAGCCAAACCACTATCATCAGCGTCAGCGATCAGATCGCCATCGAGGATAAGCGTGTCACCGACGTTAGCAACGGTAGCTACAAGGAGAGAATCCTTTAAGCCGTTACTATCATCAACAACAGCGCCCCAAGTGCCAATGTCTGCATCAGCACTAGACCCTGTACAAGCAACCAAGACCTGAATGTAACCACCCGTGAAAATAGATCCACGGGGAATGACATGCTCTTGTCCACTTGCATTAGGATAGGCTGTTCGTGATTCAGAAGCGTAGGCAGGAAGTGAAGCCAGATCAATTTCTTGCGTAACGGTTACTACACCGTTTGCGCCCTTAGAAACAGCAGCTACTTCATTGCTTACAGTACGTGTACCAAAACCAACAACCAAGCCGTCGGAGTTTGTCCATGTTGCATTTCTAGCCATGATTATTCTCCTTATACTTGGTCGGTGTCTGCGAGAACGCAAACAAGGTTTTCAGGTCGGTATAC
>Ga0098052_1002243_pt1 | contig 11707 bp, 5 predicted proteins | sample 15_taG_FD_81591 | JGI IMG/M metagenome (GOLD analysis project Ga0098052, IMG submission 81591) | Marine viral communities from the Subarctic Pacific Ocean - 15_ETSP_OMZ_AT15312 metaG | ecosystem: Environmental > Aquatic > Marine > Oceanic | place: Pacific Ocean | collected 2015-01-18 | reverse complement strand
CTCGTACTCCGACAGTGCATCCCACATTTCAGCGAGTGCCCGTATACCACCTCTTCCCACTCTAGACCATTTTTCTCCTTTGGCCTGTTTAGCTAAATCGGCAGCTTTACGTTGGACATCCTTTTTTAATGTCTTATAAGTGTACATCCCAACACCTCGGACTTGAATTTTATCGTCTGGTGCCTCCTTGATGATGTCTTTCAATTTAATCATTTTAAATTCCTGGTTTATACAATTTTTTTATACATGGTTTTAAATGAATTGAAGAAAGTGTTGTAATTCTTTAGAGCCTTTCCTACTAATCTGTTCTCTCCACTATCAAGATCCTGGGATACATCATGTGCGAATCCTCTAAAAAGTTTTCCTAATTGCTCCGCTCGATCAGCTATAGATTCAAGTCCATAGTCATCAAATTCATTTAGCACAGATTCATTTTTTCTTTTATACTTACTGTGTTTGGGTTGGGCCTCATTAAGCATATCTTTCAGTTTAATCATATCAGAATACCGATTTTATCACATCAATGTTGGAAAACTTTTTTGCAGCCCATGCGAATAACAGCTTATCCAGTGCTGCCATGGCTCGTCTAGTATCAGTGGCATGCCCAAGTACATCTTCCACGTACATGAGACCCTCATATGCTTTGATGAGTCTTTTATTCCCCATATGTCTTGCCAAATCTGCTCGAGCTCTTGTGTGATTGTTCCTAGCTGTGAGCATCCGGATGGTTTCAATTGCGGCTCCACCGAGCTCTGCTTTTTCATTGAGTAATTTTTTCAGTTTAATCATCTTCCTCCTCGGGTTTGGTTGGCTCATGACATTTCTCCATAGTTGGGACCGGTCTTGTACTTCGTAATGAACTTCTTCTGCTCTAGAATTTCTCTCACCCCCTCGAGGACTTGTTCATCATCCTGAACGTCGAAAAGAAAGCTATCATAGTTGTACAGAACCAGCTTAGTCCTCTTCTTGTATAAATATCTCTGTAATTCGATAATCGTTCGAATATTTCGTTCCGTCTCTGTAGCCTGAATGTAATAGTTCAGCAGTTTGTTCTGAGACATATCCTGAAGATTCTTTCTCAACATTCTCCTCTTGTACACGGGCGTTTCTATGAAGCCCTTCTGGGTGAATTCTTGCCATAACAGATCAGATAGGTCCTTAACGCCTCGGAAGAATGGATTCAGCTCACTCACTTGTGGTGGAATTGTCCCGTAGAGGTACCTGAACGTCATTGCTTTACTCTCATCATACGTGACATCTCCGTAGTACTGAGCCAGATACTCATGCACCGAAGTCGTTGGTAGCTCGTACCCCGTGAGGTCTCCAAGTATCCTTACGTGGTATGCATCGTAGTCGAACTCCATCAGATGATCATTTCTCGGTCTGATGAAAGATCGCTTTTGTGGTTCCAATGCTGCAAAGTTGATGCTTCCAAAACTGTTAGATGGTCTTCCAGCTGACGTGCAGAGGAAGTAATCACTATACAGGAGGCCATCCGAGATGTGTTTCTCAACCCGATGATCAAACAGATCGATCACTGATGGATCAACTGTAAGTCCATTCCGTTCAATCGAATACAGAGCCAGTACGGCATTATTATTGTACAGCTGATATGATTCCCAATCTGCTTCATCGGTATCGTTCCATATCTGATCTATCCGATCTGCCACTACATCACAGTACTCCTGATGCTTATACAGAGGGATCATCATGTTGATGTTGTTGATCTTGTAGTGTCGATTCGTCAACACCTCTATGGCGTTGATCCGGATATCTTCTAACTCCATTGGTTTATTTCTCTGGTAGTAATTCAACAGATCCATATCATACACGCTTGGGAACGGATACACAGACAGTAGATGTTTCTTCTGTGGAGTCAGTAGGGTTCGATCCATCAGATCATCAAAACCATCTTGGGTCAACCCGTCCAGGTGATTGAATGTTCTCATCTCGACTGCTCCGGATGGTTCTCTCACATACAGTGCTGAGAGGAAGTTATCCTGATGAAGTGGGTGGAGGTTCGGATCCGTAAAGATCGGAATCACTATAACCGTGTCTTTCAATGTAACCATTTAGTGTGTGTTATTTATACTTAGCCGGCTGAGTCATTTCCATGAATATACTGAAAAGTTTTGAAGCATCCAACTGAAAAGTTTGTGATTCGTTGCCTGGTATTGGAAATTCCGCAGGATATACCATCCAATACTTATGATATCTGACTACCCGGACGTTTGAATCTTTTGGGACGTTGATTCCCTTTTGAGCACCATCGACCCGGGTCGTGTCGAACAGTGCACTTACAGTACTGACCGGTCCTGCTCCGTATCGGGTATCTCCTGATCCAGCTGCTCCTGTGACTCGTCCACGCGGTGGTGCATGCGCGAGTCTCCCATCAGATGTACACGGAATACCTCGGCCATAGCGTTGTTCCATGAGCACTTCCGGTGTCCCGAACGCCCAGTCATCCTTTGGGCGTTTGAGTGGATTCTTTGGGAGATTAAGGTTACCATCGGGGCTGTAATGTGCACCGTAAAATCCATACACCCAATCGTTGATCCACTGTGGAGCGTTTGGTCCAATATACTTAGAACACCACTTTGCAGTCAACGTTGGAAGTTGCCACAGCGCTGTGAAGTCTTTCAGATCTGTTTTGAGTTTTCCATCCATTAGCGGACCAGTTGAAAAGTGCTCCCCTCGATGACTAACTATGCGGAACTTCTTCAGCAGAGGGGATAGCTTGGACCAGCCGGCAAGATTCTGAAAGTCTATAGTATTAGGATCGACTACTAAATCCTGTCTGCGCAGATACACTGATGTTGGTTTTGTATAGCCCGGCAGTGATGCTTTTCCGGGTGGTTGCAAAAAATTATTCGCTGTTATCATCTGAGCAGATATGGAAGTAGTCCAGGTCTCCGGGGTAATCGTCTGAGTTTGTTCGTAACATCGAAAATACGTCCTACTGAACCATCGATCCGGGATGAAATCCATTCGAAAATGGCGGCCACCAAAATTGCTAGCAATGCCATATATGTCAAAGATTACGTTGTACGGTGTAGGGGTCGTACGCCGCACAAAAGCCTCCAACTTGGCAGCTGTCTTTGTGACGGTCTCTATATCTTTCAACACGATCCCGTCCACACTAATCTGCTGGAATGGAGAAGCAATCGACGGTGTTGATGTAAATGTTGGTAGATTTAGTGCTTTACCGGCCGCATATGTGAGCTCTGTGTCTCCACTGAGGGTTGATATCGTTTCATTTTCCAAATTCGGAACTTGATTTTGATAACTGTTAGTCGGTCCAAACAGAACATTCATGGATGCCTTGTCTGTATCGGTGATGGTCGATGTGTCCAGTTTTGTGGGGGTTAAAAATGGACTAGCCGAGTTAAAAGGGACATCATCGTGCCCATTCACGGGGCTCCACCATTGAATGTCTTGCCGGTCTAATAGATCTGCCTGCTCGAGTAAATTTGTTGTAAGGTACTTATCCAGAGCTTCGCTGACCGGTAAGATTCCACGGAAAGGTTCGTCTGGACTGTTCATTCCCTGGCCGGCTATGGACTGAGCTAGTTGGTATTCAGTCACTTCATCTGATGGGGTCTGAAACTGGAAATTTAAATTCTTTACGATGGAATTCTTTGAATATGGACTGAACACGAACAGATCATTTAAATTTTTTGGTCCGGGTGGTGATGGTGGATCCGTATCAATGATAGTCACTCCGGAATTGAAAGAATTATTGTTAGCTGTCCGGAAATGATATGCTCCAGAACCGTAATCATTCAAGTCATTTAACACTCTTCGCAATGCATCGGAAAGATCGGTAGCAGCACTGAAGGCATTTTTTAACACCTGAGTGTTTACAAATAATTCTCTAATTGGAATGAGTTGCTGAATAAATTCGTCTCCTTCCCCTTTCAGGTCTTTATCTGTGCTCCTACCACGGAGTGCAGCTTTGAATCGTTGATCGACTTCGTTCTTCGGATCCAATTTCAAGTCCTTCATCTGCTCCGGATACGCTTTCCATGCATAACTGAATCGATCTTTTGATTCTTCTACAATGACGGTATCTTCCGGAAGATCGATTGGTTGACCGGCCGTCCAGTGGATCCATCCTTGATGTGGTCCCGGTTGAGGCACCGACAGGGATCTCAACAGTCGATCGGTTTGGGTTTTTTCTCCCGATTCAAATTTAGCAATTCGAGTGCGTCGTTCCAATGCGGTCATGATCGCGACGTTCTCACGATCTACCATGATCCGCGATTCAGTAAGCAGGTATTTAAGTTGGTGTATACCGAAAATTTCTGCAATCTTCTGGTCCGTCGCTCTTGGCAAAACCATGGTTGAATAATCCCGTGTCCTCTGCCATTCTTCGTAATAGGGTTCTGAGGCTCCCACTATCTCCTTACCGAGCCAGTTTGTCAACGGAACACCATCTACTTTCTGTTGTGTGGGATCATAGTCTACCATCTCACCAGAACCAGCATCTTTGACTCTGATGCGGTTTGGTTGCATAACTCTTTTCGTTATGGGAACCCAACCTCCCGGGAAGGGAGCTCGAGGATCGAGACTCCATTTCCACTCTCCTACATGCTCATCGCTGAGTCCCACTTCCGATATAATTTGTCTGTAAAAGATCCGTGGATAAAACCATCCTTTATATCGATTCGGTAATCCTTGTCCCCAATACGCTCCCGGATAAAGCTGTGATGTTTCAAAACGCCACCAATAGATCTGAGGAGGAGGCGCGCCTACTTTGTGGGGGAGGTCATCTTCACCTATCATGATATTGCCGGAGAAAAGACCCGGGTCTTCGACGTATAATCTGTAATCGGGTCCGATGCCACCGGTCACGCTGCCGGCAGAAAAATCTCTCAATCGGGGTAGATCAATCATAGTATCACCGGTGATCTTCGTACCGTTCCATTCATCTGGTTGCTGTTCCACAAAAAATCCCACCTGTTTTTTCTTAAAAACTGTCTCGTCTGCCCACTCAGATACCGTGTATGAATTTTCATTGAGGTTGTCTCCGGGCAGGATAGCATCAGCCGTCCCGGGTTCCGTCACCGTATCAGGCCAGAACCAGCCGGCGCTCACCTGAGCTGGCTTCGTAGATGATAAATCTACTGGACCCGCGAGGCCCATATTCTCTGTTCCCCCATACGTTATTGATTCATTCATGCTGTCCCAGGACAATCTGGGAAGTGGAATCACATAAGGTGGATCCTTCTTAATAGTTACGCTCTTATAAGTCTCTTCAGCCTTCGCTAGAGAGTCACCCGTCCAGGGAAATGCAATTTTGTACCATAGACCATTATGGAGAGTTTGATGAGAGACAATCGTATACTCGGCATCAGTTGGTGCTGTTCCGATTATATTCCCCCCTTTTGCGACCGGTTGAGTTGCATTCATCTCCGGTCTTGTATCTGTTGTTACTGCATACGATCCATTCGTCCGAACTATTCTGGGATCGCTCGGAATGTCATTTTGGGACTGTGCCGCTCCATCTGAATAGATGTGAAATCTCGTTATGCCGGGCTGAAGTCGATCTCGTGACTCCATATGCTGCTCTTTCGTCCAAGGAGTGTGAGCTTCATCGCCACTCTTTGGTTGACCTTGATGTTTAGGTTTTTTTGCTGGGGGGAGTATTCCCCAATCGTCCGGATAAAGTAGTTTTAAATTATTGTAATCGGTTTCACTGGCCTGTCTGCTGAATAGGGACTCATCAAATTTTGTGAATGCTCCGTTGCTGTTGAAAGTCTGCCCTCCTATCAATTTGGGGGGACTTGAGCCAAACCGAACGAGCAGTTCGTCTTCTATTACACCTATAGAGAGAAAATCTACATTTCCGCCTGCCACATTTGATGTGGATGAATCTATCACAACTGGATATATCCTGAGAGCTCCGTTTTCCAAAATACCAGCTTTGGTGGCTGGTGGGGTATTTTTTGGGTCACGGAGTGATCCCAACGGAAAATTTTCTAAAGCAGTCTTTGCAACTGCTTCATGACCGGTCTGCGTAATCGCCTTAGCTAATTTTGAGTTAAACACTTGATCCACCTGGTTCGAGAAATTTTTCCCGGGGTTCGTACTGGACTTGTCAGTAGATACGAAGGACTGCTGCATTAAATTCTTATTGGCGCTATGCAACTGCACTGTGCACTCTATGGATCCATCTGATCGGTATGTAGCATTGAAATCCTTAACCTGCCCCATGATGGTTTCCATGTCACCGTTTGCTTCTGTGACGAATCCATCTTTTTGTCCTTCCACATCTCTTCCAAATAAAACCTCATATATACTCTTCCCTCTGTTCAGTCCAGACATGAGTTCCGGATCCATTAAGGTGAGAGGATTGTACAGCAGAGCCGTATCCCAGGCTACATCAACGATCACATTTGCTCGGTGAGTTAAGAAGTACCTACTGTAGATGTTGTTGAAGTCATGAATATTATTCACCAGAAAGGTCACTGTGGTAAATTTGTTAGTTGCGACAGCTGCATCCTCTCCCGGATCTGGCATCCGGATCGTCACACTGGTGATCCCAGATGGTGGGGCTAAAAATTCATTCGGTGTGGCCTGCGAGTGTTGTGGTTCGGGAAAGAGTCCCTGAGTATCTATCGACCCAGGTGCGATCGGGTCGTTAATCGGTTCAGGGCTTGTTGTGCTTAACTGGTGATTGCCCAGCTGGTAGATCTTTATCGGACTGATAGGGTCCCATTCGGATTTTGTTTTTTCCTCGTTTTCATCTGTAGTATACTTAACGTTATCCGTCCGTTCCATTAATCGTACCGCTGTCCACATCCGAACCACCGGTGTCCTGCTGGACAGGTCTGCATCTCCGTTAAAGTTTTGATCTGAGTCCCCAAGGGCTTCTTGAACTGTCATCGTGGAAGCCTCTTGGCCATCTCCGTCCCGGACCGGAAAGGGAAATTGGATACTCTGATTAGGTTCTAGTGAGTGAGCTGCTAATAACTGACGTGCTGTCAGTTTGGCTTTAATCCGTTTGGGGAGATCCGAACCAAAAATCGCGTCATCAAAAAACGGCTGGGTTTCTTTTGCCATAAAATTAGTCTCTTATGTGCCGGCTATGTCGTTGTAACTGATTGGGATCCTCATTAATGTCCCTGCGGGGACATTCATTGCCACCATTCCGTTGGCTCGAGCAATAAACCACCACAGTGCTGGATTTCCATAATACTGATATGCCAGATTGTCCAACCGGTCCCCTTCCTGAGAGATCACCTGAATGTCACTGTTCTGAGCTGGTATCCCATCATAGATGGTGGTCTGGAATTTTCGGACTGCACCGCGGCGGTCAGAATATCGATCTGACATTTGGATCTTTTTTACTGTTGTGTTGTTGTATCTACCCATTTTATAACATCCCGGCTGCCTTCTTCGCGAGTTTTTCTGCATTCTTCAATGCACCTTCTGATGGTGCAGCTGGAAGTTCTCCACCCAAGTAGCCTCTCATGAATTCATCTTCAGCAGATGAGTTGAAACCATAAAATTGTGTCTCAAGGTTTGGCACCTTATCGTGGATAGCTCTGTATGAGATCGTAGCGTCGATCAATTTAGGTACTCGTTTACCGAGTCGGTGTTCCCATGGGGAGTTGTCCGGGTAACTGTATGAGATGGATTCAATGAAGCCCAAAACTCCGTGATTTTTTTCATTTCCAAACAGTTCACCAAGTCGGAATCTCGTCAGTGGTGGCTTCATTCTGGATTTCCCTCCCATGTTTCCATCCGGTTGGTACTGTGGATAACACAGTGATGTCAATCTGTTCAACTTATGGTAGATCATCTCCAACTGTGCTTTCGACATGGCGAACATCCTGAGTGTGAAATTTAACTGACGGTCACCTCTCTGGTAGATGTATACGGGTTCACTTCGACCGATGTAATTCTCTGGGTTCCATGATCCGTTGACGTTCTCGGATAACCCCTGAACGTAGCCACGGAAAACGACAAAGTCATTAGTCCTCATATCCTTAAAGTAGAATGGGTATCCAGTCTGTGGACTCTCCACCGCTAATGGGAGATCTTCTATCGGACCAGTTGGCTGGAGTGTATGGATGTCTTCTTTTCCTTCAAGGAATCCTGGATAGAAAACGTTTGTCATCCACTGACCAGTTGTGGATCCATCAGTCGTATTTGTGTTGTTGTATGCTCCGTAGTACTGTGGGTCTCCGGGTACTGTGGGGATCTCTCCGTAACTGGGTAGTGGAACCCTCACACCAGCCTGATTGGTTATCAACTCAGCATTAGGATTATTGATTGATGGTGGCTTTACGGTCCTACCAACACTGCCCTTTCTGGGTTGGGACAGCTCGTTAAGAGCTTCAAACCAAAGATTTTTTATCACCTTCCCGATCAGACGCAGGGGTGAGGGGTCTGGCCATTCTCCCTTCCCATCCATTCCCAGCGAGTCATCATAACTGATATACTTGTTCGATGTCAGATCCATTTGTGGTGTCATCGTGAGTCCTTTATTGATTCCCTGCTGGGTCAGTTCAATCGTTGGAGCTATACCTCCATATCGGTGGTGACCAACGTCCTGTGTTCCATCCTCAGGATCTGTATCATAAGGTGGTCTGGGATATTTCATCCGATGTGGTCCGTATGCGTACTCGTCTGGATTTTGCTTCGGAGAAGATGCAAAATTCAATTTCTGCTCGGAAACAGGAAAGGCTGCAAGTGGACTGTATATGGTTCCTGCTCTGTTTCCTCCACTGTCTGCTACAACGAGGCCTTTATCCATATCCACGATGAATCCCGGACTGTTTCCAAAATGTCTGAGTTCTATTCCCTGTCTGGTGTTACTCGGCATACTCTGGAGTTCTTTAACACGCTCGCGTTTTGATTTCAATCTAGAGACGTGTGTGATCGCAGATTTGGCATTCCGGAGCGCCCCTTTTGCTATGTTGGAAAACCATTTGGCATCACCACCATAATCCTGCCACCGTGCTGTAAATGGCATGTTGAATTTTAACTTTGGGAGATCGTTTATTGCCAATCCGACTGATTTACCGATCTCTGACATCAGTCCTATTGCGGCTTTCCCAAAATTGATCATTGGGGTCCCGACTGCAACTACAGTGTCCTTGATGAAGGATAATCCTGTTTTGGTCATTTCCATGGCGGCCCGGCCATATTTGGCCATCTTCCCAGCGACTTTTTTTGCTCCAGAAGCAATGGCGCTTCCGGTTTCCCCAAGGAAGTCGCCTACCCGACCGAGAGCACCTACTACTCCTTCTGCTGCTGCATTCATCGCTCTAGCCATGATATCTTTCACCCGATGAAAAAACTTTCCTATCCGGGATGGTTCTCTATCTCTGTCACCACGAGAAAAGAATCCTCTGATGGCTGCCATCCTGTCTCTGAGACCGTCTGCTACGGCTTGCCATCCGATGAACTTCCACGGCCACTTCAAGTTGGGCCACGGTGGGATAAGTCGTCCACCACCTCTGTTCTTAAAACTGTTCTTGAATGTTTCCCAGTCTTCTGAGATCTGCTTTGCAGCTTTAGCCCCAAAGTCGACAAACGGTTTACTAATGAATTTTGCTCCATGGATGAGAAGATTAGCAACTGCTTCGGCATCTTCTGCAATTTGCTCTCCTAATCTGGACATGTCATCTTTGAAAATACCACCATATCTCACTGCAGCGTCCACGGCTAAACCGCCAATGTTCCGGAGTTCCCTCCCTACTGGATCCATTATTTCAGCTATGAAGTTTTTTACTCCTCTCCCAACAGCGAGAAGTCCTTTTATACCATCTTTGAGAAAGTCTGTTACTGGACTTATGACGTCACCAATAGTGCCCCAAGTTTGCTTAGCTGCTTCCCAGGTCGCGCTCATCCCGGCTTTTCCACCTTCATAGATCCGTCTGATGATGTTTTTTGATCCTTCCCAGCCGCCGGTGGCGAGTCTTCCAAACCATTCTCCAAAAGCGTCCCCCCAATCGCTTAACTTCTGAAAGGCTGCTCCAGCTTTGGCTTTACCGTATTCGTATACAGCCTTCATACCATCCCCCAGAGCATTTAAATCCTTGGCTAGTCGATCTCCAGCATCAGTGGCCCACTGACCCAGATTATTCATCATGTTACCCAACTGCTCATTTAGATTACTGGCTCCGCCTTTGATCCACGATGTGAGTTTGGGCCACCAGTCTCCGGAGAAGACATAGTTGACATGTTTTTCCATCTTGTCAGCGTAGTACTTGTTCAATGCGTTCCGAGCTGATTTTGCTGCTCTGCCGGCTGCATCAGCGATCTTTTTGGTTCCGGAGTTTTGATGAAAGTTCTCCAGTGCATTTTGGATTCTACTCCAATCCACGTTTAGATCCGCATCAAACCCACCATCAATGGAGAATGGATTTTTCCATCCACCAATCCGGAGCGGAAACTGTCCAAAACCTCCCTTGATGCCAAAATCTAGATTTGAATTCTTCAAAGCGGCGTATATGTTCTTCCCCATGTCCTTCATGGTACCCCAGATGTCAAGCATCCATTGCTCGATTACGGGATCCTGATAGGAAAAATCTATTGTGTTCTTCATATCGATCTTTTCTCGAAGAACTCTGTCCTGGTACGCGAAGTCTAACGGCTGATCCAACATCGCTGCGAAGTTATAATTTGAATCTATTCCAGCTAAGGTGGCTCGTTGATTGTGAAGCGGCATAGAATTGCTCCCCACTGCCTGCCAGATCACTCCCCGGTGCTGATTCTCAAAACCTCTTCCTGATTCCCATTTCACTGGTGGGGCGAATGGTGCATAAGCTGCAGAGGAGATAAAAGTGGTTCCGGAAATGGGGATGGAAGATTCAGTCAATGTATCTAAATATTTGTGCTGTCCGTCAAAGGGTAGTTGGTATGTGTTATCTCCTAAGACCTGAAATGCTACTCCTCTGGTCCGGTTTGCATACCTCGGGAGACCTTTCCCCACTTTGGGTGCATCAGCTGATGTGGGAACTGCTAAGGCTCCTTGCTCATCTCTTGCGGGATACTCAAACACAGTATCTGGATATCGGTATCCGGATCGTTTACTCAGTCCTCCCGGGAGCAATCCAACTATATCTGCAAGGTCGATTGCTCGGTTGAATTGATTCATATTAGGGACTCTTGTTTTTCCAAAAACACCTAAGTCTTTATCGATGATCCAAGAATCCCGGGTTATGACGTCATAGTACATGGAGCCAACTCCAAGACCTTTCACGATATCATCAAACCGATCAAAAGTTTTACCCGTTGGGTCTAATCCGGTTCTCTTACCGGACCAATCTAGAACTTTTTCCGTCAATGGAAACTTTAAAATACCCTGAAGCGTCTGAAGCCCTTGAAAGAATCTATCCTGAGGGGGTATCCCACCTGCCTGCGTACCGGTAATCGTATAAGGATCAACTCCTAATTTCTGTGAAGAGACAGGATACACTCCGTCTTCCCGACTGGGAAGGTCTCCCAACCGATCAATCATATCAACTGGTGGGATGTACCCGGGCTGTGGATACAACTGTGAATCTGTTTGACTGTTCATCCTCAGTGTGAATCCCAAGATGGGTGATTTGAGAAAATCTACAGCTCCACCAATTGGACCCATCACTCCTTCCATGAGTCCCACCATGGATGATTCTTTGTAAGATGACTCTAACGGTGAAAACTCCGGAGTTGGTAGATTCTCTGGAAGTTGGATGTCCTGAAAGACGCT
>Ga0098052_1002241_pt1 | contig 11714 bp, 8 predicted proteins | sample 15_taG_FD_81591 | JGI IMG/M metagenome (GOLD analysis project Ga0098052, IMG submission 81591) | Marine viral communities from the Subarctic Pacific Ocean - 15_ETSP_OMZ_AT15312 metaG | ecosystem: Environmental > Aquatic > Marine > Oceanic | place: Pacific Ocean | collected 2015-01-18 | reverse complement strand
TACCGGGAATGCGGCGGTTCTGAAGCCGTCCGAAATGACGCCTTTGACCTCGCTGGCGCTTGGGGTTTTGTCGAAAAAGGCCGGTTTGCCCGATGGGGTGATTACGGTTCTGACCGGGCTTGGCACCTCGACCGGGGTTGCGGCGACCACCCATGACGTGACGCGCAAGGTTGTTTTCGTTGGATCGCCGCGCACAGGGGCGATTATTGCCGCACAGGCGGCACAGAACATTGTGCCCTGTGTGCTGGAGCTTGGCGGGAAATCGGCCAATATCGTGTTTGGTGATGCCGACCTTAAACGGGCGGTGCTGGGCGCACAGGCGGCGATCTTTAGCGGGGCGGGGCAAAGCTGTGTGGCGGGATCGCGTCTTCTGGTGCAGCGAAATGTGGTTGACCGTTTCCTTGATATGCTGGTCGATGGGGCCAATCGCATTCCGGTCGGTGATCCGATGGATAGCGCAACCCAGATCGGCCCGATCAACAATGACGCGCAATATCAGACGGTGCGCCGGTTGGTGGCAGCAGGCCAGAAAGAAGGTGCGGAATTGCTGGCGGGTGGTATTCGCCCGGATGGGTATGACGAGGGCTATTTCCTGCGTCCGACGGTGTTGGGCAATGTGCGCAATGAGATGGCGATTGCGCGCGAGGAAATCTTTGGCCCGGTGGTTTCCGTCATTCCGTTCGAGGATGAAGCCGAGGCAGTGGCGATTGCCAATGACAGCAAATTTGGTCTGGCCGGGGCGGTGTGGACGCAATCGGTGGATCGGGCGCACCGGGTGGCGGCGAATGTCCGTGCCGGGACGTTCTGGATCAACAGTTACAAGACGATCAATGTCATGTCGCCGTTTGGCGGGTTTGGGGCCAGTGGTTATGGCCGATCCAGCGGCAAGGAAGGGTTGATGGAATATATGCAGCCCAAAAGTGTCTGGACCGAAACGGCGGCCAATCCGCCCGCCGCATTTGGCTATGCGCCGGAATAGGGCGCATATCGATCATCAGGATCACGAAAAAGGGCCGCATCATGCGGCCCTTTTTTAAAACATTACATATTGGGATAGTTCGGGCCGCCGCCCCCTTCGGGCACCACCCAGACGATGTTCTGGGTCGGGTCCTTGATGTCGCACGTTTTGCAATGCACGCAGTTCTGCGCGTTGATTTGCAGACGTTTGCCGCCTTTGTCCTCGTCCGCGACAAATTCGTAAACGCCAGCCGGGCAGAAGCGGGCTTCGGGCCCGTCATAGACCGCAAGGTTGACGTTCACCGGCACGCTGGCATCCTTGAGCGTCAGGTGGATCGGCTGGTCTTCTTCGTGGTTGGTGTTTGACAGGAACACCGAAGACAGTTTGTCGAAGCTGACCACGCCATCCGGTTTCGGATAGTCGATTTTCGGCATGTCGGCCGCCGGTTTCAGGCAGGCATGGTCCGCGTGGTTCTTGAAGGTCCAGGGGGCCTTGCCGCCCAACAGATAGGTATCAACCGCACTATAGGCCATGCCACCCCAGAAGCCCCATTTGGCGAAGCTTGGGCGGATGTTGCGGACCTTGTGCAGTTCGGGATAGACCCAGCTGTTTTTAAGTTTTTCCGGGTAGCTTTCCATCGAGGCGGGTGGTGTTTCGGCAGTTAGTGCCTCGAACGCGGCCTCGGCGGCGAGCATGCCGGTCTTCATCGCGGTGTGCGATCCCTTGATTTTCGGCACATTCATGAAACCGGCCGAACAGCCGATCAGGCAGCCACCGGGGAAGACCAGATCGGGGATCGATTGAAAACCGCCTTCGTTCAGCGCACGCGCACCGTATGAAATGCGGCGGCCCTTTTCGAAAATCTTGCGGACTTTCGGGTGGGTTTTGAAACGCTGGAATTCGTCAAACGGGCTGAGATGCGGGTTTTCGTAATCAAGCCCGATCACGAAGCCGACCACGACCTGATTGTTATCAAGGTGATACAGGAACGACCCGCCATAGGTGTTTTTATCGAGCGGCCAGCCGGTGGTGTGGGTGATTTTGCCTTCTTCGTGAACTTCGGGATCAACTTCCCACAGTTCCTTGATGCCGATGCCATAGGTTTGCGGATCGGAATTTTTGCGAAGGTCGAATTTTTTGATCAGCTGTTCGGACAGTGACCCGCGGCAGCCTTCGGCAAAGAAGGTGTATTTCGCATGCAGTTCCATGCCCGGTTCGTGGTTCGGGCCGGGCGTGCCATCGCGCGCGATGCCCATATCGCCGGTCGCGATCCCCTTGACCGAACCATCCTCGTTAAACAGGACTTCGGCGGCGGCAAAGCCGGGATAAACTTCGATCCCCATGGCTTCGGCCTGTTCGCCAAGCCAGCGGCAGACATTGCCGAGGCTGACGATATAGTTGCCCTTGTTATGCATCTGGGGTGGGGTGGGGAGCTTGATACCGCCGGTTTCGCTCAGCATCAGGAACTCGTCCTTGCCAGCGGGGACATTCAGCGGTGCGCCGCGTTCTTTCCAGTCGGGGAAAAGTTCGTTCATCGAACGCGGTTCCATCACCGCACCCGAAAGCGTATGCGCGCCGACCTCGGAACCTTTTTCCACCACACAGACGGTGATTTCTTTTTCATGTTCCTGGGCGAGTTGCATCAGTCGAATGGCAGCCGACAGACCGGATACACCGGCACCGACGACAACCACGTCAAATTCCATGGATTCGCGTTCCATATGGCCTCTCTCCTTTGGCTGCCGACCGTTTCGGACTGTTTTCGTCCGTATGGGTCACAAGCCGGTATTCACCGATCAGAGTCTCGCCCAAGCCCTGATTTCTCACATTCATTGTTTAATCGGTATAGGTGTACCGATTTGAGTCACGTTTGTATATGGTGCAAGTGATCCAAAATCGTTAAAGTCGATTGAAATCCATGCGCCATTCCAAAGAGTGCGCCGCAACATACACCGTTCCTGTGTAGATGAGCAAACCAATTACAGATTTTGATGTAAATAACCTGGACCCGCTGCAGGCATTGATCTGGCAGTTTGAAATGGGCGCGGACGAGGCGATTGCCGACGAGCCGCTGGACCGTTTCAAGGCATCCGAAAGCCTGAGCCGACAGGCAGCAGGCCAGCCCGGCCGTGCGTCATTGCCGCCCAATGGTGGCGCGGCTGCCCGCCCGGCGATGCCACGGCCCGCCGGTGGTGCAACCCCGATGACCCCGCCGCCGCCCATGCCACCGGGGGCGGGGTTCCTGTTATCCGATACGCCACATGAAGCCCGCCAATCGGCCCGTGATCTTGCCGCGGCGGCAACAAATCTGGCCGATCTTAAGGAAGCGGTCGAAAAGTTCGAAGGCTGCGCACTTAAGAAATCGGCCAGCAATACCGTCTTTGGCGTGGGGAACCCCGAAGCACGGCTGGTGCTGGTCGGTGAAGCACCGGGGGCGGAAGAGGACCGGCAGGGCGAACCCTTTGTCGGGCCGAGCGGCAAGTTGCTTGATGCGATGTTGCGATCCATCGGTTTTGCGCGCGAGGAAGTCTATATCACCAATATCCTGCCGTGGCGTCCGCCGGGAAACCGGCAGCCGACCACCGCCGAAATCGCGGTGTGCGAACCATTTGTCCGCCGTCATCTTGAACTGATCGGGCCAAAGGTTGTTATCTGCCTTGGCGGCAGTGCGGCCAAGACCCTGATGGAAGAAGACCGCGGCATCACACGGTTGCGCGGTACGTGGAAAGAAATTCCGCTGGGGGCTGCCAGTGTTGCCGATGTGACGGCGATGTTCCACCCGGCCTATCTGCTTCGGACACCGGAACAGAAACGGATGGCGTGGCGCGATTTGCGGGCTGTTGCGCAGAAATTGTCGTAAATTACCTTACGAAACGCACGATGCATGGCCGATATGCAGCGGGCAGGCAATGTGCGGCCACCCCCGCCAAGTGGTTGATTTCGGAGAAATCATTTCGCGGCACCGGCTTTTGCTGGTATATATCTCTGCCAAATGCGGGGGGACACCGCACTCTACAGGTTGCGACGAGAAACTGCTTCGGGATACAAACACGGCTTTGCCGGAGTCTCGTAGGGGAAAGACTGGTTTTGATCGAAGCACTACAAACAAGGCTGCCGCGTGCCATATCGGCATTTCGGCGCACCGTTTTCATTACCGCACTGGGTGCCATTGCATTGGCGCTGCCTGTAACGGACGCCCAGGCGACCAAGGAACAGGCCGCCCTTAGTGCGCCTGCGGCCAGTGATGATGCGGGCTCGGTCAAAACACCGACTGTGCTGTCCAAGCGTGATGCGGAACTTTACGAACAGATTTTTGCCGTGCAGGAGCAGGGCCGCTGGAAAGATGCGGACAACCTGATTTCGCGTCTGTCCGATGACCTGCTGATGGGGCATGTCCAAGCACAGCGCTATCTGCATCCGACGGCGTATCGGTCGCGCTACAAGGAACTCAAGGATTGGCTGGCACTTTATGCCGATCTGCCCGAAGCGCCGACCATCTACAAACTGGCGTTGCAACGCCGTGGCAATGCCACCTATCCGAAAAAGCCGGTGGGCGGGTATGTCAACGGTGCCGGATATGATTACGAAGATATCCGTCCCTATTACCACAAATCGACCAAAAGCCTTTCATCGGCACAGCGTTCGCGCGCTTCGGTTCTGAAACGCCGTATTCGCCAGCGGATCGGCGGCGGTTGGCCGACAGGCGCGCTTGAGGTGCTTGAGGCACTGGAAACCAAGCGTTTGTTTGATGCCTATGAGCAGGACGAAGCGCGGACGTCGATTGCGTCGGGATATTATTATTTCGGCAAGCCCGATCTGGCTTTGCGCCATGCCGCGGAAGCCGCAAAGCGGTCGGGGAAATACCTGCCGCAGGCGCATTGGACGGCGGGCCTGACGGCGTGGCGGCTGGGCAAGATGGATCAGGCGCATGACCATTTTGTGGCCCTGACAAAGAACGACTATGCGTCAAGCTGGACGCGGTCGGCAGGGGCGTTCTGGGCCGCAAGGATTGATCTGGCGGCGGGACGTTTTGTTGAAGCCGACAAGATGTTGCAGAAGGCCGCGGAATATCCGCGGTCGTTTTACGGGCTTCTGGCGTTGCGGTCGCTTGGCCGGGATGATGTTTTTGACTGGGACAGTCTGGCGCTTGATGAAAATCGCGCCAACAAGCTGAAACTTGATCCGCATGGCCGTCGTGCCCTTGCCCTGATCCAGATCGACAGGCGTGAAGAGGCCGAACAGGAATTGCGCAAGGCCGCAGCCAGCGACGATGCCAAGCTGCGCCGTGCGGCCCTGGCGCTTGCCGATAGTGCGAATTTTGCGGCGCTGACCATGCGGCTTGGCGGTTATATCGCGCAGAAAACCGGCGAGGTCATCGTCAATGCGCTTTATCCGGTTCCGCCATGGGCGCCGCAAGGCGGGTATGAAGTCGACCGGGCGCTGATTTATGCGTTGATGCGCCAGGAATCCGGTTTCAATGCCGAGGCGCGGAGCCACGCCGGGGCGCGTGGTTTGATGCAGCTGATGCCCGCAACCGCAAGCTATATCGGCAATACCCGTTATCGCGGTGAAAAGCGTGCGGAACTGTACGAGCCGGAAGTCAACCTGTCGCTGGGTCAGAAATATGTCGATCATCTTCTGGGGCAGAACGGGGTCGATAACGGCTTCTTGCAGTTGATGGCGGCTTATAATGGCGGGATCGGCAATCTGGGGCGCTGGCAGAAGGCGCTGAAGGATAACGAAGATCCGCTTTATTTCATCGAAAGCATTCCGTCGCGTGAAACGCGCCTGTTTATCGAGCGTGTGATGGCGAACCTTTGGATGTATCGGTCGCGTCTGGGGCAGGACAGCCCGTCGCTTGATCGTCTTGCTGCGGGGCAGTGGCCGGTTTACCAGTCGCAGGACCTTGGTGCTGGTGATGACGGCCTGACCGCCGAACGATGACCGGGATTGATGACCGCAGACAATAATCGCAATGGTGAACCGGCATCTGATCGTCGTGATCAGGGAACGGTTCTGGACCGGATGCAGATGCCACCGATGAGTGGCGATGAGGCGCTTCGCCGGTTCCACAAAGACCGCGAAGCAGGCGGCCATAAATCACCGAGCGATGAAACCACGGAACTTGCCAAACTGCATCCGGTGATGCGATTTGCGGCGGTCGCGGGAACTTTTATCCTGATTGTCGCGGCTTTGCTAGGTGTGCTGTATCTGATTGGTTCCTAGTGGACGGTGCAATCTGTGCCGCGTCGTCGGACCACATAAAAAACGGGCACAGATGTCTGCGCCCGTTTTTTATTGTCCGAAGATCAGACCGGGTTACAGCGACTGGCAGAACTTTTCGAAATCCTGCACGGTTGCATATGATTTCTGGGTACCCGGACGGGTGATGCTGTCAGCCGCATACCGCACGGCCATTTCAAGGGCGGCTTTGACGTCACGGTTTTCGGCATAGTAGCGCGCAAAGCTGCCGATAAAGGCATCGCCAGCACCGGTCGTATCAACCGGTTTGACCGATACCGGATCAATATGAACCGCCGCATCGTTCCCATTGATCAGAAGCGCGCCATCGCCGCCCAGTGTCACAATTACGGTTTTGACACCACGTGCGATCAGGCTTCTTGCGGCGGCTTCGGCATCGGCCAGTGAATTCACGGCCATACCCGAAATCGTCGCAAGTTCCGTCTGGTTCGGGACGAGGAAGGTGGCCTTTTCGATTTTGGTGCTGTCGAGGTCAGCCGGGGCCGGGGCCGGATTAACCAGCGTTTCAATGCCATGTTCGGCACCAAAGGCGACGGTGTGATAGACCGTTTCCAGCGGAATTTCGAGCTGCATCAAAATCAGGTCGCATTCCTTGAGTGCATCGGCAGCACGGTCGACATCGGCCGGGGACAGTTGTGCATTGGCCCCTTTGACAATCAGGATGCAGTTTTCGCCTGACGGTTCGACAAAGATCGGGGCGACGCCGCTTGAGGTGCCCGGTACCCGTTCGACAAAGCGGGTATCAATGCCCGATGTTTCGAAATTGCGGATGGTGTTATCGGCAAAGATATCGTCGCCGACCTTGGTGACCATCATGACATCGGCGCCAAGACGTGCAGCCGCGATGGCCTGATTGGCACCCTTGCCGCCACATCCCATTTCGAAACGTGGTGCTTCGATGGTTTCGCCGGGCAACGGCATACGATCCGTATATGTGATCAGATCGACCATGTTGCTTCCGACAATGGCAATTTTGCCTGCCATATTCATTCTCCTGATTTACAGCGAACGGATCGCCTGTTCGGCCGTGTCACTTTCGGCCTGCGTCATATAGCCCAGCCTTACCGAGAAATTCCGGCTTTCGCCAGATCGCAGGGAAATGACATGTCCCTTGGCTTTTTCGGCGTTGAAGCCTTCGGGTTCGCAGGTGGATGGCAGGGCAAAGGCCGCGACCTTCTGATCCTGATTTGCCAGTATCCAGCGGACCGTTTTGGGAAAATCATTGGTGTTATAGGCAATGTGGAAGCCATCGCCTTCGACGCGGCGCATCATGCAGGCGGTGTTGCCATGCGCATCGGTTTTGGCATTGCGGATGTAAAACACCTGTTCGGGATCATAGCGATGCGGTTCGTCGAGGGTTTCCATCGCCGCCGGACTTTGCGCCAGCGTTTCAAGAAACGCATCGTAGTCCGGGTTGCGCGGCACATGGGCCGGGACTTCGGTGCGAACGATGGTGTCGGTGGGGGTGAAACCGGCGGGCTGGATGATTTGTGCGCCGTCACAGAACGCGAAATTGACGTGGCACATATACATCAGGTCCATTGCCGCACCCGACAGGTTTTCGACATTCATCTGAATATCGAAAAGCGTCGCATCCGGGCGCAGAACCACACGGGGCCGCGCCATGTAATGCGCCCCGAAGCCCATGACATATTCGCGGGTGCCACTGATCGCCATAAAGGCACCGTCGTCGTCATGGCCAAATTCAATGGCGGCACTGTCCATTTCGGCACAGGGCATTTCACCATGCAGCGGATGGGTATCGGTCGGACCGGGGCAGCCATTGGTCAGCAGCCCCGAATGGAACGCAAAGCAGCCATAGGTTTCGACAATGACGTTGGCCGGGCGCGGCATGCTGAACATGTTTTCCATGGTCAGATCCACGCCATCAAAAACCGCATCCCAGATCATCTGCCCCATGAAGGGCAGAATGACCAGATAGCCGCGTTCGTTTTTCAGCCGGACGGCTTCGATGCCGGTTTCATAGCGAAACAGGCTGGCCGACATGCCACCGTGAGATGCGATGACATGTTCGGCGTCGCCGAAGAAGGTTTTGCGCAGGTTAACCTTGGTTGACGCAGTCATGAAGTCACCTCGTTTAACGCGAACGGTTTTTATAGGCGTTGAGCGCAATCACCAGCAGAAGGAACACGCCCCAGATAAAATCGATCAGATGGTTGGAAAACCGCAGAATCTGGAAGCCGCTTGACAGCAGCATCAGGGCCGCAACCGCGATCGACACACCGAGCACCGTGCCACGGCCACCGGCCGGGTTGGTGCCGCCCAGAACCGCAATCAGAACCGCCTGAAGCAGATAGGATGTGCCGTAATCCGACTTTGCCGCATTGGTGCGCCCCGAAAGAATGATTCCGGCGATGGACGCCATCACCCCGGTCAGCATGTAGCTGAGCAGGACCATCTTTTCGCGTTTCAGACCGGCAAACAGGGCGGCCTTCGGGTTGGTACCGATCAGCATCAGATTGATGCCAAAGGTCGTGCGGCGCAGCATGAAGGCGATCAGGCAGGCCAGAACCACGAACAGGACAAACGGCGTTGCCAGACCAAAGATCTTGCCATTGCCGATAAAGGCCCAGGCTTCGGGGAAGCCGACAATTGCCGGACCGCCGGTCATGACGATGGCAAGGCCGGTAAAGACCTGCCCGGTGCCAAGGGTGGCCAGAATGGGCGTGATTTTTAACCGGGTAATCAACAGACCGTTCAAAGCCCCGGCGACAAGCCCGGTGCCAAGGGCGACCACACCGCCCAGCAGAACAATGCCAAAACCGGTATCGGCAACACCGGCGTCGGTGGCGAATTTCTTGAACATCACCCCGGCAAAGATTCCCGACAGGTTGGCAATGCCGATCACCGAAAGGTCAATGCCGCCGGTCAGCATGGCAATCATCATCGCAATCGACAGAAGGCCGAGTTCCGGGAAGGTGTAGGTGATGGATTCAAAATTGTAATAGCGCAGGAATTTATCCGGGCTAAGGGCGGTCATGACAACAAAGATCAGGATCGTCATGGCGATCAGCTGAACGATATTGTTGTCCTTGTTCAGAAGGTTGCGGAAATCGAGTTCACGTTTCATATCGGCCCCCTCACGCATTCGCACGGCGGTCACGCCATGCCGTAATGGCGGTGGCAATTACAATGATGACGCCGACAACAACGCGCTGCCACGTCGTGTCGATCTTCATGATGATCAGGCTGTTTTTCACCATCACCAGCATGAACACACCCAGCATGGTTCCCAGAACGGAACCGCGCCCCCCAAAGATGGAAGCACCGCCCAGAACCACAGCCGCGATGACGTCCAGTTCAAGACCGACGAAATCGCGCGGGTTGGCAAGCCAGATCATGCCGCTGTGCAGGAGGCCGGCAAACCCGGCCAACGCCCCGGCCACACAATAGATGAAGAAGGTGATCTTGCGGATGTTGAAGCCAACGCGGCTGGCGGCTTCGGGATCGCCGCCCATGGCATAAACCCCGCGGCCGATCATGGTATAACGCAGCACAATATGCAGGGCCACGGCCAGAACGACATAGACAGCAACCATCGCGGTCAGGCCATAGGTTGTGCCATCGGGTTTGACCATGCTGATGATATCGGACTTTCCGAAATCAATCAGGGCATCGGGCATTTTGTTGATGTTGATCATGCTGGTGCCAACAACACCCAGCAGGAACCCGCGCACCATGCTGCCCGTACCCAAGGTCACGATCAGCGGGATCATGCGGAATTTATAAACAAAGAACGCATTCAGGCAGCCAAACAGCGCCCCCATCGTCGCCGCGGCAACGAAGGGCAGGCCAACACCGTCATAATTGAAATACAGCATGCCCTTGATGGTCAGATACATCGCGGCAACAGCGAATGCCGGGAACGAAACATCAATCCCGCCGGAAATCATCACCAGCAAAACGCCAAGCGCCATGATGCCGATGATCACGTTGCTGCGCAGAAGACTGAACATGTTGTCCAGGCTCCAGAAGGCGGGGTTGACCAGCCCGATCAGGATCATGGCAAGCACAAGAATGCCCGCGATGACCACCTCTGATTTTTGAAACCAGGCCATCGAGTTTTTCCTTACGTTAAATTCTTGAGCTTGTCGCTGATCTGGTCTTCGGAGGTATCGGCAGATGCCATTTCCTCGACAAAGGCTCCGCGATGCATCAGGACAATACGGTTACAGTTATGGACCAGTTCCGGCACGTCGTCGGAAATCATCAGCACGGCCAGCCCTTCTTTTTGGGCCAGTTCGCGAATGATCCGGTGAATTTCCGCCTTCGATCCGACATCCACCCCTACGGTCGGGCCGTTCAGGATCAGGAATTTGGCATTGGTCAGAAGCCAGCGGGCAATCACCACACGTTGCTGGTTGCCGCCCGAGAGTTCCTTGACCAGCTTTTTGCCGGTGGGGGTTGCGATCTGCATGTCGCGGATCATGGTTTCAACCCATTCTTCGGCCTTGTTCTGATCAATCAGCAGGCCGGGGGCCAGTTTTTCGTAACTGGTCGCAAGCATGTTGCGATCAATGCCCTGGGTTAGAAACAGTCCTTCGCTGAGACGGTCTTCGGGAACATAGGCAACCCCGGCCCTGATCGCCTTTTGCGGCGTATCGAGCACGGTTTGCGTGCCGTTGATCGAAATGGTGCCGCTGTAACCGGGCATCATGCCAAACAGGGACAGGGCAAGTTCGGTGCGACCCGATCCAAGCAGGCCGGAAACACCGACAATCTCGCCCGGTTTGATCGCGAGGTTGATATTGTCGAGATCGTTTCCGTGGGTCAGGTTTTTGGTTTCAATGCGCGGCGGCATCGAACCATATTTCTGCTGGTCCCAGATATAGGGTTCGGAAATGATATCAGACCCGGTCATGTGACGGGTGATCAGGGCTTCGTCAAAATCACCGGTCGGGCCGTCGGCCACTTTCTGACCGTTACGGATGACGGTGATATGTTCGCTGATTTCCAGCATTTCGCGCATTTTGTGACTGACAAACAAAATGGCAATCCCGCGCGACTGGATATCCTTGACGATGCGAAAAAGCGTTTCGATTTCCTTGCCGGTCAGGGCGGTTGTCGGTTCGTCCATGATGATCAGACGGGCATCTGACATCAGCGCACGGGCAATCGCGACAAGCTGTTTGCCCGCCGTGGACAGTTTTTCGACATCGGTATCAAGGTCAAGATCAACCCCGAGACGTTTGACCGCTTCCTTGGCAATCTCGCGGACCTTGCGCCAGTTCAGAACCTGACGCTGTTCGCGAAGCTGCACATTCATGGCAAGGTTTTCGGCCACGGTCAGGTTCCCGAACAGGGAGAAGTCCTGATAGATCACCTGAACCCCATGTTCGATGGATGCCATGGGAGACAGGCTTTCAACCTTGTTGCCATCAATGTAAATCTCGCCGGCATTTGGCTGATATACACCGGACATGATCTTGATCAGGGTCGATTTGCCCGAACCGTTTTCACCGGCAAGACAGTG
>Ga0098052_1002239_pt1 | contig 11722 bp, 16 predicted proteins | sample 15_taG_FD_81591 | JGI IMG/M metagenome (GOLD analysis project Ga0098052, IMG submission 81591) | Marine viral communities from the Subarctic Pacific Ocean - 15_ETSP_OMZ_AT15312 metaG | ecosystem: Environmental > Aquatic > Marine > Oceanic | place: Pacific Ocean | collected 2015-01-18 | reverse complement strand
GACGGCCGCCCCTCCAGCCGCGTGGTGCTGCTCAAAGGCATCGAAGACGGCGGCTTCGTCTTCTTCACCCACTACGACAGCCGCAAAGGCGACGACATCGCCGCCAATCCCAACGTCTCCTTCGTCATGTTCTGGGGCCCCTTCGACCGCCAGCTGATCGTCAATGGCCGCGCCGAGAAAATCCCCGCCCAGCAATCCCGCGACTACTTCGCCAGCCGCCCACGGGGCAGCCAGCTCAGCGCCGCTGTCTCCCATCAGAGCCGGCCCGCCAGCCGGGAGCAGTTGGAAGCGGATATGGCCAAGCTGGCTGAGCAGTATCCGGAAGGCGAGACCATCCCTATGCCGGAGACCTGGGGGGGGTACCGCATCGTGCCCGAGGAGATTCAGTTCTGGCATGGGCGGCCTAGTCGGTTGCATGACCGGTTTCGATATATCAAGGACGGCAGTGAGTGGGCCCGCGAGCGCCTGGCCCCCTGATCCAGAGCCGCATTTAATACCGCTCCTGCGTGTGCCGTGGGAGCGAGTGTATCCCTCCACGAGCCTCATGGCCGCATTTGTGCCCCGCGGAATTTTCTGGTTTTATCTTAGTTCATCGAAATATTAATAATGTGATAACGCGCCAGCCGACCATCGGATGCTTGGGTTGGCGTGTAAGGCTATTAAAACAAGGACAGTGATGGCTGACCGACCTCCCAAGAAAGTTGTGGATGCTCGAATCCGAAACCGGGTCATGGAGTATCTTCAGCTCGTATCCTCTGCGGCGCAGCAGAAAGATTATCAGCGCTGCGTTCCCGATGTGAATGTGCCTACCGAGCTCATATGTAGTTGGGAAGATTGGATGCCCGTCCAAGAGGGCGCTCAGGATGTCGCTGCGCCTTTTTGTTTAGTTGAAAAGTGTGAGTGCAATAAAGGTATCGCCGCACGTGAAAACCGTCGCTGATGCCACGCCAGAGAAAATGCCGCCGATCAATGGCCTTATTTGTGCGAGTAATTTGCCAGATTATCGAGATAGAAGTGTGTAGCGCCTTGACTGATTTTAATGACCCAAAAACCTTAGGTGGTGGTATGTTAATGCCGAGATTATCGTCTATTAATCTGATGGCTCTCACTACTCCTCGCTACGCCTCTGTTGCTCTCATTCAAACGTTAGTCTTGCGTGTAACATTTGATGCACTGTAATCTCATTATAAGAACAGTGCTAACCAAGGGCTTTAGATGAAAGATAACTTTAAAGGGTTCTACAGCATAGATGAGTCTACGTTAGAGAAATTGTGGAAAGATGAGAAGACGCTTTTTGTGCTCGACGCAAACGTGCTTTTGAATCTCTACGGATATGCTAAAAAAAACTAGAGAAGATTTTTTTGATATATTACAGGCTATTAATAAAAAAATATGGATCCCCTACCATGTAGGTTTGGAGTATCAAAGGCGCAGGTTAGAAGTTATAAAAAATGAGAAGGCCGTTTTTAATGATATCGAAGATAATTTAAAAAAAATACAGAATGTATTTAAAGGTGATTTTGAAAGGCTTGCTCTTAAGCGCCGCTTCCCAAAATTGTTTGAAAACACTGAAAAATTAGAAAAAGAAATAGAAAAAAGTATATCAAAATATAAAAAGTCTGTTCAGTCTTGGGATGATGAGCAACCATGCGTTAGATCCCATGATGAGGTTAGAGACAGACTTAATGAATTATTCGATCAGAGGGTTGGCGATAAACCAAAAGATCAAAAATGGTTAGACGATCTATATAGGGAAGGTGAGAATCGTTTCAATAAAAAAATACCCCCTGGTTTTAAGGATGTAGGAAAAGGCGGGGCGGATGATGAGTCGTGTTTTGTTTATGACGGCCTCTACTACCAACGTGAATATGGCGACTTAATAGTTTGGAAACAGTTGATCGAAAAGTCAAAAAGCGATGATGTTAAACATGTCGTTTTTGTTACTGACGACGCTAAAGAAGATTGGTGGTATAAGATTAGATCCAAAGGAGAAAAAACCATTGGCCCTTTGGCTGAGTTGCAGGCAGAGATATACCGAGAGTCAAATATTAAAAACTTCCATATGTATCGGACTTCAATGTTTTTGGAGGATGGAAAATCGAACTTAGCTGTTGATGTCAGTGAGAGCTCTATTGAAGATGCAAGTGCTCCACATGTTAATGAGAAAATACACCGTTTGCCGTCTAGGCAGCTGTCTGATCTCATGGATCTTTATGGGGCGCCGTCTGTCAGCAGCGAAAGATTTAGAGATTTACAGGCTCATATTAGCAGTATTTCGGCTCATCATGATAAGCGGCGGGAAGGAGTTGTGGACGCTATGGATGGCATCTCACCTAGAGAAATTGAGCGCTGGAAAGAAATTTCTAATCGCATCAATAGTATTGCGCATATAGATGAAGAACAGTTAGCTAAAATACTAGGTCGGAAACGCAACGACGTGTTTTTTGATATTGAAGAAATGAGCGCAGAAATTAGGCGCCTACTTGATTTAATAGAAAAAGGATATGATGGTGACGAGCCTGAAGATTAAAATGAATTTTAAAGCTGGCTTTGACGTCGAATTGGCGCTTACCGAATCGAATCTCTGTTGCTGGCGTTAGAGGAAATTTTAAAGACAGGTGGTTGATGGAATTTCAATGAATTTTGAATGAATGGTGGGCGCCAATAATTCAAAGCGTTATTGGCGCTTTTTTGTTTGGTTTATTTTGAAGTGTGTGCCAGTTTCTTACACTAAGGTTAGTGCTAGATATGCTAAACGCTCGCTTAAGTCTAAGAAGAAAATCCTTACATGCCAAATCTCAAAATATAATGCGTTAACGTCTGAAGGTGCGAATCGTTCTACTTATCTCTCGGCGCCTATTTATGCTGCACATCGTGAGCAATTAAAAGGTCTGATCTGGCTTCCGTTGGGCCTGATAACTGTGTCAGTGATCCCGGTTTTTGGACCTGTTGGCTTTATTGGCACGTTATACTGTTTCATAAAGGCAGCTAGCGTAACAGCACCAATTGATACAGATATTGACAAGACACAGAAGTTACAAGAGCTAAGAAACGAGCTGGAAGAAGTTAAAACCTCGCTTAACAGATGTTATCAATAGCGCGCTGGTAAGGCCCGCCTTCTGCGGCTATCGTCGATAGTGTGATATTTGAACCTCTTATAATTGTGTGTTAATGGCTTTGACCGCACATGCACATATTTTAGTTCATTGCAGAGTGGTGCAATATGTTATTCGTCGAGATTGTTAACGGTTCAATTCGCTCCTTTCCCTACTTCAATCTCCACCTTCTGTCGCTATCGCGCCATTGCTTTTTTGCGGTCAGATGGCGAAACTCGAAAAGAACCGCCGAGACCCGCGCTGCAATTAAGTGGCTGAGACCTTGAAAAATCGACAGCGGCCGGTCCTCAGCTGTAATTAATACCGGCGTATCGACGTTAAAGTTCGCTTGTTCCAAACATAGAGCTTTCAGAGTAGTAAATAGGGGCGAGCGACTTCCCCTGGAGCGTGCCCATTTCGGGATATAGTCCCAGTCGCCGCTTCGGGCTTTGAGGGTGCGGTTGTTCATGGTTATGGTCCTGTTGTGCAATTTCTAGGTTGTTTAAGTAGGGCGGTTGGAAGGCTCAAATATCGAGTGGCGTGCTTCTCCCAGACACCCCGATTGAATGTCGTTTACTGTGGCGTCCCTCGATATTTTCTTACCCACTCAGGTGCCTATATCCATGTTGCGGGCAAGTCATGCTGGGCAGGTATCAGTTAATGTATCACTTCAGCCCATTCGCTAAAGTGCGCGACTGAACTTCGGGTTAATTGCAAATCAACAACGAGAAAGTTATATGAGTTGGCAAAAGTATCAAGAAGATACAGCAGTAATATTTAATAGTATTGGTTGGACAGCTGAAATCGGGAAATATGTTGAAGGTGTAAGAGGTACTCATGAAGTAGATGTTTTTGTGACATTTAAACAAAATGGTATTGATTGCCAATGGGTGGTTGAATGCAAATACTGGAATTCTTCAGTGCCGAAAGAAAAAGTACTAGCCCTTCAGTCAATTGTTAGTGATATTGGAGCCGATAAGGGTGTTCTTATATCAAAAAAAGGCTTTCAATCTGGAGCTATAAAACAGTCAAAAAAAAGCAATATACTTTTAACCTCTTTAGATGAGCTGAAGGAGTTAGCTAAAAAAGAAATCCTTATTTGTAGAGCCGAAAACCTAGAGAAAGAACTGGTCAATTTGAACCGAACTTATGATGAGTTAGTAAATCAGGCATATTCAAAAAGTGGACAATATCTAAAATTTGGATTTCTAGAATATGGCATTAAAGGCGTGGACGGGCAAAGGGCTATGGCACTCGCTTGGCTGCTAAGGGAATCAAAAAAGGATTTGGATCTGAATAAAGTAGAGCCGGGGCCTTATAGGGTTTATCTGTGTGGTAAAAATGATGACTTTAGTATGAGATCTAAAATTATAACAGAGTTCGTAGATGACCAGGGAGAATATTTGGACAATTTAGAAAGAATAATTAGACTCTCTTCCAAATGGCTACAGGAGAAGAACGTACCTTTCGAATGCACTTAACAAGCAGCAGCAATAGACTTTGTAGTTCCCCCGCTTTAGTGGACACCTTCTCCTAACGAGAGGAGGTGGGCAATGCCCAGATATAAGCATCTGAGTAAAGCCTGGCAGTACTTGGCGGATTTCAAGGTGAAGGCTGTCGACCTGAGTCATCAGTAAGGCGTTGAGGTCCAGCAGGTCGCTATAGGCCAGGATCCCCATCCATTTATGCTTTCACGGTAGCGTAAGGAATGTGCTAAGGCGAAATCAGGCCAGATGGTCGAGAACGTATGCATGTGATGAAAAACAAGCAAGCGCTATGGCTGAGCAAATAAAATGACTGGATAGGCTGGAGCGGGACAACGCCGGCCTGAATAAGGAGAACGACCTTCCAAGAAAGTGGTAATAGTTTCTGGCGGATGGACATTAGAAAGGTTTGGATTGATCCAAGCTCACGGACGAGAACTAGGTTCAGATACCTTTGCCGCTGGTTGGGCGTCTCACGGAGTGGCTATTACGCTTGGTGTAAGCGTGAGGAGTCGCGGCAATCGCGGACCAACCGTGACTTGCAAAAAAGGTGCGGCAAATCCACTAGGCCAACCGGGGCTTCTATGGTAGCTCAAGAGTGCACCAGATCTTGCACCGTGAGGGCACCAGCGCTGGTCGTAAACGTGTGAAAAGTCTGATGCGCGAGGCTTCGCGGACCGAGCGTGCTTGCAGGGTATACTGCCGAACCCCAAGCATTGGGCGGTTTTATGAGAGTGACCGGCATATCAGGCTGAATCAGCTGGTTCCGGCGGGGCTGAACCAGCAATGGGGCGCGGGTCTCACCTATATCCAGGTTGGAAATGAGTGGCGATACCTGGCGGTTGTACTCGATGTGTATTCGCGAAAGATAATTGGCTGGTCTTTGGGTAGCAGGAAGACAGCGGACCTGACCCTGCAAGCGTTACGTTACGCATTGCGAGTGAGGACGCTCAATCCGAGGTTGATCTTCTACACGGACAGAGGCGTCGAATACGGTGCACACATGATCCAGAGCGAGTTGGACAGGCACGGAATCCGGCCCAACATGAATCGGCCCAACCAGTGTACGGACAATGCGCATATGCAGTCGTTCTTCCACAGCCTCAAGGCGAAGTTCATTTGATGCGTATCGTTCAAAAGCGAGCAGGAACTGAAAGTGTTTCTGATCGGCTACATCAACCAGTTCTATAATCAGAAATGGTTGTACTCTGGCATTGGGTATATTTCGCCGGCAGAATACGAGAGGGTGGTAATGTCAAACGAAACCTATCCATTTTGTCGCGGGAAGATCAGCTTTTCGCTATACTCCGACTTTTTCGCGGAGCTCTGGATTAGGTTTGTTTAAGTGCAGGAGTAGGAGATGGAAAGAAAACATCAAGTCTTTGTTTCGTCTACATATAGAGATCTAGTGGAAGAAAGAAAAGAGGTAATACATGCGCTGCTTGAGTTGGATTGTATTCCTGCCGGTATGGAGTTATTTCCTGCGACTGATGAAGATGCATGGTCGTTGATTACAGAGGTAATAGACGGCTGCGATTATTATGTTTTAATCCTAGCAGGAAAATATGGTTCATCGAATCAGGATGGCATAGGTTATACAGAGATGGAGTTTGACTATGCAGTCTCCCAAAAAAAACCGATTCTCTGTTTTCTTCATGAAGATCCAGAAGCGCTACCCGCAAACAGAACAGAAGGGAGCGATAAAGGAAGAGCGAAACTGGAATCTTTTAGAGGAAAAGCTCAAGAAAAGCACTGTAAGTTTTGGACTACGGCTCCTGATTTAGGCGGGAAGGTTTCACGGAGCATGGTTCAACTAAAGAAAAAGCATCGTTCTGATGGATGGGTCCCAGGTAGGTTTGCTGTTGACCAAAAAATGGTAGCAGAGATGGAGAGGCTTAGGGCAAGAGTGGCCGAGCTAGAGATGCAGGCGCTAGTTTCCCACTCTTATGAGCCAAAGAATGTTGAGGGTTTAGAAGGTGGTAGTGATAAATATGCGGTCCCGGTAAACGTGATCAAAGAAAAGGAGAGGAGTGGCGAAAGAACAACAGTAGAAGTTTCCTGGGACAACATATTCGCTTACTGTGGCCCGGCGTTGTCAGGTGAATGTACAAGCAATGAGCTGAACGAGAAAATTGAACTGGCTTACTATCACGCAATTCCCGCAGATGTTCGAGATTTAAATTCGCCTCGAAATATGTCAGTTCCGTACGTATGCGAAGATCAAATACATGTCCAGCTTCAGGCATTAGGGTTAATGGAACCCGGGCAGAAGAAAAGAGCTGTTTCTGATACCAACACCTACTGGAAATTAACGCCTTTTGGCGAGCAGTATCTAATACAGATAAAGGCGCTTCGTAAAGAAACTAACCGGTCAACGCAGCAGACGGAAGAAGCGCTGATTGATTAAGGCGTTATGACGTAGGGTTGACAGGTGGGTGCGGTGTTAGGAAAGAGTAATGGTCTGCGGAAACCCCAAGCAATGGTGTTGCCTGAATGTTCTTGGTTGGATCGCATTAATCTGTGCAGCCAGCTATTTTATTCGCCGTGTTACCGAGCACGTGGAAGAATGTCTTGCTCCAGAATTCCGACTAAAATTTATTCGGCGGCTCAAACGCATCAAGGATGGAGGTGCAGACTGACTGTTTTCCTTCGATAGTATTTTTACCGGAATCATTGGGAAGACCTGTAATGGCATTGCTTTATCCGATCTATGCTGGTTTCTGGCTTGGCTTCTGCGTTCCTGACAGTCGCAACTGGAGCGCCTGCCGTAAATGGCACGCCAATTGTAAGCCTGGTTGGTCTGGCCTCTATTTTGGATCATTGCTCTGGGTTTTGCTTCTTGTTGCTGTTGGTATGATGCTCAATGGCATTCTGGATTATCTATCATTATGAGTTACGGGACTGGTCATCCGGCTATCTTTACCTTCGGTATTCAAAATCGCGGTTAGTGTCACTTTCTCCATGATGGTTTTACGTGTCATATTTGCTTTTTTTGGGGGTTGGTCGTCTACAGTGACCTCTCATATACACTTCAGGGTGGTACTGACGAGGCGAACGGCGCGATTCTGCTGGTCTTCTTACTATACGGAGCCGCAATTTGAGGAGTTTTCACTTCAGTTTGGAAGTATGACTTTGTTATCTTTGCGACCAGATTTAGCTCTTCGATTTGGCTTGCTCTACACCTTATGATCGGAATTGTGATCCAGTGGTTGATGGGGATTTTGGTGTGCTGAATGCTGATCAAGTACCGGCCTGAGCAATTCGGGTCGTTCCCATCGGCTTGGTTCGGCTGCTTGATATATCAATTGGATTTAGGTTCTCCTTTATTCTTGGGCGCCAGCAGGTTGCTAGACTATACCTAACCTGTTATGCCATTTTTTTCCGACCCTGAAGGGCCTATCCTCAGCTTTTCTGCGCAAAGGTCGCCTCTAAATGTTGGCGCAATTTGGCAAGGCCTCTCAACTCTCCGAGGCCCACCTTTCAGTCCCAGCTATTACGGTCTCGAACAATCGACAGACGTCCGTCCTCAAACGTGATCGATACTGGTGTGTCGATGGAGAAGCCGGCTTTTTCCAGCCAGAGACCTTTCAGAAGAATGAACGGCGCCACGCGATTCCCGCTGGGGTGCGTTTTGGGATAGAGTCCCAGTGGCCTTTTCGGACTTTCAGGGTGCGGTTGTTCATGGTTATGCTCCTGTTGTGCAATTTCTAGGTTGCGTAAGTAGGGCGGTCGGGAGGCTAGAAACAGCAACAGGTACTGCTCCGACTATTCCCTGCAAGCAGGTGTTCTATTCGCCGGACCTCCCGACCATTACATTCCCGTATTTCGGGCACAAAAAAACCGCAATGCTTCCGGGGTGCGGTTTTGCCCGTCCCGGCTAACCTCTAAACCTGCGCGTAGCCCCCATCAACGAACACTTCGCTCCCCGTCATAAAGCTGCTGTCGTCGGATGCCAGGAACGCCACCGCGCCCGCGGTTTCCCTGGGGGCGCCCAGACGCTCAAGCGGTACGGTCTGTTTCATCTCGCTCAGGGCCTCGGGTGGGAGCAGCTCCATCAGTTTGTCTGTTTGGGTCGGGCCAGGAGACATGACGTTCACGCGAATGCCGGTGCCTCTCAGATCATAGGCCCAACTGCGCACCAGGTTTCGGATGGCCGCCTTGGAAGCGCTGTAGATGCTCATGGCGGGGGTACCCATGCTGCCGACGGTGGACCCGGTGAGGATGATGGAGCCGCCGTTCTTCATCAGGGGCAGGGCCTTCTGGACGGTGAAGAGGGTGCCTTTGACGTTGATGTCGAAGATGTAGTCGTAGTGCGCCTCGGTGATCTCGCCCAGGCTGGCGAATTCGCCGACGCCCGCGTTGGCCACCAGGACGTCCAGGTATCCTTTTTCTTTCTGGATCGTTTCGAAGACGCGGTCGAGATCCTCCGGCTTAGTCACATCCGCTTGGATGCTCCGGGCGTTGGGTCCCAGTGCCTCAACCGCGTTGTCGAGGGCGTCCTGGCGCCGTCCGGTAATGAAGACGAAGGCGCCTTCTTCGATAAGGCGTTGGGCCGAGGCCAGGCCGATGCCGCTGGCTCCGCCTGTGATCAATGCGATTTTACCGTGTAGCCGACTCATCGTTGGGTCTCCGTATGTGTTGACTCGATTCGCCTTCACGATATATAAGCCACTTACAAATGTTCAAGTATGCACCTTTTGGTAAGTACCCGTTATGGCGAACGAACACTCAGAAAACCCACGTTTCATTTGCGGCCTGGATGCGACGCTGCACGTGATCTCCGGGAAGTGGAAGCCTTTGATTTTGTTCTTTTTAAACAAGGGCGCGACGCGTTACGGCGAGCTCAAGCGAAGCGTCCGGGGCGTGAGCGACAAAATGCTGATCCAACAGTTGAAGGAGCTGGAGTCCGACGGCATCGTCCGGCGAACCGACTATGGGGAGATACCGCTGCGCGTCGACTACTCGCTGACGCCCTTCGGGGCGAGTCTGGTGCGGGCCATGGAGCCGCTTTGCGGCTGGGGCGAGACGTACGAAGAGGACATTGCCGCAGCGATGGACCGCCGGAAAGCCAGCCGGTAGAAGCGACGCCCGGCGGCGGTTACCGCAAAAAGGTGCTTTATTCGTCGAACCTGCTGACCTGGATTGATATGGAAATCGAGTACGCCTACAGCTTTACGGAAAATGTTTTCTACACAGGCCTGGGTATGTTGCGTTTTTACTTCTGGCTCATTCCTTTCGGCCTGCTATACAGCTATTTCAAACATGGAAAGTCTCTGCTGAAGCTTATTTCGGCGCTGTTGGCAGGCTTGGCGCTTTTTTGTTGGGAGTATGACTCTCTTGGCGACAGGTTTGGCCGAATCGCATATGACGAAAGCGGAGTGACTTTGGCGAGAAAGAACGGAGAGGTCGTTTCGCTGGCTCCAGAGCAAATCGACCGGTTTTGGTCGATATCCATCGGCCGAAGTGGCGGCTGGTCCTGTTATCTACTGGTCAGGGCAAAGGACGGCGATTATGAGAGCTTTATTGTCCGTAAGCGTGAACATTCTTGCGAGAGCGATGCAAAATCGCTGAATGCCTACTTTGGTAAGAGATAGGTTCTTTTAGGTGCCTGGCCGTTTCCGAAACAGCAAGCACGCCGCCGGGCGCCGTCCCCCACCATCGCCATCGACTCTCAAGGAGGAAATATGGCTTGCCCCAAAAACCAGACATACCTGATCGGAACCCTGACGTTCAGCCTGCTGGCGCTCGCGCTGATGGCGGGTTGCTCCGACCCTGTTCCGGGATCGGGGGAGTTGGCCGCGCCAACTCGGGGAGGCGATGGCTCGGAGATCACATTAAACGCGCTGCCTGCGGAGGATATCAGCGGGGCCAACCTCTCCGGTGAACTGGCGTGCCAGTTCATAGCGGAGCAGGCGGGTCCGCTGCTATTCGCCCGGGGTAACGTCGATTCATCGGATGCGGCCCAGGGGGTGGTCAAGGTCGCCGGCTATGTCGAGCGCGTGTCCGCGCCTGGTGGCTTCGATGGTATGACGGCGTCGCCGACCTTCAGCGGTAAGGGCAAGACGGTCCACATCGAGGTCACCGGTGAGCCCACCGAAGGCGGGGAGTCGCCGCCCAGGCCGGCGACGTTGACGTATGACCGGGCCGACGGCGCTCAGCGTGACTGGCAGGGTGAGTGGCGTTGCGGGCCGTAGGGCGATGAACCGGCGATTCGTGGTGACCGGTGGGCCCGGGGGCGGTAAGAGCACGCTGCTCGACGCCCTGGCGGAACGGGGCTATCGCATCGCGCCGGAGGCGGCCCGGCGCCTGATCAAGGAGCGGCTGGCTGCGGGGCTTTCGCCACGGCCGGATCCCGTCTCCTTCGCGCGCGCCATTCTGGACTCGGATATGCAGCAATACAGCGCCGCGACGGACCATGATGGCATCACCTTTTTCGACCGGGGCGTGCTGGACGCGCTTTACATGCTGGACCTGGAGTCTGGGCTCTGGCGGGATGAGATCGCCAGGTTGGTCCAGACGTTTCCCTACAATGACACCGTGTTCCTCCTGCCGCCCTGGGAGGCGATCTACGCCATGGATTCGGAGCGCGATCAGACGTCCGAGGAGTCCGTGGCGGTGTTCGAGGGCATGAAGCGCTGGTATGCGCGGTGGGGGTACCAAACGGTGGAGGTGCCACGCGCCGGCGTCGCGGCGCGTGCTTCGTTTATTCTGGAAGCTATTGGGCACCCAGGTGTTTAGGTGGATACTGACAAACGGATGAGTGCCCGAGGAGGGTATGGATGTGAGCCTGGTCCATGTTCAAACGATGGCGCGGTACAACCGCTGGATGAACCAGAAGGTCTACGACGGCTGCGCTGGCCTGTCGGATGAAGATCGGAAGCGTGATATGAGGGCTTTCTTCAGGTCGATCCATGGCACGCTTAACCATATTCTGCTCGCGGACCGGATCTGGATGGGGCGGTTTACCGGTGAGCCTTTTTCGGTCCGATCGCTCGACCAGGAGCTGTACGCGGACTTCAGCGTGCTGCGGGGTGAACGGGCTGCGGAGGACGAACGCATCATCGACTGGGTGGCGTCACTTTCGCCGGAAGACATGGAGGGCGATCTGGTGTACACCAGTATTGTGAACCCGGAGCCTCGTCG
>Ga0098052_1002233_pt1 | contig 11734 bp, 8 predicted proteins | sample 15_taG_FD_81591 | JGI IMG/M metagenome (GOLD analysis project Ga0098052, IMG submission 81591) | Marine viral communities from the Subarctic Pacific Ocean - 15_ETSP_OMZ_AT15312 metaG | ecosystem: Environmental > Aquatic > Marine > Oceanic | place: Pacific Ocean | collected 2015-01-18 | reverse complement strand
TCGCCGAGCACGAAGGAATCGATCAGGGTGCTGAGGCGGCCGGCGTGGCCGCGCATCTCGGCGGCGTTGCCGGAAGTCTGATGGACCATGGCGGCGTTTTGCTGGGTCACGGAATCCATCTCCGCCACGGCGGTGTTCACCTGGCCGATGCCGCTGCTTTGCTCGGCGGCGCCGCTGCTGATTTCCTCGATCACCTCGGTGACCCGGGCAACGCTGTCGACGATACCGCGCATGGTCTCGCCGGCCTGGCGGACCAGTTCCGAACCTTCCCGGGTGCGCGACACCGAGGTGTCGATCAAGGCGCGGATCTCGCGGGCGGCTTCACCGGCGCGGCCGGCCAGGTTGCGCACTTCTTCGGCCACCACCGCGAAACCGCGCCCGTGCTCGCCGGCGCGGGCCGCCTCCACCGAGGCGTTGAGGGCGAGAATGTTGGTCTGGAAGGCGATGCAGTCGATCAGGGTCACGATCTCGTTCACACGGGTGGCGGAGTCACTGATCTCGCCCATGGTGGTTTCCACCTGGCCCATCACCGCCAGGCCGTCGCCGGCCACCTTCCCGGTGCCCGCCACCAGCTTGTTGGCCTGACCGGCGGATTCGGCGCTGTGATTGACGGTGGCGGTGATCTCCTCCATGGAGGCGGACGTCTCCTGCAGGTTGGCGGCGGCCTGCTCGGTGCGGGTGGCCAGCTCCTCGCTGCTCAGCGCGATCTCATCGGCGGCGCGGTTCACGTGGCGGGTGCTGCCGCGCACCTCCAGCAGGGTCTCCTGCATGCGCGCCACGAAGCCGTTGAACTGATTGGCCAGCTCGCCGACTTCGTCGTCGGTGGTCACCGCCAACCGGCGCGTCAGATCGCCCTTGCCGCGGGCGATGTCTTCCATGGCCGTGGCGGTATCGCGGATCGGCCGCACGGTGCGGCGCACCATCCAGGCGGCGCCGGCACCCACCAGCGCCATCAACCCCAGGCCGGTGGCCACGGTGGTGATCATGGATCGCTTCAGCGACGCCATCGCCTCCGCTTCCGCCACCGCCATGCTCTTGTCCACCTCGGTGGCGTACACCCCGGCGCCGATCATCCAGCCCCACTGCGGGATGGCGGTGGCGTAGGAGTACTTTGCTTCCACCGTCTCGGTGGCCGGGTTGGTCCAGCGGTACTGGTAATAACCGCCGCCGTCGCGGGCCACGGCGATCAAATCCCGAATCACGTACTGGCCGTCTTCGTCCTGCAGGTCCCAACTGTTACCGCCCACGCTGTCGGTGCGCGAGGCCGCCACGTTGCCCTGGAAGTCATACACGAACAAATAGTTGCCGCCGCCGAAGGTGACGTTGCCGAGAATCTCCCGGGCGCGGGCCTGGGCGGCGGCCTGCTCCTCCGGCGGCGCGTCGGCCAGGTGGCTCACCGACGCCTTGGCGGCATCCACCAGGTTCTTGATGCCCTGCTGGCGCGCTTCGATCAACGCGGACCGTTGCTCGGTCAGGCTCTGGCGGGTTTCCCGGCGGCTTTCCAGGGTGGCCAGCACTTCCAGAATCAACGTGATCAGAAGCACCGGGCCCAGGGCCAGGAGCAGCATCTTGTTCTGCAGGTTGGAGCGGATACTAAAGCGGGAGGAACGGGACATGACGGTTTTTCCGGGTTGTAAGGTTTGTATGCGCTTGGCATCTGGCCGGTTCATCGGCTGATCCGACCGCCGCTTTAATTCCCGCAAAACAGCGCTTGCGCGCCCCGCCGCCACCGTCTAGTGTGAAAACATAGGCTGCGCGGAGGTGTTTATGGCAAACCGGCGTGACCCCATTGGCAACACGAAGCGTCCCAACAACGTGTTGCCATTCACCCCACGACGGCGAGCCGCTTCGCCGCCGATTCTCAGGCTCTCCCCTGAATACGACGGCATGGAACTGCTCTATGCCAACGACCAGCATCCCGACACCCTTTTCTCGGTCAAAATCCTGGCCTGGGCACGCCTGGAAAACGGCGAGACCCTGGCGATGGTGCCGTGGCTGAGAAAACTGGCCAGTGCCCATGAGCTGGCGGACCCGCTCAACGGGCGCTGGGAAGGCTACCGGCTACCGGAGAGCGACTACCTGTTCTGCGAGGCGCCGCCGCACAAGGTCCAGGAGCTGGACGCCGCGGTGTCCTTCTTCGGCAAACCGGCCTTCGACAACCCCGGCCGGGGCCTGGTGCAGGAGATCCCCGACACCATCGGCACCCACGCGGTGTTTTCCGAGGACGAGTTCGAAACCCTGAGCCTGATGGAAGTGGTGAGCTGGCGCCTGTACGGCGACGGCACCGCCCGGGCCATGGTCGCCGACGAGGCGGCGGTCACCCAGACACCGGTGCTGCCCGGCGACCACTGCCTGGTGCCCGCCCAGAAGGAGCCGGATTTCCGCTACTTCTTCCAGCACGGCATCGCCAACCGGCTCAAGGAACACGACCCGGAGGCGCTGGCCGCCATCGCCATGCTCAACGCCCGGCAGTAACCCCCGGCCGGTCAATCCGTGGAGAACGCGCGGATCACCTCGGGGAAACGCAGGGCGATAAGCAGCAAGGCGTGGGCGGCGCCGTCCGGCGCGCCCAGGCCGCGCTCCCAGTGTTCCAGGGTGGGCAGGTCCACGCCCAGAACGCGGGCGAGATGAAAGCGGTCGCGGCCGGTGAGCCGCACCGCCGCCGTCACGTGGGTGCCGTCCAGCGGGGTATTCAAGGGCATCGGCGCCAGCTCCGGGCCGCGCCCCCGTTCCAGCAGGCGGTCCACCCAGGCGTCCGCCGCCGAGCCGGTACCCGGCGCGTAGGGGCTGCGCTCCTCCGACATATCGATCTCGCTCTCCGTTCCGCTTCCTTGGGTCGGTACAGCTTCAGTGTGCCGGGGTAAAACGCGGGGGGAATAAGCCGGAAACGCTAATCCTTGTCAGCGATCGACTCGTCGTCGGGTGCGAGATCGCAGCGTCCTTCCTGCGGATCAAAAAGTCTGTCCCCTTTTTTCACGCCGTGGCGCTCGAAGAAGCCGGCGTTCACCTCCAGCGCGGACACGAACGCCCTCCCCGGCCGGTAGACCTTGCAGCGGCGCGGGTCGTCATGGGGGCATGGCGTCATCGTCATGATCGACACGATACGGCCGTCCGGGTCGGCGAACGCCACGTCCAGGGGAATCAGCGTGCGGTACATATAAAACCCGACGCCCTTCGCCATCGGGCCGTCGAACAGAAACAGCATGCCGGCGTCCCCGGCCAGGCTGTCGCGCTGCATCAGGCCCCGGTTGCGCTGGGCTTGGGTTTCCGCCACTTCCACTTCAAGCGGCGCCGCCACACCCTCCACGCAGAGTTCCTTGGAAGAAAACGTCACCGGCGCGCCCTGCGCCGCCGCAACCGCAAGCCAGATCGAGGCGGCGAGGGCCAGATGAAGCAGCGTTTTGGTTATTGCCATGTTTCAGAGTCCTTTCCAATTCTTCGACGCTGTCGCACCGGGCTAATGGGTGCGGCCGACTGTGCCGGTCTCCGGCCCGTTGGGGCGGCGCACCTCCTGGGCGGGCGTGACACCGGGGTGCAGGGGTTCGTCCTGCTGGTACAAGGGTTTGCTCCGGGGCGGTTTCATGATGAGCGCGTCTTCCAGGGTTTGGCCACCGACGGCGGCGCCGTAGCCGGCCTGGTCAAACAGGACGTTCGCGGCGCTCCGCCAGCGGGAGCGGAAGGCCCGGGCGCCGACGCCGAAGGCGGCCTCCAGCAGGCTCTCCTGGGATTGCGCCTCGGCGGCCCGGTAGCGCACCACCAGGGTGGCGTCCCAGGTCAGAACCAGTTGATACAGGTCCTGGCCGTCGTGCTGGGGCGCTTCCAGCGTGTACAAGGTGTTATAGAGAAATTGATATTCCCAGCCGCCCGCGCTGAATCCACCGCCAGGGCTGAAGCCGGCGATGCGATGCAGCTGCGCCACGGCGGTGGCCTTCAGGCTCTCCGCGTTACCCGCCCACGGCACCAGCGAAGCGTCCTGCGCCAGCCGGGTGTTGCGCAAGGCGGTGGTTTGGTACTGCAAAGCCTGCGTGGAAAAATCGGCATCCATTGCCGGCCCCCAGAATCGTCATGGTGTTCGTTGTTATGCTGATTCAAAACTCTAGTTGAAAAGGACCCGACTTGCACCGGGTCCGTCCCCATTTTTCCGTGTCATGAAATCAGCGCTGAACCTTGCTGAGGCACTGGGTCATCAGGTGGTCCAGGACCTTCTGGGGTTGGCCCATCAGGAAGCCGCGGCCGGGGGCAATCCAGTGCAGGTCTTCCTCCAACAGCCGGGCCAGGCCGGCCACGTAGGCGTCGACGTCGGCGGCGGGCAGGTAGCCCTTGGCGATGGAGCGCTCCAGCACCGCAGTGCCGGAGAACAGCATGCGCTCCTCCTGGATCAGCAGGCATTGGCGGTCGTCCGCCTGGCCGGGGGTGTGCAGCAGCTTGAGGGTGAGCCCGCCCAGGCGGTGCGGCTCGCCGTGCGCCAGGCGCAGGTCCGCCGGGCCGGCCACGCCGAGGATGCGGGCGCCGGTGGCGCCCTGCAGGGTGCGGGCCGCCGCTTCCTGTTCGCGAGGCCGGGTGAGCACGATGGTGGACAGCACGCCGTCGCAGGCTTCCAACAGCGCGTGCAGGTCGTCCCGCCCCTCGATCACCGGGTCCACCACCAGGGCCTGCTCACCGGCGCGCACCAGGTAGCTGTTAAAGCCCGGGCCGCCGTCGTCCGAACCGGCGTTCAAGGTCAGGCGCGATACGTGGTTGCTGAGCGCCACCCACAGGCCCGCCTCCAGGCGCGCCTGGGCGTTGCCTTTGGCATCCGGGTCGAGCTTGCACACCTCATCGTAGGCCGGGCGGCCCGGCTCGATATACACCACCTCGTCACCCTTGCGCGCCGGCCACGGCTGCGTCGGGAAGGCTTGCGGCCGGCGGTCCCGGGCGTAGGCCAGCACCACGTCCGCGGAGGCGAACTCCGACAGCTTGCGCAGCACGCTCACCGTCGGCGTGGCGAACTCGCGACGGCCCTGGCGGCGGTCCTCCAACGCGTCCTGCGGACGGATCCAGATATGGTCGATGGTTTCATCGCCGTCGTGGGCGGGCACCTGGTCCGGCGGCGCCACGGCGGCGAAGAAGCGGGTATCGAACCGGCGCGGCGGCCCCGGCGGCGTCACCCAGTGATCCAGATAGGCGATGCCGTCCAGCGACAACGCCAACCCGTGGGAGCGGCACAGATCCCCCAGATCCGCCTCACCACTGCCCACCGCCCAGCGGCCGTCCATCACCGGATGGCCGCCGTCCAGCCACTGGCCGGCGCTGTCGCGGGCCAGCAGCATGCCGGACTCCTCGAAGCACTCACGCACGGCGGCGACCAGATAACCCAGCCCGCCGCCCTCCGGCAGGCCCAGCAAGGCGCTGGCGGAATCGTCATCGTGGCCATAAAGGTGACCACTGCGGGCCAGGTCGCGATCGCCGTCGTCGACGGCGCCGCCGGGGAACACATAAAAGCCGGGCATGAACACGGCCTTAAGGGTGCGCTGGAGCATCAAGACTTCAAGGCCCTGCTCGGTGTCCCGAAGCAGTGCCAACGTTGAGGCGGGGCGAGGCTGCATGATCAGTTCTTATTGTCGAATCAATGAGTCAACAACCTTACCCCGACCGGCCGGCAAGAAAAAGCGAAGCACGCCACAGCCACTGCTTTGCACACACCTGTACGCCACAAAGCGCGAACAACCCTTCACGAAAACGGCCGAGACCGGTCCGACACCTTAATAGCAGCCCGTGGCGAACGATGCGGACACAGAAAAAAGCCGGCGAAATGCAAAATATTTCGATATTCAAGGAACGAACGGCTTGACCCAGGACACCAAAAACCAGGTAAAACGCTACAGATTGGTTAAAATGCTACCATAGGTAACAAACCCGGAAGGCCAGCGAAAAACTTACAGAATAAATAGCCAAAAGCTTACAAGAAAAACAAAATCGGATTTTAAAGAACGGACAATTTCCCGGTCACGTTTTTAGGGCGCATCAGAAAATACTACCGTTCGTCGGCTATACGCTACCGCTCGTCGGGGACGCAGAACTTTTATTGTTTATGGTTGTACGCCAGATTTGAGCCCCAAGTATTTGTCCTCGTTCTGTTTTCTCGTTTGTCGAATTTCATGTTTTCATTTTTTGAAAGACCCCTTTTCATTTTTTGCTATTCTCCCGCCTTCCCACCTCCTCTAACGTGAATCGTGTCGGTTCGGGGAGCAAAACAACAACTCACCCACCGACACGGCGGCGACCATGGAAGAAGTAAAGAATCGCTGCCGAAACCATCCAAATAAACGGAAGAATGAGGAGACTCTCATGTCTATCGAAATGATGAAAAAAGCTGTTCTTGGTGCTGCTGGCGCTATCGCTCTGCTGGGCGCGGCTTCTGCCCAAGCCCTGACCCTGGATCCCGCTGGCGCTGACGGCCAGAACTACACCTTCTCCGGGACCACGGATCTGTCCTATGGCAGCATCACCGCCAGCTGCACCCTGGAACTGTCCGGCTACATCACTGCCGGCAACGAAACCATTACCATCACCAACAACGATGTAAGCGGCCCCTACCCCTGCGGCTCCGTCAACATCAGCAACCTGGACGTGGGCGATGTGAGCAACATCGATTCCGACGGCGGCCAGGTTACTTTTGACGGCGTCGACGTCACCGTTGCCACTTTTTTCCAGTGTAACGATGGCACCGTGGTAGCGGACTTCCATAACGACGGAAGCAACCCTTCCTACTTCACCATTGCGCAGCAAAGCTTCGGCAACTGCACTCTGGAAACCGACACGCCGCTGACTATCGTTCCCGCTGACAGCTACAGCAGCGATGTAAATGTAAGCCCGTAAGAAAAACGAGGCTAAAACATGACGGGCACCAATAGGTGCCCGTTTTTTTGGAGGTCATTATGAAGCATACATTTATAGGGATAGCACTCCTTTCTGCAGCTCTGCAAGCCAATGCAATCACGCTAGACCCGGTTGGCGCTAATGGGGAAGAGTATAATTTTTTCGGCAGCTTCGAGCTAAGTTATGGAAGCGTTACATTCGGATGCTCGCTAAACATGACCACAGAAGTCAACACATCCACCGACACCATGGAGGTTGTTGATACTCAAGTAAGCGGTTCTTATCCTTGTCATGTTTTCAGCATTCAAAACCTGGGCACCGGAACGATAAGCAACGTTTCCAACGAAGGAGCCAGAATAGATTTCTCTGGCATAACCTTCACGGGGCATACATTTTTTGAATGTGATGGCGAAAGCATATACATCAACTTTAAAAACTCAGGCAGCAACCCCTCCTTCATTACAATTCCAGATCAGAATATATCGAACAACTGCTCTATCGAAACGGATGTTCCGCTTACTATCGTGCCTGCCGAGAGCCATAGCGGAGACCTAAACATCTACCCCTAATTTATCGCTGACATACAGGTTTTATTCTTTTACTTTGACTTAAAGTGCTTTTACTTAAAGACCATGCCCTGGGCAACCGAAAGCCCGGGGCACCTACTCCTCTTTTTAAATCCTTGTAGCTGTTCATCCACACTCGATAATCTACAAAACACTACCAAACGAAGCCACACCGACCCAGGCTGCCTGTTCCGTCTGTCAATATAACTTTCTTTGGTATCCCTAAGGTCCGGGTGTCCGAAAGAGCACTTCCGGGTCAGCAAACCTCGACGTCTCCTAGCCGTGCAGGCCCGTTCAGCGCATCACCACGAAAACATATTCGGCTCAGTTAGGAGGTAGATTGGATCAAGCATCGAATTGACAAGTTGGACTGGCGCTCAACAATCAGCGCGACTGTGCGACGGTATTCCGAGGCCCGGCTTGGATATGTCAAGCAGAGCAAAGTCTACGGATTTACCGGGCCCCGGAAAGCTTGGGCGCAAAGAGATATACCCAATGACGTGGGCGATTTTACTTTCCCTCTAAAGGCGAACGCCCTCACCATCGAGGGGATGGTAAGGGCGAGGCTATCACTTAATAGGCTGAGTCACATATTTTATGTATGTCCCTCTGTCTGGCAGCCTTAAATCAAGTTTGGTATTGATACCCCCTTCTTTATCACCATACCCACGAAGGTCTATATCAATATTATTATAATTAAATTGAGTCACAACCATTCGACCGTCATCAAGGAACTCAAGCGGGCCTGAGAGATCCATCGTCAACGGATAACTATGCAGATTATGTCGGTTATCTACAGCAAAGAATCGCTGTTCAAGATAAGGAACATCAAGATACAAATCGACCGTTGCATCCAGAACAGGCCCCTCTTCGGTCTCTCTGATCCAAGCCGTAACTGGTTGATCACGCTTTCCATCAGGGCCTGGTGCGTACCGAATCCGTAGTAACTGCGGCCCACTATAGGAATAAACGAATTGGGAAGAGAAGAGATTTGTGTACGTAGTCAAACTGGTCGTAACGATCTGGCTTGGCCAAATTTTTACTTTTATCGCATCTCTTTGCTCGGAGTACTCATCAGTAACCTCAGCATTCAACGCGCCAGTCAAGTATACAAATTTTTTGTCGGGACAATTTACAGGAATAAAATAATTTCCTGCAAACGGATTGTCTGGATCAAAGGGAATCGCCTCCCGAACACCGCAGCCGATATTCCCATAGTTAACGCCCAATGGAAAACCGTCCGAGTCCGTTTCCTGAGAACCAGCGGTATTCCGGGAGAGCACCTTGGCGCTATTCGGAATCGGCTTTACGCCGTTCAGATCAATAGGAACGCCATTTAGCGGGCTCTCAGTTTGATCGGCGTAAGGATCCGGTTCTTCACCGGGTTCCTTTTCCTCCACTGCATATTCTCGTGGAACCGTATAAGAAATACTTGGAAAGAGAATCTCGCCTTGAACATCATGATTCGTATCGTGGAAGAAGTTCGCGTTTGTATCCGACGTGGGCGCATTAACTAAGTTCTGAAGAACACTATTGCTTTCTGCGCCTCCGCGGAAATAAATCACCATGTTTTTCCCGCCGCCGCGCTCGTCGACCGGATCAGTGCTTAAACGCGCGAAACCTGGATCCTTTTGCGGGTAAAGATCAATCGTTAGCTCCCCAAGTATCTGCGTTTGAAGAGGCAAGGCCGGCTGTTCATCGGAACAGATGGCGGTCGCCGGATCGCAGCTGCTGTCATGCATATCACCGTTGGAATGCAGTGTGTAGGCGTATAACGCTCCTTCCTGCCACTCCTCATCCGGATAAAAAGTGATCTGCCGGGGGTTAACTTTCAGCGAACCATTGATCTGCCCGCCAATAGGATTACCGTTCGCGTCGACTTCGTAAATTGTAAAAGTACTACCGAGCTGCACCGAATCCGCATCAACGTTCTTCGAGAAATTAACGATAATCGGCCGATTTTTAGGCAGGGCCATTACGGGCACTGAGTCACTGTCCTCGGTGCCGCCCTCAGGGTTATCAGGGTGCGTCCACTCGTAAACGCTGCCGAGACAAATACCCGCCATGTCGTTCGCCAGATCACGGGTCTGCGGGTCGGTCACACATGGGAAACCAGGATAGGTTGCGGTGACAACCGGGGGGCGAATCCGCATCTCCTCCGGATTTTCGCTCGGGTCAATCCCTCCGATGATCTGATCCACGACCAAGGGCAAGGCGAAGCTCTTCGAGATGCTCGCGGTTTCATTACCGTTGATATCCGTAATGCCGCTGTCAACAACCAGTTCATAATCGACCGGGTCGAGTTCATGGTCGAATTTAAGCGGCGACGCCGGATTCACTACGATGGCCGACCCCGAGACATTTACGGCCGTATCCACTTCCAAACCGTTTTCCAGAAGGTGCACTTTCCCGGCGACCGAAGCAGCGTTCAATGGCTCGTCAAAGTTAAGAATGATGGGGTCGCCCGGCTTAACCAGGCCAGTTTTAGCTTGCTCACCCACCAGGTCTTCCAGACTCCAACTCTGCAAAGCCGGGGGGGTATCATCCCCCACGACCTGCGGCGCATTGTTTTGGTCTTTATAAGACTGCAACTGGAAGCTCAACATCCCGTAGCCGTATTCCTGCCCCAGAATGTTGGGCTCAACCACGCTTACCGCATCCAGGTTCAGCACGCCGGCTTCGGGGTCCACCTCGGCAAGGCCGACCAGCTCGATGTGCATCAGATCCTGAGTAAAGGCGCCGTTGGCGCGCGCTTCGCTGGTGGCGATGCCCACGTCCATCAGCAGGTGCACGATGCGCAGGGCGTCCGGGTTGTTCTCGGCGTAGGGGTTCGGCACCAGGTAGCCGCTGGCGTCGGACAGCACGGTCATGGTGACGTCGCCGGAGCCGAAGCCGGCCGGTACTTCGCCGCCGATCAGGATCGGGTTGATTTCCGCGCCGTTGAGGACGGTCCCCTTGGGCAAGCGAATCGGGGTGACGTCCGTGTAGGTGGTGACGTCCGCCAGTTCCGCGCGCACCACTTCAGCGCTCGCCTGGGTGATGTTGTCGTTCTCGCCCAGCAGCGTGCCGTTAACCGGCACTTCGTTCACCGGCTTGCCGGTGAGGCGGGAGGTGGTGCCCTGGGTGAGTTTCTGTACCAGGATCGCCGGTTCGCGGCCCGGGGAAGAGTCTTTCGGCGTGAACGTGTAACTCTCGGCACCGAAGGTCTCGCCGTAGGTGCTGGCCAGGTCCGCGGTGATGTCCAGGGTGTAGGTTTCGCCGGCGTTCAGGTATTCCGCGTCCGGGTCCACGGTCATGTAGGCGCCGTCGATCAGCAGCGTGGCGTCCACCGGGTCGCCGGCGCCGTCACGCAGCAGCACGGTGTTGCCGTCGCCGTAGTTGGCGGTGGCGCGATCGATAGGCTGGGTAAACTGGAAACGGAAGCTGGAGAAATCCATCACCGGTTCCATTTCGGAGCCGTCGGGCATGCGCCGGCTGACTTCGAAGGTGTCTTCTTTCACCACCAGGTTTTTCGGGCCTTCGTTCAGCGGCCGGGTGGTGAAGGTAAGGGTCTGGTCCTTGGCGACGCCTTTGCGCAGACGCAGGTCGTCGATCACCACGGTGTAGGTCTGGTTCGGCTTCAGATCCTCGTCGGGCTGCAGCAGCACGTTGTTGGGCTCTTTGGCCACTGACTCCGGGGTGGTGTTGACCACGGTGCCGGTCTCGGCATCGCCCTCATACAGAGTGATGGAGTTTTGAGCCTGGCCCAGGTTGACGGCGCTGGAAAAGCGCAGTACCACCGGCGCGGCGGTGGAGATTTCGCCCTGGCCGTTATCGGGATAGGCGTAGAGCAGCGCTTGATTGTCGCCCTCGCCCGGGTTGCTGCCGAAATCGTCGACAGGTGAATCGCCGCCGTCACCGCCGCAGGCGGTGAGGAGCATCGCGGTGCTGAGCATCGCGACGGAGGACAGCAGCATTCCTTTCCGCTTGATGATTCGTGTCTTCATGGTGCCCCCTTAAAACTGCATGCTGATGGAGCCGGCGAATACGTTGACGTCGCCATTGGTTTCCACCACGTCGTTGTTCAGCGCGGTCGGCTGGCTGGATACGATCTGGAATTCACGCTCTTCCATCAGGTGGTACTGGTAGCCGAAGTCCAGGCGCAGCGGATGCTTGAGGCCGTAGACGTGGTCGAAGGTCGCGCTCATGCCCAGGCCGATCACGGTGCGGTCGGCGTCCAGGTAGTTCACTTCCGGGTTCACGTCGTTGGCCAGCGGCGATTCCTCGAACGCCACGCCACCGGTGAGGGTGAAGGTGTCGTTCAGGTAGTA
>Ga0098052_1002230_pt1 | contig 11744 bp, 13 predicted proteins | sample 15_taG_FD_81591 | JGI IMG/M metagenome (GOLD analysis project Ga0098052, IMG submission 81591) | Marine viral communities from the Subarctic Pacific Ocean - 15_ETSP_OMZ_AT15312 metaG | ecosystem: Environmental > Aquatic > Marine > Oceanic | place: Pacific Ocean | collected 2015-01-18 | reverse complement strand
TCCATAGGCTGCAACTGATTCAATCACCTCGTGTTTATTTATCTCCGGAACATCGTTCTCGAATGCTATTTCTTCTAATAATGTTGTTAATTTTGCCATTTCCTATCTCCTGAGTTTTCCTCCTGGAATGTATTTTCTAAATTTATCTCTCATTTTAAGCCACAAACTACTTATAAACTCTGCTTCATATCCGTGTGCTTGTGAGGGCCTATTTTTCTTCAAAGCTACCTGGATATCTAATGGTTGAAACTGGCCTTTTTTCACGCCATCCATCATTCCGTTTATTATCTGTTGTGATGCTTTACCAAGAATACCAGCGTATTGTTTTACGGCGCTTTGTGCAGATTGTCCAGCTTGTGAACTACTATAAGCCATTTCGTTTAACTTTCGTTTTGGTGTCACGAGCCCTGAGAGTTTTATCATAAAGCGTGTTTCCAATTTTTAGATTTTTGTGCAAATCCGTATTGTTTAAATTCTTCTTTCAGTTCAGGTATTATGGATTCTTTCCATTCATCTTCATCATCTTCTGGTTCATCCGTGCCCATAAACTTTCTCATGTAATCTTTTCCTGTTTCAGAATCTTTATCTCCAAATGGATCAGTATCAATCTTTGTCACCTTCGGTTCAGGTTTCTCTTTTTCTCCGCCCGCATCACCTCCAGCAGGTTCGAATTTTCCCGAATCGGTCTTTTTAAACGTTTGAGCATCTTTGTCCTTCTCTTTACCCTTCTGTTTATATTTACCGTATCCGATATGAGAATATTCATCTGCTTCTCGGATGACTTGTCTGATCAGTTGTCTCAAGGATGATTCAGTTAATTTCATTGTTATTCTCCTCTCAGGATATCGTTTATCACTGATTCGATTGCTGAATATTTTGTATTATGAACTGTCGGATCGATGCCTTCATTCATCGGTCGCATGAATGCTCCATGAGTTGAAGGATTAGATACAAAATCAAACGCTATGAGCTCGAAATCCGGTTGGACTTCAACTGTATCTTCCCCTAGTTGATCATCTTCACTGACTGATCCCAGCCCTCGAGAACTGATCCCGAGTTTAATCCCTGCTTTAAATAATTCTTTCAATATATTACCCGCTGGTGTGCCGAGTACTTCTACCGTACCGGTCAGATCATCACCATTCCAGTTCATATCGAGAATATTATGCGAAACATTATTAAGATTAACAACTGAACTATCGGGATGATCGAGTTCTCCCAATGCTCTGCGTTCTTTTATCTGCGTGCTGGAATATTTTTTAGCTTCCCTCATCAATACTTCTCTCGGATATACTCGCCCGTTTTGATTTTTTGCATTCGCTCTCTGGAGTATTCCAGAAACGATCAACCTACCGTTATTTTTCGTTAATGATTCATTGATCTGCTGAGGTGAGACTTCAAACGGTATGTAATCTACTAATAGCTGCTTATTCATTATAATCCTCCTCGGTATACGAACGTTACTTCACCTGTTGCGTCTCCACCACCCTTCCACGCGACAGGCTGGATATCTAATTTAATCGGGGAGTTTGAAATCGCCTGGAGATCCAACCCCTGAGTCCATGCCGCGCCGTCTGCATCTATGCCTCCCATGGAAGCTGTAGTTTCATTAAGAAACTGATACGCAGTAGCACTCTGACCAGCTACTATGACATAACTCGGTCTTTCCTGTACAACCTTACTCGCTGGTGTGGTCGCTCTACCAAACGCACTTGCTGGTAACGGTTTGGGCGTCTGTTTCTGTTCTCTCGCCACAGCTGTCGTGTTATTAGAATCTGCTTGATACATTATATTCTCCTATTTCCAAGATGTACGTTTAATCCAGATATCTCGAATGATATCCGCGACAACGTCTCTGATTAATTTTTTTATCACTCCGACATCCTTCTGTTCCAGTGCTTCCTTCATTCGTTTCTGCTTCTTCTTCCTATACTGCTTTCCAGTATCACGAAATGCAAATGGAGTACTGTATCCGTCGATATTTCCAGTAGTGGTGATTTCATCTAATTCTTTTTCATAAAGTTTTCGAATGAGCTCTTTAAGTCTAGTTTTGACACCTTCATCCATGTAATTTCAATTGTTTATCTAATTCATAATACCGCATCAACTGTACTACTGCGGAATCCTGTACTGTTTTCTTATTATCTGTATTGCAGAATTTATCTATAGAGTTGATCGCTTCATTTAACTTTATTTTCACTACTTTATCCTTCACTACAGTTCTTCGTTTATTCAATACTTTCTTTAATTTTTTAGTCTCACCTTCAATATACTCTTTTAACAAGTTAGTATTCGATATATTATTAATATAAGCTTTAAGCAGAGATTTCTGTTTATGATTTAAGTTTAAATATTTTTTATTAAACTTTTCTAATAAAATCTTATATGATAATATCCTTAAATCCTCATCGTTTGCATATTGTGAATTGACAGTATCCGTTAACTTCAATTTCTTATCAGTTGTGATATATTCAATTAAATTAAAGTGTGATTCGGTCTTATCATGAGCTGACATTCCAGTATCGTACTCAAAAAGTTTATAAATAGATGCATACGTTTTATACTTACCTACTGTCGATGACATGAAATTGTTTAAATTAAACTGTTCTTTCAGTTGCTTAATTAGATTATATTTTTCTCTTTTAAGCTGTGAATTATTTATCAATCTTCGCTGTTTCAATACCTCTTCAACTAAAAAATTAGCTTTTTTATCTGATTTAAATTTAGTATTTATAAGAGTATTGTATAGGGCAAGTTCTTTACCCAATTCAGTATTTTCATTAAATCGCTTTTTCAATATTGCGATAGTCTTACTATTATCTTTCTTATCCAGCACATCAGCAGTAACTTGTCTTAATAAAAATTCAAAAATCAAACCAGTATTTTTAATCTTGACATGCTTAATTTTATTTTTCACTCGCATGAATCATTCTCCCAGAATAAATTGAGTATACTTTTTCATATATAAATATAAATATAATTGAATAGACACAATTTGTTTTTTAATTATTTTCATTTATCTCTGTATTTTCGTTCAATATACTGAGTTTTGATATCGTTTCACCGAAATCTTTTTTTAATTGACTTAAAATACTTTCTTTTTTCATAATAGTCGCACCTTTACCTGGATGTAACGGGCTGCCATTTTTAAATTCTCTCTTACCATAACGCTCTCGTTCATACTTCGTCGCATCTTTAATATCTTCTGCATCGTACTCATTTCCATATTCTTTCTCTTCGGTGCCGCTCCGTCTATCACCACCCCACTGAGCGGCTTCTTCAACACCACCCTCATCAGCTTTTTGACCCGATTCAGCGGGATCATTACCTTCCATGGAAATCTGCTCCATTCTGAATGCCTGTTTCTGGTCATCGATGATACCTTGAAAGATTTTTTGTTTTTGATGTTGATCCAAATCATAAATATTATCATAAACCCACTCACGTGACATCAGTTTATTCTCCATAATGGAGTTCGCTATATCGGTTTGTTGAGTCAAGAGTTCGAGTTTCTCCTGTTCATGTATCATCGATGGATTAGTGAGTTCTAAATCAAATTCTAATAAAGAAGCATCATCAAAACCTTGCGTATAGAGATGAACAATTGCGACTTTAGATAATTCCGCCACCATGATTTTTTGAATCCGTTCAATCGAGCGAGCAAATCTTACATCTTCAGCTGCAAGTGTAGCCTTTGAACCTATCCCCTCTTCATATCCGAGAAAAGCTTTCGGTACTTTTAAAGCAGCCATTAATTTATTCTGTAGATATTCAACATCAGCAATATTACCTTCATTCGATAATGCAGGTAAGGTATCGATTTCTGTTCCGCTATCACCACCACGAACTGGTAAGAAATAATCTTCAGTTACCGATTCGACATTATATCTAAGATTATATTCACCAGTCTTCTGATCAATAACTGGAATTTTTTTCATCTTATTCATAATCCGTTCCATGAATGTATCAACTTCATTCGGTGGTATATTACCGATATCGATTTTAAATACCCGTTTTTCGGGAGCTCGCATGATTCGATGAATCATCATAGCGTCTTCTAATAACGTCAGTTGTTTCCAGATCCGTCTCGCACCTTCAAGTTGTGATTTACCATACGGGAGATAGTTAGTATCTGATATAAAACGGAAATGACCTATTTCATAATTCTCATGTAATTTTTTATTAGCAGCTGATGAACGCACACCTGGCATATCTGACATGACTTCGAATTGAACCAACTTAGGATTTGCTGGGTCGTGATCTTCCAATCTATTGATCTCGTACGGTGACAGTGGTTTGACATTTACAATTCCGTATTTATCTATAATTTCTAAGTGTAAGAAAAAATCACCATATTTTGTCATATTCCGTATCCATGACCATAAATTAAACTCTATATTCATGATATCATAAAATAAATTATGTAATATTTTATGTACCTGACCATTATCAGTTTTTATCTTCAATATTTCACCCTCAACATTATCCACTGTAGATTCATCTGAGTATATATCCAATACAGATGATATCACTGGATCTGCATCCATGAGTTCATAATCTCTAAACAGTTCTGTTCGGAGTGTCTCATATGCGTTACGCTGATTTTGCATCTGAGCGTAGCGTTGTTGTGAATAACCGGAAGACATTAATCTGTTATATCTATCGATAAAATTCGATAACAGTGCTGTTTGACTAAAATCAACATCCTTTACAACAAGTCTATCATCATCAGTTTTTCTAATGACGATATTGTTTCTAAATAGTTGTCCTAATCGTTGAAATACATTTTCATTTGCCATTTTTTGCCTCTTATTTTACTATAATAACCATTCTAAATTTTCTTTCTGACCGCCTATCTCGACTTCATATGGATTTGTTTTCGGTTGACCTGTAGTGCCGAAATAAATTGGCTTTTCTTCATACCCAGAATTACTTTTCAACATTGAATTCATGACGGCTCTCTGTAAATCATTACTTTCTGTTTTTAACCGCAGGGCTGTATCGCGAATCCATAGTGCGATCGAATATGCCATTACGAGATCATCATTATATCCCTTCATCGCTTCTGGTTTGTTATTGTTATAAACGAATACAAGCAATTCATCAATTAAACGAATAGAATTAATCCGTACAAGTTTTTCTCTCGTATATTCTTCCATCTTTGCAATTATCAGTGGACGAGTTTTCATTGTTGTAGTGAAACCAGCAACCATACTTTTATCTTGACTGCGGTATCGATTACTTATCAGTTGATGTTCTACATCTATATATTTTAAATCCTTGGATTGGTAGAATAAATTTTTATATCCTCTATCGATGACTGTTTGAATTGTTGCCCAGCCGACATTATTATTTTCAACAACTAGAAGCGCATCATTATACTTAGTCGCCAGTTCAATTAAAAAGTTACCATAATCAGTTGTACTGAGCTGACCTTTATATTCTGCAACTTGTTTTAAATCCTTTACATCAAATACATGAGCCGCAGAATAATCAGTACCATCACCTCTAGCGACATCAGCGACTACTATATAATCTTTATTAGCTAGAGGATACTCCCATAACCAGAGATTTCTGTCAATTCCAGTTTTTTCAACTGGTTCAGATACATGATTCTGTTTGTACCATTCTAAAATCAACGGATCGACTACACTACCACCTGAGGTGAGGAAATCAGTATCACACTCCTGTGCAGCTTGTTTCGGACCCAGTACTCTATCCTGTTCATCTCTCCATTCTTGATCTCTTTCAGGATGTGCTGACCAATGGAGCTTAGTAAAATTAAAATTATTTACACCGTTTATAGCGTCCATCCAGGTTTTATGAAACCAGTTACCGATTCCGTTTGGTGTTGATAATGCGAGACAATCACCGCCAGTAGCGAGTGTCTGCTGTGCGGCTGTCCAGATGGAATCAATGTTTTCGATAAATGCTGCTTCATCTATTATGAGCAGGGATAATGCTTCAGATCTACCGGCTTCAGATGTTGCTGCAACTGCTTTGATCTGTGACCCATTGTTAAATCGAAAAGATAGTTTGTTATCTTCATCAACACCTGTTTTCAACCATGATGGGAGATTGTGATACATCACACGGACCTTAGTAACGAGATTTTTCGCTGTATCTTTATCTTTTGCTATGACGAGGATGTTTTTATCTTGATGGAAAAGCATTATCCAGAGTGAATATCCAGCAGATAACGTCGATATTCCGAGTTGGCGAGATTTCAGTATAATGTTATATGAATGTGTTTGTAATTCACCAATGGTTTTTTCCTGAAAGTCATATAAATCGAATTTTATTTTTCCTCTCATTGGATGTTGAATTGTGCAGTACTTTTTCATGAAATGTGCGGGCACTTGAGCACATTTTAGATATTCTCTTTGGATAGTCTGTTTAATAGTACTAGACATAATGGTGTATAGATAAAATGATTATAACTGATGTCATATCAGTTATCAAATCTATCTTCGCTTACCTCTCCAGCCACTGCCGATCATATCAGTTCTATCAGGGGGTAGTTCTACAAGTGATCGATTATTCGTCATCAATGATTCATTTGCAAAAGAAGCCTTCTGCACTGATCCACCGTTTTTGAATGTCTGAAGTCCCCTTCCGCGCAGGCCAGCTTTTCCACCTGGTCTGGACATTCTGCTCATCATCCGTCCACCATTTTTTCGTGTTACCCTCCTGGTATTCATGCGTGGATTTATACCAGCTGATCCACCAGCAGCACGTGTTACCCTCCTGGTATTCATGCGTGGATTTATACCAGCTGATCCACCAGCAGCATACCGCGCTTTCCCGGCGACTCCTGCTTGTTTTCCAGCGACCCTTGTTCGTCCTCTACCGGGTCTAGCCATTCTCCTCAATCCTCTTGTTTGTGGCATTTTTTTTCTCCCATTGTTACTCGTTACTAAATTTCCGTTTTGATAACCCGTTCTCACTCTACCGCCGCGATTAAATCGAGCAGGTGATGCCAATTCATTTGGTTCAAATCCTCTACCCACGCCAGTGGCATTCAGTTTATTTAAATATTCTTCACCTACGAGATCGACAGTCTCTTTCCGTACGACGTATTCACCAGCAGTCAATAAAGCCGGAACGTCATCGCGTTTTCCACTGCCGAGTGACCGGTCGACCGAACCCGGACCGATGAACTCTCCATTCACCATCCTGCCTTTTTGAAATCGCTTTCTCCGCGGCATGCTAATTCATTTCCTTTGCTATGTCTTGGCGGTTTTTAGATTGTTCGTAATTTCCAATTGCATACGCGACTGTTGGGTCGAACTGTTTATCTGATTGTTCAGCCATCTCTTTCATGATTTCCGATACCTCTTTCTCGATAGCAGCCCAACGTTCTTTTTCCAATCCCATGACCCAATCATGCCATTTATTTTTTGCCTTGAGATCATTTTCAAAATCTATCTGACAGACATAACATCTCTGCATTCTATTGTATGTATCTTGATCACGTTGTTTTAAAATTAATTTTTTACAGTCATTACATGTATTGGCGAATCCCTTTCCGGGCATCTTCGTTATCTGAACTCTCTTGCCATCTTTCTTCGTCCACTCCGCTCCCCGGGGATTAGCTAAAGAAGCTTCAGTCCACACCTCACCTTCCTTCCTCTGCTGAATCGTCTTAGGTTCTTTCCCGACTTGAATTTTTTTCTCGCCTGCGATCATTGACTGTATTTTTTTTATATTTTTATTCATACCGAATCCTCTTTTATATAAATATTAACCTATTATGTAAATCAACCGAATTTAGATAATCCAGTGATCTGATTTACTGGTGCGAACGCTCCGGTGAATTTATAAGTATTACCTTTATACTTAAACACTATACCCTCGCTCGGCACTATAGCGCTGAAACCACCGATTGCATTAATTTTGTCTAACTGTGGTTTTATTTTTTTCAATTTATTGACATTACCACCTGACTGTATGTCTGAAATAGCCTTTGATAATTCCTTTCTAACGGCTTGAACTGACTTATCTGGATTTGCTGCCATGAATCCTTTGACGTTTTTCAATATCTCAGCCCCTACTTCGAGAAATATTTTTTCGAACGGCATCATGTTATCCTTAACCCATTTACTATGATCGTTTTTATCAAACGACAATACCCAATCGATAAACTTATCGTTCTTTATATCTTTTTTTATTTGTGCGATTTTATACGATTTATCGAAAAATACCCACCTTTTTGTAAGTCCAACTAAAACTTTATTTGAAATTTTATATTTCATTTGTTTTGATGCATTATAAATAAATTCTTCCCAAAATTTTTGATGATATAGAGCTAATGTATCGTTATCTTTTAACCCGAATTGTTTTTGTAATTTTGTTAATCGAGTGATGAATTGTTTTTTCTTTTTACCAAAATCTTGATGTTTTGGAATTGTCAGGAATACTGGTTTGGATATCGTATAGTGTTTCTGTACGTGTTGGTTCGTCTGCTGAATCATTCCTTGTAAGATTCTTCCGCTGCCCGGTACTTGCCCGATCGCATTGCCGGAATCGTCATATTCTAACGCACCATGGAATACAATTTCAGCTTTATCGTAATTGATCACATTAGCTGATTTTGGCCACATGACTTCTAAATTCATAAAGGCTTTCCCGTTCATAAAAATCTTATCTTTCTGCTTCTGTGATAGTGAACCGATTGCCTTTCCTAAATCATTCATTGCAAAATTAAATGCATTCGCGATATCACCCCTTCCGGCAAATTTTAATTTAATACCCTTTGTACTGAGGGCAGTCTGACCAGCGTTTTTCAGATGTCCCTTATTCCGTGCAGCAATGAGTTTTCCATCTTTCCAACTGATCATGAGATTCTGACCATCGAGCTTTTCCGTCACATTATCTTCTCTATTGAGTTTGCCTCCCAATCCCATTGTGATTATTTCTTTCAAATCTTTAAAAGTCAAATTCTTATCATCAAACGGATGTGCCATATGACCATATGCCCCGCCTTCTAATAATAATAACTGTTTATCCCACCAACGTTTTGTTAAAATCTGTTCTTTTACTACACCATAATCTTTATGCTGATCTTTTTTATCTTTAGGTGGCATCTCTCCAACGAATTCTTTCTTTTGAGCTTTTAAAGTTTCAATCGAAGTTTTTCCAGTATGTTTTTCTAATTGTCCTGAATATTTAAGAAAATCTTTTAACTTATATCCGACTGTTTGAGCAACTCTGATCATATGTTTGAGCCATTTTCGATATGCTCTCTTTCCCGTGATGTTTTCCTGATTATTAGGTGTACCTTCTTTACCGACACCTGATGGGAAATATGAAACTGAACCTATCGGACCATCAGGATATTTCGGCCATGGTATTTTGACTCGACCTTTTTCTCCCATAATGTAATCTACCACCGTCCATCCTAATTTAGCAGTTTCATAATCATTTCTCCTCTTATAAATATCATCATATTCATAATCAAATGCCGGACCGTCATCAGCACCTATTCCACCAGATGATGATTCCTCAATAATTTTACTAAAATCCGTATTTTGAATAAATTCTAAAATCTGCTCTTCCGTTACCTCAAATGGATCACTCACTGGTGTGACGTTTGGTTTTTTTATTAAGCGCATTCGCATCGCTGATCTGCCGTTTATCAATAAATCACCTTTTTCATTCCAATCAATCGTCTTCACAACAACTTTTTTATTCTTAAATTTACCCATCATAACCGTGTCACCGATCTCAACTGGTAATTCAATCGCTTCTTCTAAATCTTGAAGTATCTCCTTCCCCTTACCGTCAAACCATTTCTTTTTTCCTTTCATCATTTTCGTTGGTTTGAAAATCATCACATCATCTGATTCATATATTTTACCAAATCTATCGGTCATGAGTTTGAATGTCTTGTCATTGAAATAACCGAACATCTTTTTAAATCTTCGTTCTCTATCTTCTTTATATTTCGGTGAACCGAGTAGTTCTCTCATTGCAGTTCCGCTGACTTCCATCCCACCAGCTGAAACCGATATATGCGGTACTGTCAAGATATAACCATGCTCTTCATACCCGGCTAAGTTATTTTTATTCTTTTTATAATCTTGATAATATTTCAAACCACCTGATTTTTTACGCCCACCGGAAAGTCTACCGGCGTCTTTCGCTCCGAAAGCAAATACAGCAGCTGTGGTTTCGGGATTTAATTTTTTTAAAGTATTTTTCGGAACATATGGTGATGTTTCTTGTACGATTTTATTTTTCGGGATCCCCATCTTGGCCATATGGGCGGCCTTTTCTTTAAAACTCAATGGATGTCGTGGTAATTGTTTGATACCCGATGTCGTGATATAGACATCATCGAATTGTTTTTTTAAGTATTTATAAACCGCCTTATGATGAGGACCGAATGGTTGAAATCTACCAGGATAGAACGCCACAACTTTTTTAATTTTTGTTTGCTCTTCGATTTGCTCCTTTTTCTGTTTACTGATTTCAATTGCTGCGAGTTGATCCTGAGCTGCTTTTTTCGAGCTATGGGTGCCGAGTCGTTTTCCTCCAGATTTCGGATATACGGCGTATTTATCACCGACTTTTTGTATCGTTTCAGGTAAAAGCGGTCCGATGATTGATTCAACTAATGAATTCATGTCACTTCAACGACTTTAAATCTTCTACCGCTATGTGATACTGCAGATGAAGCACTCAATTGAGTCATTCTCGTCGTCGCATCAGATTCAGATGAATATTCGAATACCGAACCACTGATCGTAGCGGTCCAGGCTTTTCCGCCTCGATGTGTCTTATACGGAGCATGTGCGGTCCAGGAATGTCGTCCATGATCCAGATCTTCTTCTTCCCATACCCATCGTGGAACTGAATCTGGTTTTGGAAATAATTCCATGTATACTTTATAAGGCATTTTGTGTTCCGGATAGTTTCATATTATATATAAATATTAATTTTAAATCCATTAAGTACCAATAACTTCACTTATCTTGCCTGTTTGAACACCTTTTATCGAGTCAATATTAGCAGCTATAATTCCCCCAACAGTATTACCGTATCCAGTCCATTGAATATACGGTTCAGATCCGCTATAGTCTCCAAATCTCATACCGTTTTGATGATCTACACACCCTGTCCTTCCTCCCAAGTCAGGAGTTACGTCTTTCCAATCGTAATCATAGTTCATTAAACAAATTTTAAAATCATCTAATCTAGCCATATCAGCTAAGCCAAATGAATTTATAGTCATCGAATTATATCCAGATGTTGACCATGTCGTTTCTGCAGCTGTATATGTTTGAGTTGTATAACCTGTAGCAGTAGGTGTATCACCATCCCATCCTGCTCCAGAGTTCTCAAATGAATCAAAATCGCCGCTACCTAAAGCGAAATATCCAACACCTGTTCCCTGCGAACCACTAACTGCTATAACGTCTCCAGATGAATTTGAAGAACCGTGTACATATAAAGTGGCAGCTGATGGTGTGGCTGTAATGTCGCTCGTATCGAAATTAATAAAAGCTCTTGAAACATAATAAGTAGTTCCTCTCCCCCCGGCTACACAGCCAGCACGAATCGCTACTGTTTCAAATGAATCATCATCATCTGCAGTTCCAGTAGCTACATCATGAACTGCATCCCAACTTGTCGTTGATTGTGCATATACTATTCCGTCTGCATCGCTTCCACTAATTATTGCTGACATCTAAAACTCCACTATTGGTAAATAATATGTATTTGAATTAATATATGGATTT